>OLNO01000970.1_pt1 | contig 26000 bp, 23 predicted proteins | sample 1672861 | NCBI WGS metagenome assembly OLNO01 (sample SAMEA3136731, study PRJEB25190) | human gut metagenome | reverse complement strand
GGAAGAACAGCTCCTCGCCCGCCTTTTTGCTCCGACCATACTCGCTGTTGCCGAAGCGACCAGCCAGGGTGGCTTGAATGGAACTGGACAGCATAATGGTTGCCTTGTTGCCATACTTTTTCAGGCAGTTCAGCAGGTCGGATGCAAAACCGAAGTTGCCCTTCATGAAATCCTCGGGGTTCTCCGGACGATTCACGCCAGCCAGATTGAATACAAAGTCCGCCTTCTGGCAGTATTCGTCCAGCTCCGCCGGGGTCGAATCCAGATCGTACTCGAAGATTTCTTCAATATTTAATGCCGGGCGGGTCTTGTTTTTCCCATCCCGGATATTTTTCAGGTTGTTGCACAGGGCGGTTCCCACCATGCCCTTGGCACCTGTGACTAGAATGTTCATTCTCTCACCTCTTAGTGTACTGCGGTGCAGTCCGGAATATCTGCGCCATCAGGCACAGTTGCATTATTGCAGATGGTGCAGTTGCTGCCAATGCGGGTAAAGTTGCCCACAGTGGCACCAGTGCGAACAACACTGTTAGTGTAAATCAGGGCGTAATCCCCTACCGCTGCATCACAGTGGATTTCCGTTCCGGCATTCAGCAGAACACCGTCGCCAACGGACGCACCATTCTGGATACAAGCGTTTTGTAGCACCACACAGCCACAGCCGATTTTTGCGAACGGGCTGACATAGGCACTGGGAGCAATGATGTTGGGGAACGCATAGCCAAGTGCTTTTGCCTTCTCATACACCTGTGCTCGGAACCGATTATTGCCGATTCCCACCACAAGCAAGCCATACTCCTTCCGCAGTTCCGGAAGATCAGCAAGACCACCAACCACCGGAATGTCACAAATTTCAATGCCAGCAGGCTGCCCATCATCCACAAAGGCACAGTCGTATTGGAGCATTGCCTGCTCTGCGACCATTCGCCCGAAGCCACCGGCTCCAACCAGCAGCAACTTTTCTTTAGACATTCGGGATGCCCTTCAGTGCATTCTGAACATACTCGGTGGTGAGAATCTTCTTGACTGTGCCTTCCACATCCAGACGCTCGGTGTTGTGGCTGGTGTAAGATTCATCTGCCATGGTATGTACTTCGCCCTTGACCACGAACTTATCATAGTTCAGGTCGCGATTATCCGCAGCAACACGGAAGTAATGACCCATATCCTGGCTGCGCAGACGCTCCTCACGGGTCATCAGGGTCTCGAACAGCTTCTCGCCGTGACGGGTGCCGATGATGTTCGTGCCGGTATCGCCGAACAATTGCTGGACAGCCTTAGCCAGATCGCCGATGGTGGAAGCATCAGACTTCTGGATGAACAAATCACCGGGATTTGCATGTTGGAAAGCGAACAAGACCAGATCCACAGCCTCGTCCAGGTTCATCAGAAAGCGGGTCATGTTGGGGTCGGTGATGGTGATGGGGTTGCCAGCCTTGATCTGGTCAATGAACAGCGGAATGACGGAACCGCGGCTGCACATAACGTTGCCGTAGCGGGTGCAGCAGATGGTGGTACCGCCACGCTCAGCAGCCACACGGGCGTTAGCGTAGATGACATGCTCCATCATGGCCTTGGAGATACCCATAGCGTTGATGGGATAAGCGGCTTTATCGGTGGACAGGCAGACGACACGCTTGACACCGGCATCAATAGCAGCGTGCAGGACGTTATCGGTACCGATGATGTTGGTCTGGACGGCCTGCATGGGGAAGAATTCGCAGGAGGGAACCTGCTTCAATGCAGCAGCGTGGAAGATGTAGTCAACACCGGGCATTGCGTCACGGATGGACTGAGGATTGCGGACATCACCGATGTAGAACTTGACCTTCTTGGCGTTCTCCGGGTGCTTGGCCTGAAGCTCATGGCGCATATCGTCCTGCTTCTTTTCGTCACGGGAGAAGATTCGTATCTCCTTCAGGTCGGAATCCAGAAAGTGTTTCAGAACGGTAGAACCAAAAGAACCAGTACCACCAGTGATCATAAGAGTTGCGTTATCAAATGCAGACATTTTTATTCTTCCTCTTTCCATTTAATTTAATATTCATACACACTAATATATGTTCTCGGTATCATCGCATTATGGAAAGCACCATCATTTACAATATAAATGTAGTCTTCATCTATGTAGATACCTTCAACCGCATAGGATTGATATAATTTATACTGAATTTTGATGTTTTCCGTTTGGGTATCAAATACAACGCAGTAGTTTTCTTCGCCTTTATAATCAGCCCCTACCGTAATATAGATCAGACCGTTATACATATAAATCATATCCTGATCTTTTATATTTACAGGATATGATTTTAGTAGATTTCCCTCCCGGTCAAAATGAAGCATATATTTGTTATAGCACAGTACCCAAAGCGTATGATCCTCATTATCCATACAAATACCATTCGCCTGATATTTTTTGTATTTTCCCAAATCAATTACTTTGGTCAACTTGCCTCTTTTGGAGATTTCCTGAATGCTGTCGCCTACCGCTATCCAAATGGCATCATCAATTGGGTCATATGCAATTCCTTGCAAATTCAGTTTTCCATCATTGGTATAATTTTCTATCTGTACCTCTTGCAAAACCTTTTTCAGCTTGCTGTCCAATTCAATCAACCGCAATTTGTCTCCACTATCAGTTCCATGGTCTGCAATCCAAATAGTTTGATTTGCGGAATCATAGGTAAAGCCAGTACTTGTAAAATTACCAGTTTCCAACTCATCCAGATAAATTATAGTAGTAGGTATCAGTTCTTTGCAATTGTCTGCCACCATTGTAGATGCATCAATTTTAACATTCTCTAAGCGATGCTCTTTAATGACCAGCCCACTCACCACCACAATTAAAACAAGCAGTAGTAGTCTATGCCATTTTGTACATCGGGGGGGGGTAATCATTTCAGTCACTCCTTTTTGTTCATTGTTCGTTTCACTTTTGCAACGGCTCGCGAGGGGATCGTGCAACCTGCAAGCCATGCATTTTTCAGCTTATACTCCAGCTTTTTGCCGTTGGATATCGTTTCATTGGATTCCTCCAGCTTTGTATTGAAAAAGGCCTTCAGCTCCGGCTGCAGCCAATGCGTTCCATCTGCGCGTTCCCGGTCACGGATATCTCCATAGCGAACCTCAGTCGCGCCCGGAATAGTTCCTAGAGTCAATAACGCATGTCCATTATAACAATGTGCTATCGGACATTTACCAACCGGGCACCAATCCAACGGTTTTTCTGGATGCTCAAATGCATTGTGTAATAAATGTCCGCAGTAACAAGGCAACGCCTCTCCAGTGGTCAAATCAATATACATTGACCATAGCCCTGCGTAGCAGTAGTCCCCCTGATGAATTCCGAAAATGCTCTTTTTGAACTTCCAAAAGCCCGAATCAAACTGCGACCACACCTTATCGTATTCTTCGATTGACAGGTTTGTCAGGTAATCAATTCCGGCTGTTCTATCATCGCGTGCAATGGTCAAGTGCGGAAGCGCTCCAAAATGCTCCATGGAAAAAGATTTCAGCTCATCAATATATGGAATCAATTCATCACTCGGTGTCACTTCGATATTGACCGACGCACCAGCCTCCCAAGCACGATTTACATTTTCTGCAAATCGATTCAACAGATTCTTCTTTTTAAGCTCTAAATAATGGAACGAGCATTTAAATTCAATATGTGAAAGCAGTGCCCGGTCCCATGCCAGAATTTTATCCAGCATTGGATTGATCGTCATATTGGAAACGATCTCTGCGTAATGCCCTTCTTCTACCAGCTCTTTGACATATTGATCCAGATTTGTAACCAGAAGCGTTTCGCCATCTGCACAGAAGTTCATATACGCTGGACCACCAAGCCGTTCCTTACTCATTGCTTTCCGAACTTGCTCCGGGGTAAACTTCATTTCAGGCTGGATTCCCTGATAATGCTCATCTCGCTGCGCAAGATAGCAATAATGACACCGAAAATTGCAAATTGACATTGGAATTCGGAACAAAATCAGCTTTTTTATCTTATCCATTTTTTCTTCCCCTTTTTACCTTATTTATCAACTTTTTGCGTTCTTCTTGATTTAATACAACAAATAAATCCGCTGCCAGCGTAATTCCGCACGTAACGATGACCGCAACCGCAAGCAAAACCCATCCTCTAGCTGGAATAAGTAATTGAATCACAAGAGCAGCCACAAGATTCAGGGCACAGCAAAGTAGGGATATTCCAACATCTTTATAAAATTCATACCACGGCAATTCCAACAGCTTCGCCGTATAGGGAACTGTAATAAGCAGATTGCGGACAATCGTAAGCGAAGAGCTTACTCCTGCAATCGCATAAACGCCAAGTGATGTATGTCCCAACAAAAAGTAAACAATCCCGAGATTCAGAATCCCTGTGGTCAAAAATGCAACAGAATTCACCTTCAGATGATTTGTGGCCGTAAATACATTATAAAGTGTCTGCGTTCCAGCACTTGGGATGAATGCCATGCAGGTCAAAAGCGAAAGAATCGTCAATGCTTTTGCATCCAAAGACGGCACCCACAAGGAATAAAACCGCACGCCAAAACTGCAAAACGTCATAATGGGAATGGAGATCAACACACTTGAAATCTTCATGTTGCTCCGCAGAGTATGTAGCATCTCAGCTTTATTATGCTTTGAATACTGCATTACAATCTCAGGAGCAAAGTTTGAGTTCAAGGTAGATGCCAGACTGATAATTGCATTGGGAACCACTTTGGCTACTGATAACAGCCCCATCATGGCCGGGCTGACAAACAGGTTTGCAAGCAGCAAGTCAAGACCTGTCATCAGCATGTTGCCGCCCTGATTGACTGTGTTCCAGATACCAGATTTTAGCATCTGGCCCACAGCCTTCACTCTGAAATCCCGGATGGAAAAGCGCAGTTGCGGCATAATCCGCCGTTGCAACACTCCATAGACCGGAATTGCTGCAAGTGTCAGCACCATAGAGCAAAGCGACACATAATAAACCTTCGGTTCCAGCAAGCTGAACATGACAAGCAGCAAAACACCATTGAGCGCCGTCCGAATCGCGTTGATCATGTTTTGAAGATAGATTCGATTTAAGACAAAGGTTGAGATGCTGTATACCGAAACTGCCAGATTGGCAAAGAAATTGACAAAGACACATCCAAACAGAATCTTTACATGTCCGACGTTCGCGTTCTCGATTACGATCAGCTTTTCCAAATTATAGATCGTTGCAACGGCTAAAGGAGCCAGAATCAATATCATTGCCGTGTTGCAAACAATGACCGAGGAATAATATTCCTTCATTTTGTCCAATTCTTTCTCGTGATAACTCACCGAGATAAAGCGCGCGGCCATCGAATTAAACGCAAGCGTCAACAGCGAGGCGTATGTAACGAAGTTGTTCGCCAACTGTGTAAAGCCATTTGCCTCTTCGCCCAACTCTGCAACAATGTAAGAGGAAAGAAAAAAGTTAATGACCAGCGAAACAAGCATTGTAAAAATGCCTGTTGTCAGGTTAATCACCGTTTGTAACCTGCTCGACATTTTCAATTGCATTTTTGACAACATTCCTCATTTCATTATAGTAGGGAAGCAACGGTTTCAAATCATAGTTTTGCGGCGGAAGTTTTAGGAGTTCCTTTGCAGCGTCTTCCACTTCGTCAATGCTGCTGCAAAAGCGGAGATAGGGCAGATAGCTCAACCACTGATACGCTCCATACACCTTGTGACTGATGTTATCCAGTGCAATGCAAGGAGTTCCTGTAATTGCTGAGAACACCATACCATGGAGACGATCCGTCACCACTAATTGCACACTTGAAAATTCATTCCACTTTTTTTGAAGCACTTTTTTGCGCTGGAATTTCCAAACAGCATCCGTTATTACAGTAGAACTTTCTGTGACATTTAATCCACTCTCATTCAGTCTGCGCTTTAACGTTTCTAATTGGTCAATAGTTAAAACCCGCTCTGTATCCTTTCGCAGACAAAGCAAAATGCCTTCGCGCTGCTGGCAAGTATGAGCTTCATCGATAAACATCACCATATCTGGCGTATACATACAGCGCACCTCAGGCATATGGTCTCTCATAGTATTTAAAGTAGCCTTATCTCGCGCAAACACAAAGAAGTTCTTATTTTTCTCATAGGCTTTTCTAGAGCATACGAGTTCTTGTTGCCCAACTTCATCATTTGCATAGGACGCTGTTTGAGGGAAAACAAATACCGGATTATGCGAGAATCGTTTTGCAATATCCTGCATTTTATGTTCTTCCTCTGGCCATAATGACCCCATGTTGCCACCGCCATCTATGACTATAACATCAGTATAGGCTATCATCTTACTAAACTTTTCTTTCCATCGTTCGTAGCAATACCGATGGATTTCTACAATCCTTTTACCCAACCCCATTGTCTCAAAGAAGCGATACTGTGAAAAAACAATCGCCTGGTCTCCCAAATTTCCATGCGTTGGAGTTGAAATGAAAACTATGGCCTGCTTGTGGCATGCGTGTATGATTCTCAGTTTACTACATATGTAAAAAAGAATAAGATTGTCCCTTATATTTTGGAGTACTGTTTTTAATCTTTTCATTCACTACCTCTTTGTACTCGCATCTGTTTTCATAATGAAGTAGTACATTCTCAGCTTTGTTCGTAAAAAGACATGATAATCCATTCTGTATTTTTTCAGCAGTGTCTTTACTTCAAGAGCACTGTCACTGTCCCCTCTTGCCATTACGACACCAGTATAGAAGTTTACCGTCTTCGCATATAAATCCCATTCTTTGCGTTCCCTAAAGTAAGCCACTCTTTCATAATACGCTATACTAATATCCTGTTCATTTTTCTTACTTCGTGTATGCGTGATACTCTTCACGTTCTGAAAATACGCATAAAGAGCGCAATTGCTAACTACGACCTTCTTACTATCGTAAAGAAATTTGTAGGTTGTTGCCTCATCCTCATGAAGGCGGCCTTTCGGATACATATTCTTTCTAACAATTGATGTTCTGTATAACTTTCCACAGGACACGACCATTTGCGCGTAATTACCATTATACAAATCTGCACATGCTTCTTTGCCAGTTAGGACTCTAAGATGTTCTTTTTCAACTTGAACGAATTTTTCATCACCAGAAGTCACCGTCTTAAGAATACAGCAAGAAGTATCAGCGCCGGTCTTTTCAATCAAACCATATAGGTACTTGATATAATTAGTTGATACATAATCATCTGAATCCACAAAAGAAACATATTCTCCTTTCGCGTGGACAATTCCATAATTTCGTGCATCAGATAATCCACCGTTCTCTTTATGAAGCACCTTAATACGAGTATCTCTTTTTCCCCATTCTTCACAAAGCATAGGACAGCTATCCGGAGATCCATCATCCACAAGAAGAATCTCAATTTTGGTATATGTTTGGTTTACCAATGACTTCACACAACGGTCTAAATATTGCTCTACGCGATAGATTGGTACAATAATCGTAATAAGTGGATGGGTTCTACTTTCATTCATTTCACAATTACCCTCCCGATGTCTTTTAACATGAAAAAGAAGCGTAACCCTATAATCGAATGCCATTTGCAAAGTTTTCGAGGGAGTTCCAAAACCAGCGGCAAGCGAAAGTCCCCTTTGCAACTCGCAGAGAAGTCCCTTCCGTCAAGTAGCTTTAATGCAAGTGTTTCCTTCTTTTTATAAGGATTTTCTGATGCAAATATCATTTGAAGCATATTTATGCCATTTTCGCATAGACGTTTTTCTAAAGCCGTTCCACAGCTCCCATCCCCACAAACTTCTCTTTCAAACTTTTTTCCTTTTTTATAAAGTTCTACAATCTGATCAATATCTTTTTCTCGAAATTTTTTTGTTGCTGATTCTGTATTTGTACAGTCATAAATATAACTATCGCACTCAACAATTTCCATTGTCTTGCATTTTCGAAAATAATCCAGATTAAACAAGAAATCTTCCCCAAGGGCAACTGTTTCATCAAATCGCTGATTTCCTATAATGCTCCGTCTGTAAACTTTTGAAACAGGACTGTTTGCCAAATTTGTTTCAATCATCTGCTGGAATACTTCGCCGATTTCTTCGATGGTCAAATATCTATCGGGCAACATCTGGGATCCTACGCTCGGGATACCCTCTACGGCATACCCACCCACAATTACATCAGCTTCACTTTTTTTACTAAACAACTTTTCTAGTAAATCAGGCCGTACCCAGTCATCTGAATCGACAAACATAATGTACTCGTTGTCTGAATTATCAATTCCAACATTACGTGCTGAGGATACCCCTCCATTTGGTTTGTGAATCGATGTTATGTTGCTGTATTTTTCGGCATAGAAATCGCAAAGATTTCCGCTGTTATCTATTGATCCATCATCAACCAAGATCAAATTCCAAGTCGGATTTGTCTGCATTAAAATGCTATCGACACAGCGTTTCAGAAATCTTTCTGCATTATACACAGGAATGATTATATCAATCATTATGTTGATCTCCTCTTCAAGTAAGCATATACCAAGGATATAATAAAATACGTCCACACCAATTTTTGCATCATATCTGTAAAATAACCTCTAACAAACATGATCATCGCTGTCGAGATAATTGCACACCACGCTCCATATAGAGCATTATGCTGCTTACTAAGAACGATTCCGAGGTTCAATTTCCCCATGAATTTTCCTATGATAGCACTGCCAATGAGTCCAAGCCATGAAAAATTGTAATATAATTCTCCCAAATAGGAGCCTCCCAAAGCAAAGTACACTCCACCGGGTAATTGATGAACAAAAATAGTTGCCTTATCTAAAAATGGAATTTGTTTGACAACCAAGGGAATAATCGAAATCAACCCCGCCAAATAGCTAGTTCCATACCCATAGGTAATATAAGCAGGAGTATATTTAACAGCAACCTCCAGCGTGTCAAAGGCAGATCCGAATTCACCAAGAGCACTTCCAAATATATTTGACATTTGACCACTCTGCATTAGCTCTAATACATCCTTGATGCCACTACTACTTCCAGTTCTAACCGTTCCTATGGCACTAATAAAAATAAAGCCAGCAACGCACCCTGCCACTACCATTGCGATTTTCCCAACAGTGACGGTATTACAAACGAAAAAATATAGATATAATAGCACTATCAAATATGCTACCTTTTCCTGCCGCGCACCAGTTGTCATCATCAAGCACTTATATAATAGAACAACAAACAATGTTGCTCGCATTTTTTTCTTTTCCTTCAGTCCAAAGAGATATAAGATGATGCCTGCATCAAAGAAGAACGCAATACTTTGTATCATTTGGGGAAAATAAAGTGAGTAAACTCCTCTATATCCTTGTGAAAGAGCCCCAAGTAAAGAAGAGATATCAATATACAACCGTGGAATCACACCAACTATCATCAATGCTTTTCCATATACTTTTGTGTCAACTTCATTTCTCTGGTTCCATTTGTCTGAAATGAACGAAGCGTTCGCATCGGGCGTACTTGCCAGTCCAATAAAATATGTTGCTTGTGACATCAAATAGAATAGACACGCCTTTTGTATCACACCTTCATCTGCATAATATTGAAAGGGCAAAGGAACTGTTCCTTGGACATTAAATCCCTCCTTAATTATCTGTCCACAATGAAAAAAGAGAGAGAAGACGCTAAACATATTAGGAATACAGAGAACTGGCAAATTGCATACAATCTTGAGCAAAATAATGTTTACAACACACTGGACAATTGCTAAGACAGAAATTGTATAATAGCTCAGATTCAATTGCATTGCCGCAATCACCGACAGCACAATTAGCTGTACAATACCCAGTAAGAACAACCCAACTTTTCTTTTTGTCATCAACACATTCATATATTGTCAACCTAAAACATCATTTTCTATTAAAATAAGCGTCAACGTAAAATTCAGCGAGCTGATCTGCCTCTACTTTTATATCATATCCATATTTTCGTAATGCTTCTTGAGCTTCTGTCGGGTTTTTCTTATGGGGAATCTGATTCAAAGCATTCACCCACTCACCTATATCATCGAGAGGAAGTCGCTTTGCATAATTAGTCATGCAAATTTCAGGTGTAATCGTATCTGCAAAAAAACACGGAAGCCCAGCTGCCTGCGCTTCAATGCCTGAAACCGGCAATCCTTCGAAAAGAGAAGGCATTACAAAGACATCCATCGCCTGCAAAAGATTCGGAATATCCTTACGCAGCCCCAGAAATACTACGTTTTTTTCTATGTTTAATTGCCTTGCATACTCTTTTATTTGATCTATTAGTTCGCCTGTTCCAACTAGAAACAAAACTCCTTTGTTGTACTGCTGCCTATATGACGCAAAAATATCCAGCAATTTCTTATGATTTTTTTGATAATGGAATCTGCCAATATTAACAATAGCTGTTTCTTCTTGACTTAATCCAAATTCACTTCGCATCTCTTCTCTTTTACCAGAATCTGGAGTATATTCTTCCAAGTCAATTGCATTGTTTATAACGCTAAAAGCATCTTCTTCATATAGCCATTTTCCCGCCTTTTCTGAACATGCCAACCGGATAGTTGCGACCTCATGTATTCTCTCTTTTGATTTCTTGGCCACAAGGATTTTAATTGGCGTTGACGCTTGAAAGTGTGTAAGATGTGAATGTGCTATTCTAATCTCTATTCCACATTCCTTTGCTATCGTCAGAAAATCTCCGCATGCCGAGTCCATGTTGCAATGAATAATATCAGCCGGATGAGTCTTAAGGACTTTTTTTACCTCATGTGTATAGGTCAGTGGATGCTTTCCTCTGACCGGAACATGATAGATTGGGACACCAAATGTCGCAATTTCGTCATCGTAGTCGCCCTTATCATATCCGTGAACAAGAATTGAAAATTCAAATCTATCATCTTTTACCAGCTGACGCAGATATTGCATAATCATAGTTTCTGCACCAGCTCTTTTCATGCTGCCGCCCATTGCAAACATGACTCGAATTTTGTTCATACGATTACAACACCCAATCCTTTATTTCAAGCTTTTTTCTTGCCCAATCTTTCGTATTTCCAATTACTCTTGCAGGGTTTCCTATTACGATGCTATTATCCGGAATTTTTCCTTTGACAACGCTTCCAGTACCAATAATACAGTTTTCGCCTATCTCTGTTCCTGGCAGTAAGGTTGCTCTGGCCCCAACAAAAGAGTCTTTCCCAACCTTTATGGGCTTAATAAAATGAGCTGTTTTCCCTTTAGGTGCATTCCATCCAACATTGACCATTGCCGTATGAACAGAATAGTCATGAACCAGAAAAAGGACCTCTCTGCTTATCGTTACACCAGTTTGAATAGTAATCGCTGAGTAATCTGCTGAGTCAAAATATACGTCTGGACAAATATATGTAATTGCACCTTCAATTTTTATACCAAGACGCCTATAATACCAGACAGAATATCGCATAAACCCGCCAAAATTCAACAAATTAAATGCCTTTCCTACCCCCCCCCCGGATAGGGATTTTCAAAATGATTTTTGCGATTCGATTCATCGTATAGTAATCTCCTTATATAGTCCTTCGACATTTCCTGCTTCAACTACTTTTGCACTATCTGTATGTATTGTCTCTCTACACCCACCCGTATCATAAGTAATCACTCTCGTCCCACACGCCTGTGCTTCCAGATTAACCGTCGGATAATTATCCTCATAGGTCGGATTCACAAATACATCCGCCGCCGTATAAATCGCGGCCAGTTCCTGCGGACTATTAGTACGCTGAATGCCCTTGATATTTTTCGGCAGTTCTTTGATCTGCTTTTCGCTCAGGCCCACCAACACAATCGTATATTTGTCATCCAGCATTTCTGCCAATTTGTAAAAGTCAAATAGCCCCTTGCGATCCTCCCAGACGTTGGCCACACCTAGCACGATAAACTTGTCCTTCAGTCCATACCGCTCCCGGAAGTCACTAGGGGTCGGCTTGAAGATACTGGTATCAATGGTGTTATAATGCACCTCGACCGGATACTCTTTCAGAAAACTCTGGCGGGTCAAATCGGCAAGCCACTTGCTGGGGGTGATGAGGGTCATGTTCTTCACCCCAGTAAAAGCCTTGCGCTTTCGCTCAAAATTCTTACTGACAGAACTCATTGCGAAGCAAGCCGGGTAGCGGCGAAGCTGAGAGCAGTACGAACAATGGCTCTTCCATTGCTCGCACTTTACCATGGTAAAGTACGAACAATGGCCAGTGAAGGCCCAACAGTCATGCAGCGTCCATTTCACCTGCATTTCAGGATGCTTTTTGATCCAATCAAACAGCATCTCCACATTGATATAGTAGCCATGGAGATTGTGGAGCCACACCAGGTCTGGTTTGTATTCCTCAGCCCACTTTAAAAATTCTTTGGTCGCGTGCTTGGAGCCAAAGCCATGCGTATCAAACAGCCGTGTCTGAATCGCGTGCATCTTGCAATCAAAATCTGTGCCAATACGCACTGCATATTTCTGAAACTGCTCCGGTACAGTACCTTTGCGGCCATAGGCGATTTTGACCTCGTTGCCTTCGGCTTCCAGCTGCTGTGCAAGATCTGTGCAAATGCGGCCAGTGCTACCGATGCCGCATACTGAATTGATAAATAAAACCTTCATTTCTCACCCATACAATTTTTCATATTCTTCCACTGCGTAATGATCCGTCATGGAAGCGATGTGGTCACAAATCTTGCGCATCATGCAGACACGGACAGAAAAGTCTTTACCATCTGTATTGCCTTTTTCACCATTCCAGAACTTGTCAAAATCAGTTCTGACTTGGCCAGAACTCAATTTGTATGCAGATACCATATCGGGATAATTTGCCCCCGACAGGCTATTTTTCTCATGCGTCTCCACCATAAACTGAACAATAGAAATATCCGGCAACTGCTGGGGATGTGTCGCGTATGCCTGAAACAGCTTACGGATAATGTACTGACCTTTTGCATTCATCCGTTCCACTTCTGGCGAATGATGAATCTCAGTTCGAATTGCCTCACCAAACTTTTCCAGATTATCCATTGTTTTCTTGTTATTTACATCACTGTACACATCAAATGCAATTGCATTTTTAATATCATCCTCATCTCCTGTGTGTTCCCGGAAGAAGCTAAGACGGGTATTTTCATTCAGCTTGTTATCTGTCGAGAGTTTCTGGAGATTCTGTTTAGAGCAGGTCACAATGCAGGTGACCAACGTGTTTACTACAACCTTGGATGCCAGTGTAATAAAACGCTTCTGGTCGTAATTTTCCTGTTCCGCATCACGTTCCATCTCTTCAAAGCAGCGCAGATCACTTTCGCTCATAATCGTAATCAGGATCTCACTGATTTTCCTGCACACTGCTTTAGCCGACATTGCCCCGCTTCGCAATGCGTCTTCCAAATCGTGATGCCATTGTGCAATTTCATCCGCTTGTGCTACTACAAAGCTCTCAAATGACCACGCTTGATGGCCCTCCTCCACTTCGAGATACTTATTGAAGATTTCACAGTAATTGGGGCTTCCATCCTCATCGCCGTATGCCAACTTTGAGTGATGCATCATTCCCCAAAGAGTGTAATTGGTCAGGTTCAAGCCACTGTCACCGTAGCCATTTTCCAGACGCGCTGCCACACGGACACTTTGAAGATTGTGCTTAAATCCGTACAATGGCTTTTTCAGCCTTTTTTCGCAGATTTTGTAACCGTCATGGTTTTCCTTGTAAAGTGGCGATTCCGGAATTTTCACGGTGCTGCCCGGCATCATGATCTGGTTCAACTCCCGCTCGCCCGCATGACCAAACGGCGTATGTCCCAAATCGTGTCCAAGTGCAATAGCCTCGGTCAAGTCTTCGTCCAAGCCCAATGCCTGCGAAATCGTACGTGCAATCTGCGCAACCTCCAACGTGTGGGTCAACCGGTTTCTGCGGTGATCATCGCTCCCGATCAGATAGATCTGCGTTTTTCCATCCAGTCTACGGAACGCATTACAGTACATAATACGGTCACGATCACGCATAAAATCGCTACGGTAAGAAGCAGTTTGAGTCTCAGTGCTTTTGTTGAATCGGCTTGCCAACTCAATTGGCGCACGCAGGAGATTTTTATTCATGCCGTTGCTTCCTTTCTTATTTCATCATCTCGATCATTTGACAATGACTAGCAACATTCGGCTTCAACGAAAAATATTTTTCTAGCAGCCCTTTGGTTTCACACAATCCAGCTTTTTCTTTTGCGTTCAGAATTGCTGTTTTCAGTCTTTTTTCATCCGCACCAGTATTGACGATGCCGTACGGCCTGATTATCTTCTCAACTGCCGTTCCATTATCAACACAAGTAATAATCGGTTTACCAGCGATCAAGCAGTCAGCCGTTTTGCTCGGAAGTGCTGCATAGATAAGCCCTTTTTGAAGAGGAATCACATTGACGTCTGCGGCAGCATAGAGATTCGCCACTTCTTCAGGCGGTTGCATTCCCACAAATATCACATTGTTCAATTCTTTTTCTTTTGCAAACGTCTTAAGTTGCTCCTCGTTTACACCGCCCCCAACGATATAAAAGCTGACATCTTGATCATCTTTCATCAAAGCAGCGGTCTCCAAAATGAGCTCCACGTTCTGCATCTTGCCCAGATTACCCGCATACACCACACGGAACTCTCCAGACTTCTTCGGATATTTTTTCAGGAAAACGTTTTCTTCATCACTGTGGGCTTTCAATTCCTCATGCCCCCAGTTGTAAATCACCTGCACCTTATCCGCCGGGATACTGTACCGAGTAACAATAGTCGACTTCATATCGTCGGAAATCGTACTGAGGGCCGTTGCATTTTTGTAGGCGTATTTTTGCAGCGCATGAGCCACTTTGTAGACCGGGCTACTCTCAGAAAGAATGCCAGCAAAAAAAGCATTCTCCGGAAAGATGTCCTGCTCGTTATAGAGAATCGGGCACCTTAAAATGTGCTTTGCGTAGAATACTGTAAAAAAAGCTGTGTTATTAGACTGAAGAAAGATCTTATCAGGCTTGTCTTTTTTCATTAGCGTACAAGCTTGTTTGTAATAAGACAGATCTGCCAGATAACGAGCCTTTAAATCAGCCTTTGCCTTCTTTTCAAAACGAATATTTTGAACTTGAAGTTGACCTTTCAAGTACTTTTCAAATTGCTGCGGATACTGAGGCGTCTCCAAATACTGCTTCTGAATTAGATTTACCTCATGTCCTCTCTCCAAAAGGCCGAGGATAATATCACGCATAATGTGATAATCCGAGTATTGTGTATCAAAACTTCCAATTGATACTACCGCAACTTTCATTTTCCAGTCTCCTCACACTGCTGCCCCATCGCCGTAGTCGCACCTTCTGCCACACCTTCGGTACTTTCCGGCATAAACAGGATCTTCACCGTTGCCAGCATGATTTTCAGATCCTCGATCAGGCTGGGATGGGCAATATACATCAAATCCATCTGCAACTTATCGTAGGGGGTGGTGTTGTACTTGCCGTACACCTGTGCATAACCGGTCAGACCAGCCTTAGCCTGCAAGCGCAGCGCAAACTCCGGCATCTCCTCGCAGTACTGTGCGGCGATCTCCGGGCGCTCCGGACGAGGGCCCACAACAGACAAATCACCCTTCAGAATGTTCAGCAACTGCGGCAGCTCATCCAAGCGGCAGGCGCGGATAATGTGGCCCACCTTGGTAATACGGTCATCCTTGTCACCGGTGGAAAGACGTGCCACGCCATCCTTTTCTGCATCCACACGCATAGAGCGGAACTTCAAAATCTCAAACTGCTTGCCGTCCTTGGTCAGGCGCACCTGCTTATAGAAGGCAGGTCCGCCATCGGACTTGACCGCAATAGCCGTAATCAAGAACAGCGGACTCAGGATAATCAGTGCTGCCAGCGAAATTACAATGTCCATTGCGCGCTTAACAAACAAGAACTCCGGGCTTGCCATGTAACGGCCGACGCGCAGCATGGGCAGGTGGAACATATGCATCGGCCATGCGCCGCTCATGATAACGTCGCCAACGCGGGGGATGACGAACATATTGATGCCCTTCCCTACGCAGTGCTTCAGGATAATGTTTCGCTCATGGCTGTGAACACCACTGACAAAAACCGTTTCCATACCGTCCAGAATGGTCAGATCTGCCAGGCACTCCGACACGCTCAGGGTGACCTGCACATCGTATTTCTGACTCAAGCCGTACTCGTTGATGAGCTTTTCCATACCGTGCCGCACATCGTAGACAACTGCGGTCTTCTGCGGCGGAAAGGTCGTATAGTACCATTTATGTGCGCAGGATGCCCAGATCGCAGCCATCACCAGCTGCCCCACAATTGCCGCAATGCCCGGCAGTAGGTTGCAGAGCTTTGCGGACATCAGACAGATCACGATGTACAAAATACCATCGGTTGCCATAGCGCCAAGGATCTGGCCGTACACCAGTTCCGAGACCCGCTGCATAGACATCCAGAACGCATCGTAGACTTTGCCTAGTGCAATGTACAGGACAAAAAACAGACCAAGAATCGCCAGATTTCCCTTCCAACCAAACTTTGCGTAGGTCTGGTTCGAGTAGTACAGGAACCAGCAGGCCGCAAACGGCAGCTCAATCATCAGAACATTCAGTATCTTTACGACCCGCAACATCACATCATGCTGAAACTTTGACATAATCCTCTCCAATAACTCCTTTAGATTTTTTACGATTCACTCAAATTCTCCGACCCACATTACAGCAACTGTTTGGGGTCGAGCTATTAACTACACAAAACGATCTCTTCCTCCGTTTTGTGCTTAGCCGAAACATTCAGCTTTTCGCTTTTCCCCTTGGACTCTTGTGCCAGTTCTAACCGGCGCAGCCTCGAATCCGCTTTCCCCCACCGCATCCCGATGGCATCCAGCTTTGCGATCCGTTCCTCTGTCAAAACAGCGCCGCTTTTTTCAGGATTCTGGCGGGTATACCGCTGCCGTTTGACCCAATTTCCGAGGTTGTAACCGCCCGGTGACACATATTCTGCTGGGACGTTCAGGTCGCCGTGGGCATCAAAATAGCGCTTTGCCTCCTGATACCCCTCGTTCCACTTGCGGTCATTGCGATTGCCCCAGTACATCCCGATCCGGCTGAGCCGCTCGACCTGTTCCTCCGTCAGTTTTCCTTTCGGGTACGCCCATTGCTGGCTTTCGACCCATTGTCCCAGCCGTTCGCCAGCCGCTGTCACATAGGAACGTGGGATATTCAGGTTGCCGTTTTCCTCATAATAAGCCGCAGCCAGCGCATAAGCCTTTTCCCACTTGGCATCGAAAATGTTCCACACCATGCCGATCTCATCCAGCTGTGCGATGCGTTCTTCCTTCAGTCGGCCGTTCAGCTTTTGCTGCCGGGTCTTGATGATCCACTGTCCTAAGGGATAGCCGTCCGGATCCACATACTTTCCGGGCACCATCAGGTTTCCGTAGGTGTCGTGGTATTTCTTTGCGACCTCAAATCCGTGCTGCCACGCAATTTCCTTCCGGTTGCCCCAGACCATGCCGATGCTGTCCAGCCGTTGAATCTGTTGTTCGGTCAGGATGCCTTGAATTTGTCCCTCGCGCACACGACGCTGAGTGACCAGCCACACGCCAAGGCTCAGACCGCCGGGCGTGGTATACAGTTTCGGGACATTCAGGTTGCCGTGTTCCGCATAGTAGATGCTTGCCTCGGAGAAGTAGTGCTCCCAACCGGACGAAAGGCTCGCCTGCAGCTGCTCGAACAGCACCCGGCAGTCATGCACCTGCTCGATGACCTCGAATCGCTCGGTGACGATCCTATCGCCCTCACCGTTGGCATAGAGCCGGTGGACCGCCTCCTGCATCTCGCCTTGCAAACCGGAAATACTGGTCAAGCCCTCGAAATTATTGACAACATCTAGGATAAGCGGCGTTGTATTATCCCCAGCGGTCAGGGCACGCCCTATCTGCTGCTTGTAGATAATGGGCGAAATCGTTGGACGGAACAAAATGACGCCGGAAATGCCCTCCACATGGACGCCCTCGTTGAGCATGTCGATGCAGAACAGCAGCTTCAGACGGTCGCTTGTGTCCGTTTTGAAGTCCGCAAACGCCTTGTCCGTATTCGGGTCATCCGAGTAGGCTTCGTACACCACCACATCTGGGTTGACCCCGGCGAACCACTCCGGCACATGGGATACCATCTCGTCCATGTGCTCCTTGTTGGCGCAGAACACAATGTACTTGCCAGATTTGTTTGTGATATGATGGGCAAAGACCCTGTCCAGACCGTCCGCCTGTTCCAGTGCCCGGCGCAGCGCATCCAGATATTTTTGGTTGGCGTCCTGAATGCCCGGTGTCCGCAGGTTATCCACCCGCGCCTGATACTTTGCAAGGGCTTTCTGGTACTGGTAGACCGTAGTTACATATTTCGGGGCAGGCAAAATGCCCCTGACGACTGCTTCGCCAAGGGTCATGTCGCTCGCCGTATGCCCATCAAAGAGCTCTTCGGCCATGTCACGGTTATTATCCAGATACCGGATGTTTGTTGCCGTCAGCCCCAGAAGCTTTGCCTCCGGGCATAACTTTAATAAAGCCACCGTGCTTTCGCCCCAGCATTCCGCACCGGCACGGTGGAATTCATCGAGTATAATATAGGCAGGCTTCTGCGCTGCAATTTTCTCCAGCTGCGCCTGTGTACAGCACATCAGTTTGGCATAGGTATAAAAGTGAACATTTGACAATGGAAAGCCCGGGTCGTTCTTTTTCAAGCTTTCCAACTGGGTTTTGAAAATGTATTCACTGGGAGAAAGCCAGATCACGACCTTCTCCGGGTTGTCCTCGATCAGCTTGAACGCAATGTAGCTCTTTCCGGTGCCGGTGGGATGAACAATGGCAGCCTTGCCGTACTGCTCCATCATCCGGACTGCCGCATGATATGCTTTTTCGTTGTGCTCAAACAGGCGCAATGTCACCTTGTTCACCCCTTCCCGCATAAAGGGGTATCTCTCATTTGGTTAATGGAAGGAGATGTTCAATAAGCTACGTTTTATCGAAAGTTTTGCAAATGTTTGACCACAAATCGCCCCTTAAAAGTTTTCGAAAATACGATTTATTTCTCGTCGTTTGCGTGTCATATCAGAGTGAACATATTTTTTTAACGTGACTGCAGCATCTGCATGACCCAACAGTTCGCTCAAGGTTTTAATGTCGCAATGTGCCTGCAAGCAGGTCGTTGCAAAGGTGTGGCGAAGCGCATGAGGATGCGCCTGATGGACACTGGCTTTTTTCAGATAGCCATAAATGCTCTTACGGTAGCATCGAGGTTCGACTGGCTTTTCCTCATTGCCAGAAAGAAACCAAGTTCCGCTGCTGAAATCTTCCGACAGCTTCTTCAGAACACGAAGCAGCGATTTTGGAATGGGAATCTCACGATGGGAGTTTTGGGTCTTAGGGGATTGAACGACGACTTTTGTGTGGCCATTTCCACAAGAAATCCGAGTCACTGTCCGTTGGATCGTCACAGTTCCTGCCGATAAATCAAAATCGCCCCATTTCAATCCGCAAATCTCGCCGATACGCAGCCCCAACTGAAAACCAAGCAGTAGACCTATTTTCCGGGGCGTAGGAGAATCCATCACGAACGACTGTAATTTCTTTTGTTCTTCTATGGTAAACGGCAGCAGCACTTTGGAGGATTTTTGCGGCAGCTTTACCGTGATCTCTAAAGGACGAACGAGATGAAAATGCGCTGCATACTTGCAGATGCGCCGCAGCATCGACAAGCACTCCTGTGCCATGGTTGCCCCTAAAGGCTTTTGCAGGCCGTTGACTGGTGTTATCACTGCCAAGAGTCCTTGCTCCAGAATTTTTTCGCTTAATGCACTCACTTTGAAATCCCCGAAAACAGGCTGGAGATAATGTCGTAGAGTATACTGATAGTGTGCGAAAGTCGATTCTTTTACACCCTGCCGGACAGAATACAACCATTGCTCTGAAATTTCCGAAAAAGTAATATCGGTGCTGTTCAGGTTATAAATGCCGTACTCTGCTTTCTTGCGGGCAGAGATTTCCCTTACTTCGGTATAAGTCGCCCCATATACATAGCCCCAGCAGGGCTTTCCGTCCGCAGAACGGCCTTTGATATATCGACCCTCCCACCGTCCATCGCTTCGCTTTCGGATGTTTTCACCTCGTCTTGCCATATAAAGCCTCCTGCTGACACCTTATTGACCACTAATGATTTGAAAATTGAAGTTGTGGCTGATTATCTGAACAAATTGGACAACAAATCACAAAAAGATTGACTATATCGCTGAAAATTCTCCGGGGGGGGGTACAAAATGATGCCGAACCCTCTTTACTCAATGGTAATTCAATGGTAAAATAGAATGGTTAAAATAACAAGATTTGTCAAACACATGGTATCTTCCATTAACCAAATGGAGGATACCTTTTCTTGTCTTTCTGTCGGTTGATTTTCGTGGCAAAATTTCGGGAACATCATTCTTGAATATACGGCGCGCCGTACACAAAAACAACCTATTTCCGCTAATATCTACAAAAAAGGAGAACAGACATATGATATTAGCGACCGATGAAGATACAAAAGTAAAAGATGCCGTTGCATTACGTTTCAAAGAGCTTTGCGAGGAACGCAACATAAGTCCCAATGCCCTTGCTGTCCGTTCCGGTGTCACTCCGTCCACCGTTTACAGTATGCTTGATTCCTCCCAGCAAAGCGTCACCGTTCCAACCGTCAAAAAACTGTGTGATGGCCTTGGAATTACGCTTGTAGATTTTTTTAACGCCTCGATTTTCACTGCAATCGATCAGGAAATCCGATAAATAACACTTTGACATCGGTTTATGTACCCTATTGGAAATGCACCAGCATTGTACGAAGCCGCTGCTATTTATCAATGCCTGCATTATAGCCCTGACGTTTTTCTTTTTGCCCTATAACATAGAGATTTTTCTCTATTATTATAGATGCACCGCGCTTTTTGCGCTCTGCCCGCCTTCCACCATTGAAAACGAAAGGACAAAACATGAAAAGGAGAATCATCGAGTACAAACCAAGTCCCGGCAAACAGAATCTGACCCGCCGGCTGTATCTTTGCACTCTGACCTTGTGGCGCAGCTTGTGGCTGCCTACCTGCTTGGTCGGAGGGCTGGCATATGATGTATTATGATCAGTTCAACACCGGAAAGCGTATTCAAAAGCTGCGCAGAGAGCGCTACCTGACGCAGGAAGAGCTGGCCGTCCGCTTGAATGTCAGCGACCGCCACCTTCGCAGTCTTGAGAGTGGGGAGTATATTCCTTCTATTGACCTTTTCATCGAGATCGCTGCATTTTTTGATGTAACACTGGATCATTTGATTATGGGAAAGTCGTTATCTGACCAAGAAAAAAGCTTACGAAACAAGTTGCAGCAAAAGCGTTTGACAAATCAAAAGCTCCGTTTGAAATTGCAGCGTATTATGCAGAAACTGTCTGCAATCGCTGAAGAACTTTAACTCTATATAAAATTGCGCCCTTCCGGGCAAGCAGCATTACGCTGCTTGTTCAGAGGGGCGTTTTTTGTTTTTGTGCTCAAAAAACTTTTTTGAAAAATTTCAATTTTATCGTATTTTTTGCAAAAGTGAAACATCGATTCAACGTTATTTTTGCGCCAAAACCGGAAGCATCACTTCCGGTTTTTTAAGCCAAAAAACCGGAGGTACGACCTCCTAAAAAAGCATTCAGTTTTCAGGTACACTATGGTCACAGCAAGGGCAACACCCCAGATGGGGAGAAGCCCGAAGCTGTAAGCCGTACCTTGAAAACTGAATATCATTCCCTCGGACAAAACAATGAAACTTCCGTAATTCGCGGCCCGGCCATAAAGAAGGCGGGGTGGCTGAAAAGCCAATGAGAGGAAGGGTGCAGTCCCCCTCACCGAGGTGTATTCCAACCCCCACCGGGCGTCGAGGACAAATAGGGTGGGACACTTAAAACAAAAACTTCAAAGCCCACCACCGGGATTCTTTCGAATCAAGGCAGTGGGCTTTTTCCATACCGAATATTCATTTTGATGACACGGAGGTATTGATTATGAGCCGTACTTTTACCCACAAGACCGACGAATCGACCCTGACCACCCTCTGCCCCCGCTGCCTGAATGCCTTTCGGAACACGCGTGGCATCCGTGTCCGCCGTGCAGACCCCTATCAGCTCACCAAGGAGCCTTGCACCTACTGCCAGACCAACTTCGGCTACGACTACTACATCCAGCCCACCAGCCCGAAATCCACCTACTTTAAGAAGGGACGGTTCGATGATGAATCTGAATGCGCTTAAGATCGACCCGGAGTTTCAGGGCAAGATTCCGCCGCTGACCTTTGAGGAGCTGAACCAGCTTGAAGCCAACATCCTGCGGGATGGCCGTATCATCAATCCCATCATCGTATGGCAGGGCTTGATCGTGGATGGGCACAACCGCTACACCATCGCCAAGAAGCACCCGGAGATCCCTTTCACCGTCCACGAGAAAGATTTTGCAAGCCGCTATGAAGCAATTATCTGGATCTGCAAAAACCAGCTAGGGCGACGCAACCTTACCCCGGAACAGAAGAAGTACCTTATCGGTAAGCAGTATGAAGCTGAGAAATGCGCCAACGGCGGTGATAGAAAAAGTCCTGCTGCAAAATCAGGTTACGGAAAGCGTAACCTGATCGGCGCACCCAAAACCTGTTATAAAGTCGCTGCGGAAAGCGGTGTAGGAAGAACGTATGTGATTGAAGCCGAACATTATGCTAAAGGTTTGGACGCTGCCGAAGAAGCCGTTCCCGGCACACGGCAGAAAGTGCTTTCCGGCGAGGTCAAGCCGACCGCCGCCGAGATTGCATCCGTCGCCCGTGCCCCTCCCGAAGAACGTCCTGCGCTGGTGGCTGAGATCTGCAAGCCGAAAGAAGCGAAGCCACCAAAGTCGCCTGCACAAAAGCAGAAAACGCCCCCAGCCGTAGCTGCACCGCCACCTGATGCCAGTACATCCGATGAAGAAGTTCCTGACGAAGAACCAACGTCTGCTCCTGCTCTATCCGAGCCGATCTTTCCACAAAAGGAGAATGAACCGTTGAAAGTTGACCGTCAGCAGATTCTTGAAATCGCAAACAACCGCTACCATGCCAAGCAGCTTGCCGATGGAGCCGCGATGCTTTGTGAGGTATCGGGTGCTGCCAACACCATGATACGCCGCTGGGAGAGCGTTTTTCGGGACTATCCCGATATTCTGACCGACACAGAAAACCGTAATGCTGTCAAATGGAACATCCAGAAGGTCAAAGACTATCTGCAAAAATTGGAGGATAAGCTATGAACAATATGAACCGCACCAGCACTATGCCTGAGATCTCCCCCGAAATCACGGATGAGAGCATCATCGAAGCCCTCTTTGCCCAGCGGCCTTATGAGGAAAAAGTCATCAACAGTGCCTTCCTTGAGATCCCTGCCGACTACCAGCGGGATCTGAGCATCCCGAATGTTGAGAAGATGTCGGCAGAGTTTACCGAGCTGATTGCCAATCCACCCAAGGTCAGCTACCGGGATGGACACTACTTTGTCTTTGACGGGCAGCACACGCTTGTGACCCGGAAATCCATGAACGGCGGTGCCGACCTTCCCATCATCTGCAAGGTGTACACCGGGCTGACAAAGGAGGAGGAAGCGATTCTCTTTTCCAAGCAGACCGGCGTTTCCCGACCGTTGACTGCCGGTGCCGAACTTCGTGCGGCATTGGTGGGCAAGGATGCAGAGTCCATTGCATTCCTGAACGCCACCGAAAGCACCGGTCTGCAGCTCGGTCTGGACAGCTACCGTGCTCCGTGGAAGATCATCTGCATCCGCACGGCTTTCAAGGAGTACAAAGCCTACGGCGCAGACCTCTACAAAGAAGCCCTGACCATGTTGGCAAAGGGCTGGGAGGGTGACCCCGATTCCCTCCGCTCCGGCATCCTGCAGGGCATGGTTCGCTTTGTGGCTCTGTATCAGGGCGAGTATGACCCGGAGCGTCTGGTGAAGCGTCTGCAAACCATCCACCCCATGACGCTGGTGCGAGATGAGAAATCCCTGAGCGGCACCGTCAGCTACAAGTATATGATGCTGATCCTTCGCACCTACAACGGCTCCAGCCGCCGCTTTAATCTGCCCATCAAGCAGTGACCTTACTTCTTCATGTTGGTTTCCTTTCACATCGCAGAAGCCGTCCGCAAGGGCGGCTTTTGCCTACATAAGGAAAAGGGGGTTGACTGCCACCGTATATGTAACAAAAGACTTTGGTTTTCTCCGGGGCGAGATCTACTATGCAGACCTTGACCCGCACTATGGCTCCGAGCAGGGAGGTAAACGTCCTGTTATTGTGATTCAAAATAATACAGGAAATAAATTTGCGCCGACTGTGATCGTGGCTGCTGTGACCTCAAAAGTCACCAAAAAGCCAAACCAGCCTACCCATGTTCTCATTGACCGAAATCCAGCGTTTTCAAGGCCCTCTATGGTGCTGCTGGAACAGATCTTTACCATCGATAAAGAACGCATACAGCGTCTCCTAGGGCAAACTACGCCGGGCGAAATGTACCAGATCAACGAAGCCCTGATGAACAGTCTGGATTTGAACGGAGGTCGATAATATCAATAAGAACGTTTCTTCTCCCCTTTCCCCCGCTGTTCCTCCCAACGTTTTCAGCATCGATGCAACTGCACTGAAGCTGATTTCTATTTTATTTGACAACAACCTGATCTCTGCTGAGGTCTATCATCAGGTCCTTAGCAGATATTCTGCGTAATGTCAAGGATGTCGCTGACACCGGCGACATCCTACATATTCCCTTCGCAATCTTCTATACTACGGGCAAAGGAGGTACAGCGATATGAACATCACGCAAAGAATGTACTTTGGGCAATTCCCATTGGACAAAGACCGTGACCGCCGCATTGTCTTTTACGGTCGTGTTTCCACCCAGCATGAAGCGCAGGTCGATGCGCTTGGCAACCAGATGCAATGGTACGATGACCAGCTTCGGTATCATCCAAACTGGCAGGTCGTTGACCGCTATATCGACGAGGGCATCACCGGAACCTCAGCAAAAAAGCGCCCGGCTTTTATGAAAATGCTTTCCGATGCCAAATGCGGAAAATTCGATCTGATCGTTACACGTGAGGTCTGCCGCTTTGCCCGCAACACCGTCGATACCCTTCAGATCACCCGCGAACTCCGCAATTTCGGCGTAGAGGTCTTTTTTGTATCCGACAACATCTGGACAATGGACGGCGATGGCGAACTCCGGCTTTCCATCATGGCAACCATGGCGCAGGAGGAAAGCCGCAAGATCTCAGAGCGTGTTCTTGCCGGGCAGAAGATAAGTCGGCAGAACGGCGTGCTTTACGGCAGCGGCAACATTATCGGCTATGACCGGGATAAGGTCAACCGTACATACGTTATCAACGAGGAACAGGCTGCAACCATACGGATGGTTTTCACGCTCTATTCGCAAGGCTACGGGGAAAAGGCGATCGTCAATGAACTTTCCCGGCTGGGCCGCAAGGATGGGCACGGAAACGTCAGTTGGTCCTGTACAAAGATCAGCCGTATCCTTCGTAACGCAACGTATATGGGCTATGTCTGCTACAACAAGTCCAAGGTCAACAACTATCTTGAAAAGAAACGCATCAACAATCTGGACGAAACTTCCTTCGTCTATGTAAAAGGCAACTTTGAGCCGATCGTATCAGAAGCCCTCTGGCATGAATGTGAGCGCATCCGTAAAAGCCGTATTGTCAATCTGCGTCTTCCTGATGGAGAAACACGACGCAAGGGCATTGACAGCACCAAATATTTATGGGTCGCAAAACTTCGTTGCCGCTGCGGTTCTTCCTACCGCATTTTCAACTGGCGTAAACTGAAGGACGGAACGCCGGTCTTTGGCTACCAGTGCAATATGCGAACCGTCA
>OLNO01000964.1_pt1 | contig 26099 bp, 19 predicted proteins | sample 1672861 | NCBI WGS metagenome assembly OLNO01 (sample SAMEA3136731, study PRJEB25190) | human gut metagenome | reverse complement strand
GGCGGACGTCGAGGGTATCGACGCGGCAAGAAAAAGCTGCATCCTCTCCGGTCTCGCGTTCGGCAAAAACGTGAGCCCCGACGACATCCATGTCGAAGGTATTTCGAAGGTCGACGCGCTCGACGCGCAGTTCGCGGAAGCCGGCGGCATGAAGATCAAGCTCCTTGGCCGGACGCTTGTGCAGAACGGAAAGCGCTTTTGCTTCGAGAGCCCGCATCTGGTAAAGTCCTCCGCGCTTCTGGCGGGCGTGAACGACGTGTTCAATGCCGTTTGCGTGAGAGGCAGTGCCGTCGGCGAGGTCCTCTTTGCAGGCCCCGGCGCAGGGCGCTATCCCACGGCGAGCGCGGTTGTCGGCGACATCATCGACATTGTAAAAAATCCCGGCCGCATGCAGCCTGCCGGTTGGGAGGCCTGCGCGGAAAAGCCCGCCGATTTTTCGCAGTTCCACGCGCGGTTTTACATCCGCGTTCCGGAAAGCGAAAAAGAGGCGATGGAGCGGCAGCTCGGCAAGATCACGTGGCTTCCCGCGCGCGCAGGGTATCTCGCCGGCGTAACCTCGCCCATCGAGGCAGGCCGCGCAATCGGCGCAAGCCCCAGACCCGCGTCCGCATGGCCGATTTTTGAATAAGCTCCAGGAGGGAAAACATGGCACGTATTGTACAGAAATTCGGAGGAAGCTCCGTTGCCAACGCAGAGCGCATTTTCCGCGTGGCAAAAATCATCACAGACGCTTACGCCAAGGGGAACGAAATGTGCGTCGTTCTCTCGGCGCAGGGCGACACTACGGACGACTTAATCGCCAAGGCCCAGGAGATCAACCCCAACGCCTCCAAGCGGGAGATGGATATGCTGCTGTCCACCGGTGAACAGGTTTCCGTAGCCTTGTGTGCCATGGCGCTGGAGGCAATGGGGCTTCCCTGCGTGTCTCTGGCGGCGTGGCAGGTGAGCATCCAGTCCACCTCCGTGCACTCTGACGCCCGCATCAAAAAGATCGACAGTGAGCGGATTCAGGCGGAGCTGGACCAGCATCGGATCGTGATCGTGACCGGATTTCAGGGCGTGGACCGCAACGGTGACGTTACAACGCTGGGCCGCGGCGGCTCCGATACCAGTGCCGTTGCGCTGGCGGCGGCATTCCGGGCGGATCTGTGCCAGATCTATACGGATGTGGACGGCGTGTATACCACCGATCCCCGTCTGGTGCCCAATGCCCGAAAACTGGATGAGATTACTTATGATGAAATGCTGGAACTGGCCAGCCAGGGCGCGCAGGTGTTGCATAACCGCAGCGTGGAGCTGGCCAAGAAGTTCAGAGTGAATTTAGAAGTGCTGTCCAGCTTGGAGCGCAAGCCGGGCACGAAAGTGAAGGAGGTCACCAAAGTGGAAAAAACCAATATCGCCGGTGTTGCCAAGGATACCAGTATTGCCCGGGTCGCTCTTGTCGGGCTGGAGCATAATCCCGGCGTTGCATTCCAGGTGTTTGATCTGCTGAGCAAGCATAACATCAATGTGGACGTGATCCTGCAGTCCATCGGACGGGAAGATACCAAGGATATTTCCTTTACGGTAGATGGCAAAGATCTGGATGATGCAATTGCGACTCTTGAAGAAAATAAAGCCAGACTTGGCTATCAGGAACTGCATTCAGAGAGAAATATTGCAAAACTTTCTATTGTGGGTGCAGGAATGATGAGCAACCCTGGTGTTGCTGCAAAAATGTTTGAAAGCCTTTATAATGAGGGTGTAAACATTAATATGATCTCAACTTCTGAGATTCGAGTAACTGTTCTGATCAATGAAAAAGATGGTGTGAGAGCCATGAATGCAGTACATGATGCATTTAATCTTGCAGACTGATACAGGATGTCGGGATCATTGCAGAAGTAAGGAACAGTAAAATTCAAAATATGTAAATTCCATCTTCGGTTTTGCGAAGGTGGAATTTTTGTCTGATGCCTGAAAAAAGGCAGATAGGAGAAAAATGACTGGACAGAGAAAGTACTGGAAATCCTATGCAAAGAGTAATCTGAAGGGAAACTGGGGGATTGCAATTGCTGCAATGCTGGCCGTTGTAGCTGTAAATTTTATCGGAAATATTTTTGCTGTACAGCTGTTTCCGGGAGATTCCGTATTTGCATTGGTATTAAGCGAAATTTTTGTGTTTATTGTATCTCTGATAGGAATGATCTTCAGTACCGGATACAGCTATATGCAGCTGAATATCTGCAGAGGCAGGGATTACAGCCTGAGTGATCTGCTGTATATGTTTCATAACCAGCCGGACAGAGTACTGGTTGCCGGACTGGTCGTAGCGTTGATCGACACAGTGGTGCAGATTCCATTCTATTATGTGACTTATATGGTAAATCCGGGAGAGACTGTGGAAAGCATGATTCACTGGTATCAGCTTCTGTTGGGGGCGTGGCTTCTTGCAATGGTATTGAGTGTGATTTTTACAGTGCCATTTGCACTGACATTCTATTTTCTGGCTGATGATCCGGAAATGGGTGGTATAGAGGCACTGAAAGCAAGTACACATGCCATGAAGGGACATATCTGGCAGTATCTTATGTTGGAACTTAGTTTTGTCCCACTGCTGTTTTTATCACTGTTTACTCTTTATATTGGGCTGCTGTGGCTGATGCCGTATATGCAGTTTACAGAAACTGCATTTTATATGTATGTAACAGGAGAACTCGATCAGCAGAGAACTGACCGGCAGCATACGGGAATCCAGGAGATATCTGACCGAACCGGTGATGATTATAATTCAGAAGCATAGAACAGAAAACAAAATATAAAAGATACAATGATTATCATGCATGAAAGAGGAGACTATAATGGATATTATTCAGGTGATAACCAAAGAACTTAATGTGGAAAAATGGCAGGTAGAAGCTGCAGTCAAATTAATTGACGAAGGCTGTACTATCCCGTTTATTTCCCGATACCGTAAAGAAGCAACGGGTTCTTTAAATGATGAACAGCTTCGTACTCTTCATGAAAGACTGACCTATCTTCGTAATCTGGAAGAAAAAAAGAATCAGGTACTTGGAAGTATTGAAGAGCAGGGAAAACTGACGGCAGAGTTGAAGAAACAGATCCTTGATGCACAGACGCTGGTCGTAGTAGAGGATCTTTATCGTCCATTCCGACCGAAACGTCGTACCCGTGCGATCATTGCGAAGGAAAAAGGACTGGAACCGCTGGCGAATATTATTATGCTTCAAATGACAGAAAAGCCGATGGAAGAAGAAGCACAGGATTTTGTATCAGAAGAAAAAGGTGTGGAAACAGTAGCAGATGCGATCAATGGAGCCAAAGATATTATTGCAGAGCACATTTCTGATGAGGCAGATTATCGTATTTATCTTCGTAAACTGACTATGGACAAGGGTTCTGTCGCTTCTGCGGCGAAGAAACCGGAAGAATCTTCTGTTTATGAAATGTATTATGAATTTGAAGAGCCGATCAAAAAGCTTGCGGGACATCGTGTGCTTGCCCTGAATCGTGGTGAGAAAGAAAAAATCCTTACGGTTAAAGTCAATGCACCGGAAGAAGAAGCAATGGGATGGCTTCAGAAACAGGTCATTACAAAAGAAAATCCAATTACAAAACCGATTCTTCGCGAAGTAGTGGAAGACAGTTACAAACGTCTGATCGCACCTGCGATTGAGCGTGAGATCCGAAGTGATCTGACAGAAAAGGCCGAAGACGGGGCAATCCATGTATTTGGAAAGAATCTGGAGCAGCTTCTGATGCAGCCTCCAATCGTTGGTAAAGTAGTTCTTGGATGGGATCCGGCTTTCCGTACAGGCTGTAAACTGGCTGTTGTAGATGAGACAGGAAAGGTTCTTGATACAACTGTTATTTATCCGACAGCACCGACAAATGATGCAAAGATCCGTGCTGCAAAAGAAACACTTAAGAAGCTGATCAAAAAGTATAATGTTTCTCTGATCTCTCTGGGCAATGGAACAGCATCCAGAGAATCTGAGCAGATCATTGTAGAACTTCTGAAAGAAATTCCGGAGAAGGTACAGTATGTGATCACAAATGAGGCAGGAGCTTCTGTATATTCCGCAAGTAAACTGGCAACTGAGGAATTCCCGAATTTTGATGTCGGACAGAGAAGTGCGGCTTCTATCGCAAGACGTCTGCAGGATCCGCTGGCAGAGCTGGTCAAGATCACTCCACAGTCTATCGGTGTAGGACAGTATCAGCATGATATGAATCAGAAGAAGCTCGGAGAGGCTCTGAGTGGAGTCGTAGAGGACTGCGTAAATAAAGTTGGGGTGGATCTGAATACAGCATCTGCATCCCTTCTGGAATATATTTCAGGTATCAGTAAAGTGATTGCGAAGAACATCGTGGCTTATCGGGAAGAGAACGGAAGATTTGAAAGTCGTCGTGAGCTTCTCAAAGTTGCAAAACTCGGACCGAAAGCATTTGAACAGTGTGCAGGTTTTGCACGTATCACAGGCGGAAAGAATCCGCTGGATGCGACAAGTGTTCATCCGGAAAGCTATGAAGCTGCGCAGAAGGTTCTGGAAAAACTGGGATACAAACCAGAAGATATCACAGCCGGCAAACTGAGTGGTATTTCCAGACAGATTAAGAATTACAAAAAACTGGCAGAAGAGCTTGGAGTTGGTGAACCGACACTTCGTGATATTGTCAAAGAACTGGAAAAACCGGCACGAGATCCTCGTGATGAGATGCCGAAGCCGGTACTGAGAACAGATGTACTTGATATGAAGGACCTGAAAGAAGGCATGATCCTTAAAGGAACCGTACGTAATGTAATTGACTTTGGGGCATTTGTCGATATCGGTGTACATCAGGATGGACTTGTGCATATCTCTGAGATGACCGAGAGATATATCAAACATCCACTGGAGGCAGTGTCTGTTGGGGATGTTGTAGATGTACGAGTGATTGGAGTGGATTTGAAGAAGAAGCGAATCAGCTTGTCCATGAAGGGGATCAAATAAAGCAGGGAAAAAATATATGACGGGCTTGCAGATAGGATGAATGATGCGTAAGAGAAGGATGTGTGTGCAGGATGAATGTGCATGAATCCCTGAAACGGCTTCATCGCCCGGAAATACTAAGAATATACCCTGTCTGTTAAAAACATGAATCAAAAGTGCATAACTCGCCTGACGGCTCAGACAATGCACTTTATGCTTCATAACACAGACTGGGTATATTCAAGTATTTCTACGGACGATTGCAGAGGTTTCTGGAATTCATGCACATTATACCTGCCATTCTAACATACTGGTACTTACGCAAACATACATCCCATCTGCAGCCCGTTTTTACGTTTTCGCAAGCTTTATAAAAGCCCCTTGACCTGGACAGCGCTATTTATAGTATCGTGCGGGGAAAATAACCGGATTATGCCTATCAAAGCCATGCTGTCGATTTCCTGCTCCTTGCTATAGCCTTCTGCGGCGTGTGGTCGGGATCCCTCCGGGAAGGAGGCAGCTGAGCGAGATGGGGGAGGAGGTAAAGATAAAATATTTGGAATTTAAAATAGACTTAAGAATATTATAGAAAATATGAGTGGAATATGATTGGCGTTATTATAGAAACTATAGAAGGACTTGAGACAATTTTCTTACTGTGAACATAAAGTATATTTTTTCCAAATTACAGCAACTAAAAAAGATATATGATTAATTCAACATCTGCAAGAATCCTGGAAGTTCTTAGGAATGTTCCGAGTGTGTTATTCATAAAAATCACACTGTTTGAGCGTCAGCGAGTTTGTGATTTTTATGAATGTATTTAACACGAGGGTTATTCCTTAGTACTTCCGGATGATGAAGCCGTTGAAAAATCATATATCTTTAATTAGTTGCGTGAATATTAATAGTAATATCAATAGTAATATTACTTCTTTAATGTTTGCGTAAAAGAAAAACCATATCTTTTACGAAATCCCCATCTCAGCTCAGCAGAGCAGAATCATTGGAGAACTCCTGTCCGCTGGCTTTCTCAAACTGATCCAGCAGATTTCTTACCGTAAGCTTCTTCTTTTCTTCCCCCTGAATATCCAGGATAATCTTTCCTTCCATCATCATGATCAGGCGGTTTCCGTGTGTAATAGCGTCCTGCATGTTATGAGTGATCATCATTGTTGTCAGATGATCGCGGTTTACGATCATCTCAGTGATCTCAAGGACCTTGGCTGCTGTTTTCGGGTCAAGGGCTGCGGTATGCTCATCGAGGAGCAGAAGCTTTGGTTTCTGGAGGGTTGCCATCAGCAGAGTAAGTGCTTGGCGCTGTCCACCGGAGAGAAGTCCGACTTTGGAAGTAAGGCGATCTTCCAGTCCAAGGCCAAGAATCTTCAGAAGTTCTTTATATTCTTCGCGTTCTTTCTTTGTGATTCCTGGTTTCAGGAAACGTGTTTTGCCGCGACGTTTAGCAAGGGCAAGGTTTTCTTCAATTCCCATTGTGGCAGCTGTTCCTGTCATAGGATCCTGGAATACGCGTCCCAGGTAAGCTGCTCTTTTGTGCTCGGATAATTTGGTAACGTCGATTCCGTCAATGATGATCTGGCCTTCATCGACCATCCAGGTACCTGCAACAGCGTTCAGCATCGTGGATTTACCGGCACCATTACCACCGATAACAGTTACGAAATCTCCCTCGTTCAGTGTAAGGTTCAGACCATTCAGAGCCACTTTCTCATTAATGGTTCCAGGATTAAAGGTTTTATATATATTCTTAAGTTCTAGCATTATTTGTTACCTCCACGTTTTACTGGTTTAGAAAAATACTTTGCTTTCCAGTATGGAACAGCAAGGAAGACTGCAACTACAAGTGCGGACAGCATCTTCAGAAGGTCTGTATCAATACCCATCCAGATAACTGTCTGGAGTACCAGATAGTAGAGGATAGAACCAAAAGCAACGCTGAGAAGACGAAGCGCAAAGTTATGGAAGATCTTTCCAAAGATTGCTTCACCGATGATAACTGCAGCAAGACCGATAACGATAGCACCACGTCCCATGTTGACATCAGCAAATCCCTGATACTGTGCAAGGAGAGCACTGGAAAGCGCAACCAGTCCGTTGGAGATCATAAGACCAAGAACTTTACATACATCCGTATTGATTCCCTGTGCACGGGACATATTCGGATTACATCCGGTAGCGCGGAGGGAGCATCCAAGTTCTGTACCGAAGAACCAGTAAAGGATTGCAATCAGAACAACGATAAAGATTGCAACGATGAAAATTGTATTCTGATAAAATGGAACATTTTTTACATTACGGAGGGAAACAAGCAGATCAAATTTGTTTCCGTTTACTGCCTGGTTTGCTTTTCCCATGATCTTAAGGTTGGCAGAGTAAAGACCAAGCTGAGTCAGGATTCCAGCGAGGATCGCAGGGATTCCCATGAATGTGTGGAAGATACCTGTAGCGAGACCGGCAAGCATTCCGGCTCCGGTAGCAGCAAGCATAGAAACCCACACACTGTGACCGCTCATCAGCATCATAACGCAGACAGCACCGCCAGTACACATGGTGCCGTCAACAGTAAGGTCGGCTACATCGAGGATACGGAAGGTGAGATAAACACCAATTGCCATGATTCCCCAGATCAGACCCTGCGCAGCAGCGCCTGGAAGTGCATTGATTAAAGTAAGAATATTCATTTTTCAGTTCCTCCTGATAGCACAGAAAGCGAGAAAGGATAATTCCTTTCCCGCTGCCTGTATAAATTTGTAATGTTTGATTATCTTCGAAAATTATTCAGCCTCTTCGGTTGTTTCCTCTTCAGATGTCTCGTCTTTTGCTGCATCATCATCAGAAGCTTCTTCTTCGTCTGCACCGATTGCTACATAATCATCCGGAACTTCAATACCGAGTTCTTCACAGATTTCCGGGTTGTATTCTTTTGTGAACTGTGGAGCATATTCAATTGGCATTTTGGAAATATCTTCACCATCTACAAGAACTTTGAGAGCCATTTTACCGGTAGCAACACCGAGGTCATAGTAGTTGATGGAAAGTGTGGCAACACCGCATCCTTCACAGATACCTTCTTCACCTGCGATTACCGGAACTTTTTCCGGAAGACAGATGTTGTTGATGATCTCTGTATTAGATGCAACAGTATTATCAGTCGGAACATAGATCACATCACTCTCAGTAGCTGCTGTTGTAGCAACAGAAGAGAGGTCGTTGGAGTCTGAGAATGCATAGTAAGTACATGTGTAACCTAATTTCTCAAGAGCTGCTTTTACTGTATCAACCTGATACTGGGAATTGGCTTCTGCTGAACAGTAGATAAGACCAACATTTTTTGCATCTGGGAACAGTTCGTTGAGCATTGCAGCCTGATCTTCAAGCGGAGCAAGGTCTGATGTACCGGAGATGTTTCCGCCAACAGTTCCATCGAAATCATCCAGATCAAGTGCTACACCGTATTCTGTAACAGCTGTACCAAGAATCGGGATATCAGATGTTCCTGCTGATGCTGCCTGAAGTGCAGGTGTAGCGTTTGCAAGAATCAGATCAACGTTTTTAGAAACAAAGTCGGTGATGATTGTAGAACATGTATTGGAATCACCCTGAGCGTTCTGCTCATCGAAAGTTACTTTATCGCCAAGTTCTTCTGTGATCGCATCTTTGAATCCCTGTGTTGCAGCGTCCAGTGCTTCGTGCTGTACGAGCTGGCAGATACCGATGTTGTATGTTTTATCATCTGCTTTATCTGCTGCAAATACGCTGACACCACCCATGCCAACTACCATTGTTGCAGACAGAATGCCTGCTAAAATCTGCTTTTTCATATTTTTAAACCTCCTGATTTTACTGATTCATGTTCGAATCAAATTAACTTTCTAAAGTATAACGCTTTAACGTGAAAAAGTCAAGAAAATTATTATTTCCTAATTAATATACAAAAAAAATTAGGTTATCAAATAAATAGTACGTTTTTTGCAAATTTATTGACAATTTAAAAAGTGCCATGTATAGTAAAAGTACTTGCAAAGAGGCGTAACTGAGAAAGTTGTGCCTCTTTTGTTCCGCAACAGGAGTAAGAGCACAGAAAACGGAGGAAAGAAGAATGAAAAAAGCATTGGCAATTGGACTTGCAGCAGCTATGGCAGTTACTATGACTGCACCTGTATACGCAAGTGACGACAGCGAAAGTGGCAAAGGTATTGCAAAGGAAGACCTCAAGATTGGTGCAATTTACATCGGCGATGAGAACGAAGGTTACACAGCAGCTCATATGGCTGGTATCGATGAAATGCAGGAGGCACTTGGCCTTGACGATTCACAGGTTATTGAAAAAACTCTGATCGGTGAAGATGAGGGATGCTACGATGCAGCAGCAGACCTTGCAGATCAGGGCTGCCAGATCATTTTTGCAAACAGCTTCGGACATGAGACTTATATCCTTGAAGCAGCAGGGGAATATCCGGATGTGCAGTTCTGTCATGCAACTGGAACTCAGGCAGCATCAAGCGGACTTTCCAATATGCACAACTACTTCACAAACATTTATGAAGCTCGTTATGTGTCCGGTGTAGTAGCTGGCCTTAAACTGAATCAGATGATCGAAGATGGAACTATTACAGAAGATAGCTGCAAGATGGGTTATGTTGGTGCATTCCCGTACGCAGAGGTTATTTCCGGATATACTTCTTTCTACCTTGGCGCAAAGAGTGTATGCCCGTCCGTAACTATGGAAGTAAAATATACAAACAGCTGGGCAAGCTTCGACCTTGAAAAAGAATGTGCAGATGCGCTGATTTCTGATGGATGTGTTCTGATCAGCCAGCACGCAGATACAACAGGTGCTCCGACAGCATGTGAAGCAGCAGGCGTTCCTTGCGTTGGATACAATATTGATATGACATCTGTTGCACCGAATACAGCTCTTACTTCTGCATCTATGGACTGGGGTGTATATTACACATATGCAGTACAGTGCATGCTTGATGGAACAGCAATTGATACTGACTGGTGCAAAGGCTTCTCCGACGGCGCTGACAAGATCACACCTCTCAATGAGAAAGTTGTAGCAGAAGGAACAGACGAAAAAGTAAAAGAAGTGGAAGATGCACTTGCAGACGGATCCCTTCATGTATTCGATACTTCTACATTTACAGTAGATGGCAAAGAACTTACTACTTATAAGAAAGATGGCAGTGATACAGAATATGTTTCTGACGGATATTTCCATGAATCAGAATATGGTTCTGCACCGGCATTTGATGTAGCTATCGATGGAATCACATCTATCACAGAATAAGATCTGAAACAGGCGGAGCTGCTGGGTCAGCAGCTCTGCTTTTTTTCTTGTTATACGTGCAAAGGAAGTCTTCAGGGCGGAGGTTTCTTTTGCAGATATGACAATATATCAGATAAAAGGAGGGAACGATAGTGGAAGAAACTTATGCACTTGAGCTTAGAGATATTTCCAAGCGATTTGGATCAGTTCAGGCGAATGACCATGTAAATCTTACACTGAGGAAATCAGAGATTCTCGCAATTTTAGGTGAGAATGGAAGCGGTAAAACGACTCTGATGAATATGATCTATGGAATTTATTATCCAGATGAAGGTCATATTTTTGTAAATGGGAAGGAAGTAAAAATCCGTTCGCCAAAAGACTCCTATGAATTAGGAATAGGTATGGTACATCAGCATTTCAAACTGGTAGATGTACTTACGGCAGCAGAAAATATTGTATTGGGCCTGCCTGGTAAGGCCAGACTCAATATGAAAAAAATAACCGAAGATATTCAGAAACTGGTCAATAAATATGGTTTTGATCTGGACCTTTCCAAAAAAATCTACGAAATGTCCGTTTCTGAAAAACAGACAGTTGAAATTGTGAAGATGCTGTATCGTGGAGCAAGGATCCTGATCCTGGATGAGCCGACAGCAGTGTTGACGCCACAGGAAGCCGACAGGCTGTTCGATATTCTTCGAAACATGCGTGACGATGGATGTTCGATCATTATCATTACCCATAAATTGCAGGAGGTTCTTGCTTTGTCTGACCGCGTTGCAATTCTTCGAAAGGGTCAGTATATTGACACGGTAGAGACAGCACAGGCCAATGTGCAGAGTCTTTCAGAAATGATGGTTGGAGCCAAAGTAGATCTGAACATCGAACGTCCGAAACCTGAAAATGTAAAACCGCGTCTGATCATTGAGGGAATCAACTGTAAGGACAAAGAAAATGTCAAGACACTGGATGATGTGGATCTGACAGTCAATACAGGGGAGATTCTTGGAATTGCCGGCATTTCAGGAAGTGGACAGAAAGAACTTCTTGAGGCGATTGCAGGACTGCAGAATGTAGAAAGTGGTTCCATACGTCTGTTGGATGATAACGGAGGCGAAATGGAACTTTCCGGAATGGATTCAATTTCCATTAACGAAGCGGGAATCAGCCTTGCTTTTGTTCCAGAGGATCGTATTGGTATGGGGCTTGTCGGTGATATGGATATGACGGACAATATGATGATCCGAAGCTATCGTAATGGAAAGGGACCTTTCCTGGATCGTAAGGGACCTAGAGCACTTGCAGAGAAGATCAAAGATCAGCTGGAAGTTATGACACCAAGTATTTCTGCACCGGTTCGCCAGATGTCAGGTGGTAATGTGCAGAAAGTTCTGGTAGGAAGAGAAATCGCACAGAATCCAAAAGTTCTTCTTGTAGCATTTCCGACTCGAGGTGTGGATATCAATACCTCTCATGTTATTTATCAGCTTCTGAATGAGCAGAAGAAAAAAGGCGTAGCAGTTGTCTGCGTAATTGAAGATCTTGATGTAGTACTTGAACTCTGTGACCGCATCGCGGTACTGTGTGGAGGAAAAATCAGCGGAGTGGTTGATGGCAGAACTGCAACCAAAGAAGGAATCGGTCTTCTTATGACGAAACATGAAAAAGGAGGGGTTGTCAATGAATAAAGAACCTTTCTTACAGGTAAGTAAAAGAAGAAACAAAGCCGGATGGCAGGAAAGACTGCTGATTCGATTTATTGCGCTGATCCTTGCACTGATCGTGTGCGGTGCTGTAATCGTCGCACTTGTCAAGATGAATCCGGTAGATGTATATAAAGCAATCTGGGATGGAGCAATGGGATCGGAACGTCGTATCTGGCAGACAATACGTGATACGATGGTTCTTCTGTGTATTGCAATCGGACTTGCTCCGGCATTCAAAATGAAATTCTGGAATATCGGTGCAGAAGGCCAGATCCTGATTGGTGGAGCCTGCTCCGCAGCGGTGATGATCTATGCAGGTGATAAAATGTCACCGGTGATCTTACTTATTGTTATGTTTATTGCAAGTGCACTTGGCGGCATGATATGGGGTATGATCCCGGCGGTATTCAAAGCATACTGGAATACAAATGAAACACTTTTTACTCTGATGCTGAATTATGTTGCCATGCAGGTGGTTACATATTGTATCGTTTTCTGGGAAAATCCAAAAGGTTCCAATACTGTTGGTATCATTAATCAGGCAACACAGGCAGGCTGGCTGCCGGAACTGTTTGGACAGAAATACGGCTGGAATGTTCTGATCGTTCTGATTTTGACTGTTGGGATGTTCATTTATCTGAAATACTGCAAACAGGGTTATGAGATCGCTGTAGTTGGTGAGAGTGAGAATACTGCAAAATATGCCGGTATCCATGTAAAGAAAGTTATTATCCGTACCATGGCAATTTCTGGTGCAATCTGTGGTATCGCAGGATTTGTTATTGTAAGTGGTGCGAGCCATACAATCTCTACTGCAACAGCAGGAGGACGTGGATTTACAGCAATCATCGTTGCATGGCTTTCCAAATTCAATACTTTTATTATGGTGGCTGTATCTTTTGGTATTGTATTTATGAATCAGGGTGCTGTTCAGATTGCTACTCAGTATGGATTGAATGAAAATGCATCCGATGTTATTCTCGGCATTATTCTGTTTTTCCTGATCGGTGCAGAATTCTTTATCAACTACAGAGTAAAGCGTACAAAAAAATAGGAGGTAGATGCAATGAGTGTACTGACCATCTTTATTCAAAAAGCAATTGTCCAGGGCATCTGTATTCTGTATGGTGCGCTTGGTGAAATTATGACGGAGAAATCCGGAAACCTGAATCTTGGTATTCCGGGAATTATGTATATGGGCGGTATTGCCGGCCTGATGGGAGCTTTTCTTTATGAAAAAGATAACCCGAATCCGAATGCATTTATAGGGGTTCTGATATCGTTTGTATGTGCGTTTGCATGTGCAATGATCGGTGGCCTGATCTACAGTATCCTGACCATTACTCTTCGTGTAAATCAGAACGTAACCGGTCTTGCCCTTACAATCTTTGGTACAGGTTTTGGTAACTTCTTTGGTGGTTCCATTTCCAAACTTGCCGGTGGTGTCGGACAGATTTCTGTAAAAGTAACAGGAAGTGCTTACACAGCCAAAATCCCGGGATTATCTAAGATTCCGGTAATCGGACCGATTTTATTCAATTATGGATTTATGACATATCTCTGTGTGATCGTAGCGGTGGTTTTGTCTTTCTTCTTATTTAAGACAAGAGCAGGCTTGAATCTTCGTGCAATTGGCGAGAATCCTGGAACAGCAGATGCAGCAGGTATCAATGTTATCAAATACAAATATCTGTCTACCTGTATCGGAGCAGGGCTTGCCGGACTTGGCGGACTCTATTTCGTAATGGAATATTCCGGCGGAACCTGGACAGACAATGGATTTGGTGACCGTGGATGGCTTGCAGTTGCGCTGGTAATCTTCGCCCTGTGGAAACCACTGAATGCAATCTGGGGAGCGTTCCTTTTCGGAGCACTTTATATCCTGTATCTGTATATCCCGGGACTGGGACGAAGTATGCAGGAGGTGTTTAAGGCACTGCCGTATGTGGTAACGATTATCGTACTGGTGTTTACAAGCTTCCGAAAGAAGAAGGAGCACCAGCCGCCGGCGGGACTTGGATTACCGTATTTCCGTGAGGAGAGATAATAAAGGATTCCCGGTGATTATGGGATAATTAAATGAACCAGATGGGATTTTCGATAAATGTTCCTCTGGATACGTCTCAATTCAGAACTTCTAAGGTACCAAGGTGTACAGAACTTTGCTAAGAACAATACAGAAAATGCTGAACTCGCATCAAAGATGCTCAAACAGCAGCATTTTCTGTATCAACGCAAAAACCTGTACAACCAGGAACCTTCACGAAGTTCTTCAGGCGAGAACGTACCAGAGAAACATTTGCGAAAATTTTGCCTGGTTTTTATATTATCCTTGCTCTCACCGTACTTTATTTTGGAGTAGTGGCTGATGCCACTGGCGCCAGTGACCAGATATCAGCGCGGAGCGCGAGCCTGTGGGGCACCCATGGCAATATAAAATAGAAGATATTGGAAATACACAGGAAGGGGAGAAACTGGATATAAACATATCGGATATAGAAACATCTGCAAGAGGCCTTAGAAATACTTGGGTATATACTGGATGCGTTATGAAGAAAAAGCACATTGTTTGAGCCGGTAGGTGAGTTATGTGCTTTTTCTTCATGTTTTTAGCAGACAGGATGTAACCTTAGTATTTCTGGACGATGAAGCCGTTTCAGTATCCGATATGTTTAATAAACAAGCTAGCCCCTTCCGTCATATACCATCATTTTTCTTCTAATTTTATATTGCATTCTTATAAAGTTAGTTATATAATACAGAAATATAAAAGAAAATTCTTCGGGGCAGGGTGACCGACGCAGTTGGAATTCCCTACCGGCGGTAAAGTCCGCGACCCGCGTAAGGCGGCTGATCCGGTGACTGGCACAAGTCAGAATTCCGGAACCGACAGTAAAGTCTGGATGAGAGAAGAACACGAATAATTCATACGTGCTCAGTACCCCGGGAAGATTATTCCCGGGATTTTTTTATGCAGCAGAAACTAATCTCCCCACTAAACTTATCTGCAGCATAGCGTAGAATTTTCTTTTAGAAAAAAAGAACAATTCAAAAAGGAGAGATAAGTATGAGTGAACAGGTTTTAAAAAGTGGAAACGTAATGGAGAGGAGTCGTACAAGAACGATCACACAGATCGCAATGCTTGGAGCCCTCGCCGGAATATTAATGAATTTTGAATTCCCGCTCCCATTCCTGGCACCATCCTTCTATCAGCTGGATTTCTCTGAGATTCCGGTACTGGTAGGAGCCTTCGCAATGGGACCGATCGCAGGTATCCTGATCGAAGTGGTAAAAGTTCTGGTGCATCTTGTAACAATGGGAACTATGACAGCAGGGGTTGGTGATTTTGCAAACTTCCTCTTTGGATGTACATTTGTTGTACCGGCAGGAATCATCTACAGACTGCATCATAACAAGAGTCGCAAACATGCCGTTATTGGAATGGCAGCAGGTACAGTACTGACAACAGCAGCAGCCTGCCTTATGAATGCATTTGTACTGCTTCCGGCATATGGCAAAGCATTTGGCATGCCGATCGAAGCATTCATCGAAATGGGAGCAGCAGTAAACCATTCTGTAAACAGCCTTCTTGGTTTTGTGGCACTGATCATTGTTCCATTTAATTTATTCAAATATATCCTGATTTCTGTAATCGTATTCTTTATTTATAAAAGAATTCGTGTTATCCTTAAGGGAGACTGATTCAGGCGCGTTTACTGAATTGTGCGGAAAAGAGGAAAACCCATGGGAAAGATTCATAATGTAGAAAAAATGACAGATAACCGTTTTGTCAATCTGTATCATGTGGATGCCATAAGCGTTCATAACACTCCGGTATCTTATTATGTGGCATCCAGAGCCAAGGATGTTCCGGCACTGAAACTGAAGACCGGGCGAAATGATCCGGATGGCGTGATCATTTACAGTATCTATGGAGAAAAGAAAGACAAGGTTGTTCTTGTACGCCAGTATCGTTACACCCTGGGCGACTACATTTATGAATTTCCGGCAGGTCTGGTTGAGCCGGGCGAGGACTTCCATGAAGGCGCAGTCCGTGAGATGTATGAAGAAACAGGTCTTAAACTGGAGCCTTTGAAAGTGGATCCTGCATTCGAAAAGCCGTACTTTACAACAGTAGGTATGACAGATGAATCCTGTGCAACTGTATACGGCTATGCCAGCGGAGAGATCAGTAAGGCAGCACAGGAAGACAGTGAGGAAATTGAAATCGTACTCGCTGACCGTACCGAAGTAAAACGAATCCTCAAAGAAGAACGTGTGGCAATTATGTGTGCCTATATGCTGATGCATTTTCTGAAGGATGAGGATCCATTTGAGTTTTTGAACTAATATAGCTGAAATGTCATGACCGCCTTGTGTGGATTGACATTTCAGTTTTTTTTACACATGAATGTGAGGCGTTAAAGATGAAAGAAATAATGGATTTTTTAAAAGAGGAAGGAATCAGTCCGAAGCTGATTCAGGAGGTACAGGAGTTTTCTGCGGCTCATCCGGTGAAGGAGGAGCTGAATGGAAGGATTCCTGTACCTCATTTTTATTATTATGGCAAAAAAGTGTGGGAGGAAGCCCTGGCAGCACTTTTGTGTGGAAAGAATCTATTGCTTTCAGGTGAAAAAGCCACGGGGAAAAATGTACTTGCGGAAAATCTGGCAGCAGTTTTCGGCCGTCCTGCCTGGGATATCTCATTTCATGTCAATATGGATGCGTCTTCGCTTATCGGCACGGATACTTTCAGAAACGGGAGGGTTGAATTCAGACCAGGACCAGTATACAGCTGTGCGTGCAATGGAGGCTTTGGTATATTCGATGAGATCAATATGGCAAGAAATGAAGCACTTGCAGTTTTGCATTCTGCACTGGATTTCAGGCGGGTTATAGACGTTCCCGGATATGAAAGAATAACTTTGGCAGACGATACTCGCTTTATTGCAACGATGAACTATAACTATGCAGGAACACGAGAATTGAATGAAGCACTTGCGTCAAGATTTGTAGTGATCCGTATGCCTGCACTTACACTGGAAGATCTGCAGAGGCTTTTAAGAGAACAGTTTCCAGATCTTTCTTCTAAATATAATAAGCAGTTTGGATTACTTTTTATGGATATCCAGAAAAAATGTGAAAGTGGAGAACTGACTTCAAAAGCAATGGATCTTCGTGGACTCTTGGATGCAATCAGCCTGATGCACAAAGGAATTCCAGTCAGAGATGCTCTTGATCTTGGCGTGACAAATAAAATATTTGACAGTTATGAGCAGGCTCTGCTCAGTGATGTGATGAATGCCAGAATTTCTATGAAACTCAAAGCTTCGGAGGTGTTTGATGGATGACCGGATCTTATACAGAAGTACAGAGACGGGCCGCCAATCAGATTTGGGGTGCTGCTGGCCATTATGATTTTGAACCAATGTTTCTGGCAATACACAGTCAGGAAAACAGGCCGGATTTTTATATGAATCTGGTCATAGGACTTGCATATAAATATTTTGGCCAAAAGACACTTACAGAACTTTTTGTGCGGTGGCAGGGAGATAGCCGGCAGCAGATGCTGGATGATCTGGCCTGGATTTATATAGAACAGATCGTGTACAAGCTTGAAATTCCGATTAGACCGGCACTGGAAGAGGTGCGGATGGATTACGCAGAAGCTTTTTTTGCAGGAGAGTATAAGCTGTCACGGCAGGAATGGATGAGCAAAAATCAATTGGTATATACCCTGCAGTCTGCCAGGTGGAGCAGAGTATCAGGCAGAAAACTTCCAGTGATGACGCCATTTGAGAAAAAATTGCTTTTGGCTCTGACTCCGGAAAATAAAGTGTCACAGGAAGAAATTATAGAGAAGCTGGTAAGTATTTACAAAACTTTTTATTTATTTGATGGGAAAAAGCATATCAGAAAACCATTAATGCTCCATTTTACTGGAACAGCGGCCAGGCTGCTGACTCGAATCATGCCGGCTCAACTGGTAAAGACAGACCGGGTTGTGGTAATGCGTTCTTCACAGGCTGACAGCAGCCAGAATGGAATCATGCAGAATAAAAGCAGCAGTCATATGATCTTAAAAAAAGAAGAAACCGATCATGCATATATAGAAAACTGCTTTGGAAGGTCACTGTATTCAAAACAGGAACTGGCAAGGACCGAGAAAGAACTCTGTAAAGGAAATCACGCAGGCTGCCACGTATGGTTTACGGATGGAAAATATATTCCAAAAGAGAAAATATCGGCAGAAAACCGTTATCTAAGAAATCAGGCACAGCTTCAGATGGAAAGAAACAGAATATATTATTATAAAAATCAAAAACTGTATCAGAGTATTATCGCACAGCTTTCGTCACAGATAAGAAATTGTATGATGGTTCATCAGCAGCCGGATATACTGCCTGGCAGATCTGGACGCCTGGATCCTGCGAGAGTGTGGAGATCGGAATATGTCATGGATAATCGGGTCTTTCATGCTAATTATGAAGAGAAAAAGCCACTGTTTACGGTGGATCTTCTTTTGGATGCGTCTGCGTCAAGATTACAGTATCAGGAAATGATCGCTGCGCAGGGAGTGATTCTTTCAGAAAGTCTTCAGGCATGTCATATTCCGGTCAGAGTTTCGGAATTCTGCAGTGTACGCGGATATACAGTGCTTCGGATTCTGAAGGCATTTGAGGAGAAAAAAAGTGATGACGTTTTTCGATACTTTGCAACTGGCTGGAATCGTGACGGACTTGTCATGCGGGAGATGAATGAACTTCTGAGATCCCATAGTGAATCAGCTGACCGTCATCTGCTTATTTTACTGACGGATGCGGAACCAAATGACAGTTTTCGTATACAGTCTTCAGAACAGTTTCCATTTGGAAAGGACTATGGAGATGAGGCAGCTGTTAATGATACAGCGGCTGAAGTGCGGGCATTGCAACGAAAAGGCATCTGTGTTTCTGCTGTATTTATGGGAACGGATGCAGGCGCATTGAAGGCAGAAATAATTTATGGAAAAGAATATACCAGAATACAGGAGGTCGGACAGTTGGCCAGGGCAGCAGGTTTGCTGATCCAGAAGGAAATAAGTAAAATTGATTTATAAATATGATAAATAAATAACAAAGATGTTATGGAATAGACAAATAAAATTGTATACAATATTCCTGTATATTTATAAGAATAATAGACAAATTTAACAATAACTATTGTTTTTTAAACGAGAAGTTTTATAATAATAATTGCTAAGCAGAGTGTATGGTAAGCTGATCTGCCATACTTTGACAAAAATATGACAACTGTGAATTGCAGTAGAGGGAGGGATTTAAATGATCAGTTTTATTTTGTGTCTGGCACTTCTGATTATCGGTTACTTTACCTATGGTAAGGTCGTTGATAACACTTTTGGACCAGATGATCGTGAAACCCCGGCGGTAAGCATCAACGACGGAGTGGATTATGTAGTGATGCCACAGTGGAAACTGTTCCTTGTACAGCTTCTTAACATTGCAGGATTGGGACCTATTTTTGGTGCGATGCAGGGTGCATTGTGGGGACCAATCGTATTTCTCTGGATCACGTTTGGTACAATTTTTGCCGGCGGTGTTCATGACTACTTCTCTGGAATGATCAGCGAACGTAATTCGGGAAGCTCAGTAGCAGAATTTACAGGTAAATACCTCGGCGGTGTTATGCAGAACATCATGCGAGTATTTTCAGTAGTACTCCTGATCATGGTTGGTACTGTTTTTGCAGTAGGTCCTGCAGGTCTTATTGTTACACTGTGTAAGAATGGCGGGCTGTCAGGTGTTCTTACCACTACACTGTTCTGGCTTATTCTTATTCTGGTTTATTATTTTATTGCAACATTTATTTCCATTGATAAGATCATCGGTAAGATTTACCCGGTATTTGGTCTCTGCCTGATCATTATGGCAGTTGGTGTTATCATAGGAATCTATACAAACCCTGAATTTACGATTCCTGAAATCTGGAGTCATATGTACAGTATGCATCCGGCAGGAACACCAATCTGGAGCTTTATGTTTATTACTGTAGCCTGTGGTGCAATCTCCGGTTTCCATTCTACACAGTCACCATTGATGGCTCGTTGTATGAAGAGTGAGAAACAGGGTCACTTTGTATTTTATGGTGCAATGGTTGCTGAGGGTATCATTGCTCTGATCTGGGCAGCAGCAGGATGTGCTCTTTATGAAGTTACAGGCGGACTGAATACAGGTCTTGCAGAAATTCTTTCCGGTGGCCAGTCAGCAGCTATCTATGATGTATGTTCCAAGACAATGGGTGGTGTTGGTATTGCACTTGCGATGATCGGTGTTGTTGTATGTCCTATTACTTCAGGTGATACGGCTTTCCGTTCAGCAAGACTTACTCTGTCTGACTGGTTCCATATTGATCAGGGAAGATACGCTAACAGACTGAAACTTTGTATTCCGGTTCTTGGTGTTGGCGCTGTTCTTGGTATTGGTAATGCAGTTGGCGCAATTGACTATACAGTTATCTGGCGTTATTTTAGCTGGACAAACCAGACACTTGCAATGATCGTTCTCTGGGCAGCATCCATGTATCTGGTAAGTGAAAAGAAAAACTTCTGGATCACAGCAGTTCCGGCCACTTTTATGAGTGCAGTTTCCAGTACATATTTCATCCTTGCACCGGAATGTCTTGGCGGTCTGATCAATTCCAAAACGGCAGAAGGCGCAGTTGTTTATAATACAGCTGTAGCTTATCCGATAGGTATTATTTTTGCAATCGTACTTCTTGTTATTTTCCTTCGCGCAGCGAAGAAACATGCAGCTGCCTGAAACTATTTTAAGTGAGGTCTGATATCATGATTTTTAAACCACATCCACTTAGTACATCTCAGCTTCCGGCACCGGAACTTGAGGAAGACAGAAAATCCTGTCGTAAGGTCGGCCCCTGTGGGATCGGAAAGAAAGCAATTTACCTGAACAGCTTTTATGTAGACAGGTGCTATTATATTCCTTTTACGGCGGTCCGACGCGTCTTTAAACGCGTGGCTATGAGTAAGGGTGGATTTTCTGGAAAAGGAATGTTTGCCAGTATTCCGTATCTGGTTGTGGAGTATGATGACGGACAGCAGAAACAATGCAATTTCAAATATGAAAATCAGGTAGATGATCTTTTGAAACTGCTTTCAGCTGAGCAGCCACAGATACGGCTGCTCAGTGAGGCCGCGGAAGCGAAGCTGGAAAAGCAGAAAGCAGAGAAAGAACGGGAGCTGCGTTCCAGACCGGAAATAACCACTCAGTCACAAAAAGAAGTGGCAAAGCTTCAGAGGGCCATTGATTACCTGGACCAGAAACCTCAGTTAAGTGAGAATCTGAGCCGGGCGGCGGGAAGACGACGGACCTATCAGTGCACAAGCCCAAGCTATCGCTGGGTGGCAATGGCAATTACTATGCTGGGATTTGTAGCAGTGGCGGCAGGAATTTATTCATTTATTGTACACAATGATTTTGCAGTATACTTTCTTTTGTTTGGTATCGCTGCTGTTTTTACTTTTGCCGGTTTCAGTGTTCTGCCAACGGCACGTAATAATCGAAAAGCAATCATGAGCCAGGATGAACAGGCACGAAAGCAAATGGAAGATTACGTTAAAGGTTATCCGGATTTTCCGGTACCTGCCAGATATGCTCACCCGACGGTACTGAAACGGATGCAGAGAGTGATCGAACAGGGACGTGCAGAAGAAAAAGGCCAGGCACTTGAAATTGTCAAGGAAGATCTCAAAGCATTGAACAGTGATGTGAAAGTATCGCAGGAAGAATATGATGAGGTAGTTGCGATTAAGCCAATGTTTTTGAATGCTATGTATCAGTAAAGCTGCTGTGAACGGAGTGGACAGTAATTCAGTAAAAATAGAATCAGTAAAAATATAAAATAGCGGGTTGACAAGTTCTGGGCTGACGTGTTATATTTTCATCAGTTGTAGTGTGTAACTCGATTTCAGGAGGCATTAACTATACATAACTAGGAGTGTTTATGTATATTAGTGCCTTTTTTTGTACAAAAGTTGCTGTAAACAGTAACAAAAACCGGTTGATTAAGGCACTTATGCATACTCACTTCTACCAAATATATAGAAGGAGAGTGTCAGATGAAAGACAAGATTTTTGGTGTTTTACAGCGAGTTGGACGAAGCTTCATGCTCCCGATCGCAATCCTTCCGGTAGCCGGACTTCTTCTTGGTATCGGAAGTTCTTTCACCAATGCAACAACGATTGAGACATATGGCCTGACAAAGATTCTGGGTGACGGAACACTGCTTCATTCCCTGATGGTGATCATGAACAGCGTAGGAAGTGCAGTCTTTAATAACCTGCCACTGATTTTTGCAGTTGGTGTTGCAATTGGTATGGCAAAGAAAGAAAAAGAAGTTGCAGCTTTATCAGCAGTTATCGCATTTTTCGTAATGAATACAGCGATCAATGCGATGCTGACAGTTACAGGACAGATTCTTGCAAATGGAGAGATCGCAGAATCCGTTCTTGAGGGAACGATCACTTCTGTCTGCGGTATCCAGTCACTGCAGATGGGCGTTTTTGGTGGTATTATCGTAGGACTTGGAGTAGCAGCTCTGCATAATAAATTTTACAGAATACAGCTGCCGAATGCACTGTCATTTTTTGGAGGTACCCGTTTCGTTCCGATCATTTCCACGATCGTCTATATGTTTGTGGGAATTCTTCTGTATTTTGTATGGCCGGTAGTTCAGAACGGAATCTACGCTCTGGGCGGTCTTGTAACAGGAACCGGTTATGTTGGAACACTGATTTTTGGACTTATTAAACGTGCTCTGATTCCATTTGGTCTTCATCATGTATTTTATATGCCATTCTGGCAGACTGCTGTCGGTGGTACAATGGAAGTTGCAGGACAGATGGTACAGGGCGGCCAGAATATTTTCTTTGCACAGCTAGCTGATTCTGCAAATATTGCACATTTCAGTGCTGATGCAACAAGATATTTTTCCGGAGAATTTATTTTTATGATCTTCGGTCTTCCGGGAGCTGCACTGGCTATGTATCAGTGTGCAAAACCTGAGAAGAAAAAACAGGCAGGAGGCCTTCTTCTGTCTGCAGCGCTTGCATGTATGGCAACCGGAATTACAGAGCCGCTGGAATTTTCATTCCTGTTCGTAGCTCCGGCACTGTTTGCTGTTCAGGTAGTTCTGGCAGGTAGCGCATACATGATCGCACATATGCTGAATATTGCCGTAGGACTTACTTTCTCCGGTGGATTCCTTGATTTCTTCCTGTTTGGTATTCTTCAGGGAAACGCAAAGACAAGCTGGATGAGAGTTATCCCGGTTGGTATTATTTATTTCTTTTTATATTATTTTATTTTCAAATTCATGATCAAAAAGTTTGATTTCAAAACGCCTGGTCGTGAGGATGATGATGTAGAAACAAAGCTTTATACGAAGGCTGATGTAAATGCCCGCAAAGAGGCACAGAATGGTGCTGTTGAAGCTGGTTCTTCTGATCCGGTCAGCGAGGCAATCACAAGAGGTCTTGGTGGTAAGAAAAATATCAGTGATGTGGACTGCTGTGCAACACGTCTTCGTTGTACGGTTAAGGATGCATCTCTGGTAAACGATGGTATTTTAAAGGCAACAGGTGCATCAGGTGTGGTTCATAAGGGACTTGGCGTACAGGTTATTTATGGTCCAAATGTTACCGTTATCAAATCAAATCTTGAGGATTATCTGGAAACAGCACCAGATACTCTGGAAACACCGGCGGAAAGTGTTGAAACACCGGAAGTAAGTGAGCAGAAAGAAGATGCCGGACAGAAAGTTGTCGACCGCATTGTGATTTCCAGCCCGATCACTGGTGTAGCGGCTGAGCTCTCTACAGCACCGGATGAGGCATTTGCCCAGAAGATGATGGGGGATGGTGCGGTAGTTACACCGGAAGATCCTTATGTACGTGCTCCTGAAGATGGAGAAGTTGCCTTTGTCTTTGACACAAAACATGCAATTGGATTTGTAACAGAATCCGGAATCAGTCTTCTGATTCATGTGGGAATCGATACTGTAAAACTGAATGGTGAGGGATTTGAGGCACTGGTAGAAAGCGGGCAGGAAGTGAAGAAAGGAGATCCGATGCTGAAACTGGATCTGGATTATCTGAGCAAAAACGCACCTTCTATTGTATCACCGGTTCTTTGTACAGAGCTGGAGGATAACCAGAGAATCCATCTGTTAAATGAGGGTCAGGTCAAAGCAGGAGAGCCGCTTTTCGAAATCGAGGTTCTTCAGTAAGAACTACCCGGATGGGGAAGAGATACGGATGTTGTACAGGATAGCAAAAATTTTAAATCATAATTCCTTTATGGGAATCCAGGATGAAAATAACCAGGAATGTCTGGTTATGGGAAAAGGAGTTGCTTTTGGCAAGAAAGTGGGACAAACTGTTCCGGTCACTGCGGAAGCAAAGGTTTATTCATTGAAAGAAATGACAGAGCGAGGAGAGGCAAAAGATATGCTCAAATCGGTTTCACCACTTTGTCTGGAGTTTGCAAACGAAGTGCTGAATCAGGCGGAGCAGGAATTTGGCAAAGTAGACCGGACAATTCTTTTTACCATGGCAGATCATCTGGACTTTGCGATCCGCCGCATTCAGAATGGAGAGCAGATCAGCAACCCGCTGACTGATGACATCCGTGTTATGTTTTATAAAGAATATAAAGTAGCCAGTTGTATTCAGGAACTTCTGAAGGAAAAACTTCAGTTGGAGATAGATGAACATGAGATTGGCTATATCGCCCTGCATGTGCATGCTGCCATCGTAGATGAAAATGTTTCCCAGGCAATGGAGATTGCCAGAACAGTCCGCGAATGTATTTCTCTTGTAGAGAAAGAAACCGGAAATTCTATCGACGTCATGTCACTCGGATACAATCGTCTGATGAATCATGTGCGCTATATGGTAGCACGTGCAATCCATGGTGAGAAATTAAAAATGAATCTGAATGAATATATGTCCGTAAAGTTCCCGGAAGCATTTATGGCAGCAGAGCGAATCTGCCGTCAGATGGAAAAGAGCCTGAAGCTTCCGATTCCGGACATTGAAATCGGATATCTTGCCATGCATCTGGAAAGAATGTTAGATACGGATATCAATGAGTAAGATATAAAGTTAAATGTCACTGTCGAAGGTAACTGTAGGATAAATATAAATACAAAAACATAATATAAAAGGAGAACAAAACTATGAAAACATTTGAGTATACAATTAAAGACGAACTTGGAATCCACGCAAGACCGGCAGGACTTCTTGTAAAAGAAGCAAAAAAATTCGAATCTGAATGCACCATCACAAAAGACGGCAAAACAAAAAAACTCACACAGCTTATGATGCTTATGTCTCTTGGTGTAAAACAGGGTGACACTGTTACTGTAACAGCAGAAGGCGCTGATGAAGAAGCTGCAGCTGCTGCATTAAAAGAATTCTTTGAGAATAACTTATAATTCGCTGGAACGACCAGAATCAGTTTACATTTGAATTCAGGGAGGAAAAGGAATGCAGTGTTTTCAGGGAAAATCTGTATATAAAGGAATCGCGATGGGACCGATCGTGGTTCTTAAGAAAAATGATTATCAGGTAAAACGTACCCGTATCGAAGATACAGAAGCAGAAGTAAAACGTGTGGATGAGGCATTAAAAGCATCTCAGGAACAGCTGCAGAAACTGTATGACAAGGCTGTCAGAGAAGTTGGCGAAGCCAGTGCTGCAATCTTCGAAGTACATCAGATGATGCTGGAGGATGAGGATTATCTGGAGGCAATCCAGAATATGATCCGTACAGAACAGGTCAATGCCGAGTATGCGGTTGCGGTTACCGGCGATAATTTCGCAGAGATGTTTGCTTCCATGGACGATGATTATATGAAAGCACGTTCTGCCGATATCAAAGATATCTCTGAACGTCTTGTACGTAATTTAAGTGGACAGGGAGATGTGGATTTAAGCGAAATCGAGCCATCTGTAATTGTAGCGGATGATCTCAGCCCAAGTGAGACAGTCCAGATGGACAAAGATAAGATCCTTGCATTTGTAACAGTTCACGGATCTACCAATTCT
>OLNO01000944.1_pt1 | contig 26543 bp, 16 predicted proteins | sample 1672861 | NCBI WGS metagenome assembly OLNO01 (sample SAMEA3136731, study PRJEB25190) | human gut metagenome | reverse complement strand
TATTACGCTGAAAGCACTCGCACCTTACTATTACCAGCAAAGGGCGCTTGGGCATGGCACACAAGAAGTTGGAAAGCTAATACTGAAAATTGATTCTCTCCCAACCGATAAAAAAGCCACTTTTTCCACAGAAGAAATTTTCCTTATGCGAAAAACTATAAACAAACTGAGAAATGAACGATTAGCAAAAGGTCAGTACACGGACGCGGCAGATGATATGCTACTAAAATTATTCTAAACCTAAATAACAATAAAACAAAAAGCGCATTGCAAAAGTACATTGCAATGCGCTTTTTGACGTGCCCGAAGGGATTCGCCAAGCCGCGGGGCACGGGCTGCTCGAATCCCCCTCTTTTACTGCCCCATAAAATCCATGCAAAACACCAAGAGCAGCACCCCATAAGGTGCTGCTCTTGGTGCGACCGGGAGGATTCGAACCTCTGGCCTTCCGGGTCGGAGTATTACGGCCAAGAGGCGACCGTCACCCTGCTGGACGTGAAGGACGAAGGGGGCAGACCTTTGAACAGACCAAAGACAGCCTGAAGGTTTTCTACGCGCGGCAAAAGCTTCGGAATACGGAGAATGATTCCGTGAAATCTCGATAAAACAGGCACTTCGTTCATCTCCTTGCTATTACTGTATAACGGTATCGTGAATTCGTCAAATGCGTTATTTCATCGAGTTAGGCTACTTTAATGGCGGAAAGAACGAGTAACAGATATTAATTCTGCATAATTTCAAATTCTGCAGCAGTGTTTGATACACAAGAAGCAAATCACACGGAGTTGAAAGAGGATAGCTCTTGGTACACTGTTTCACATAGTCCGCGGTTCTCATGCCGCCTTACGGCTTTTGATACGCATCAGTCCATCATCCTCTTTAATAACGTCATAATAACGCGCAAGAATCACAAACGATTATTTGCTTTTGCAGGACAAAAATGGTATCATAAAAGTAAAAAATGAAAGGGGTGTATGCTGTGATTCATATCGCCATTGTGGAGGATGTAAAGGCTGAAGCTGATTTGCTGCAAGGCTGTCTGGAGCAATATCGGCAGGATAACCACATTGTGTTCCAGCTGCACTTTTTTCCTGATGCAGACACCTTTCTGCAGACAGATACCCACACTTTTGATATTGTCTTTATGGATGTGGATATGCCCGGCCGCAATGGAATTGAGGCAAGCAGGGTGTTGCGGGAGACGAACAAGACGATTGTGCTTTTGTTTGTAACCAATCTGGCGCAGTATGCCATAGCCGGTTATGAGGTAGATGCCCTGGACTATATCTTAAAGCCTATTAATTATTATTCCTTTAAGCTGAAGATACAAAAAGCTCTGGAGGCCGTACACCACTTGCACGGTATCATGCTTACCATTTCCGGCGAGCACGGGCCGCAATATGTACGCAGCACAGATGTACTGTATATTGAGGTGCAGAATCACAGCCTGATTTACCACACACAATACAGCGATCTGACCGCCACAGGCACTTTGAAGCGGGTAGAGAATCAGCTGGCAGAAGAAGGATTCTTTCGCTGCAATTACTGCTATCTTGTCAATCTGCGCCATGTGGATTTTTTGGACGGCAATACCGTAATGGTTGGCGGACATCCGCTGCAGATCAGCCGCAATCGCCGCAAGGATTTTCTGCAGCAGATGACCGGATTTTACGGCAAAGGAGGGCGATAACCATGATAACGTATCTGTTCCGATGCTTGTTTTTCCATATGATTTTGTTTACGGGGCTGCTGTATACCTCGAATTTTCCCAAACGGTCCCATTATCTGCCCCGCGTTATTGCAACCACCGCTTTCGGCATACTGGTATCCTCTTTCTGGGCAGCACTGTTTGGCGGCAGCCCGCAGCCGCTGCTCCTGTATCTGCTGTATCAAGCCGCAGGCTTTTTGGGGCAATTTCTGATTGCACTGTTCTGTGTTTATCTTTGTGTGCAGATGCACCTTTGGACCTGTCTGTATATGGGCACCCTTTTCTGGTTTACCCAGCAGGCCTCCTGCAGCCTGACCTGCATCCTTACCGGGGAAAACTTCTCTACCTATCAGGGGATCGCTACCAGCATAGGAACTTTGCTTGCTGTTGCCCTATTGCTGTACGGGCTGCTGATCCGCAAGGTGGATGCCTCTGTTCTGGAGCGCATCCACAGCCGGACGGTTTTCCCAAGCTGGGTCCTGATGCTGCTGGCCTGCCTGTTGCTGAACAGCTATGCCAGCTATTGCGGCAACACCGGCGGCGCCTATTATTTTGCCTTGTTGCTGATTGATACGGTTGTGCTGTTTTATCAGTACAGCATTTACCGGACGCTGGGCCTGGAGCGTGAAAATGAGGCAATCCACCTGTTGTTGGAGCAAAGCGGCAAGCAATATCAGATATCCAAGCAGAATATGGAACAAGTCAATATAAAATGCCATGATCTGCGGCACCAGATCCGGGTTTTCCGCAGCGAGGGGCGTATTGACGAGTCCGTGCTGAAAGACATGCAAAAGGCCGTGGACGCCTATGATACGATCATTAAAACCGGAAATCCCGCGCTGGATGTGCTGCTGACCGAAAAGAGCCAGATGTGCCGCAGCAAGCAGATCGGATTTACCTGCATGGCAGATGGTCGTGGACTGCTTCATATGGAACCGGCAGACTTATATGCATTGTTTGGTAATGCGCTGGAAAATGCAGTCGAGGCAACCGAACAGCTTAGCAACCCCGATCAGAAACAGATTGCACTTACCGTTCGGTCAACGGCAGGTTTCTGCTCGGTACATCTGCAAAACTATACAAAGGAACCCTTGCGGTTGGAAAACGGCCTGCCTGTTACCGGAAAGTCGGATAAGGCAAACCACGGTTTCGGCATCCGCAGCATGCAGCTGCTGGCAGAGAAATACGGTGGAGAGCTGACTTTCCGGCAGGAAGGCGACATCGTGAATACCTATATGCTGCTGCCCCTTGCCCCGGCAGAAACATGACAACTTACGAATTGCAGGCAACACATTATGCAGGAGTCGTTGACTCCTGCTCTTTTTTTTGCTAAATATGATTTTAGGAGAAAAAATGCACGATGCAAAAGGGGAAAGCTATGCGTGTTGCAATCATTGAAGACGATGAAGCCACTCGCTGCCAGTTGGTAAATTATCTTCAGCGTTATACCCGGCAGTATGAGACAGAGTTTCAGATTCAGCAATTTTCCGATGGAATACAACTCGCCGAAAACTACCGCCCTGTTTATGATATTCTGCTGATGGATATCGAGATGGCGCAGCTCAACGGAATGGAGACAGCCAGACGGATTCGCAAGTTCGATGAAGAAGTGCTGATTGTCTTTATTACCAACACGGCACAGTATGCCATTAAGGGATATGAGGTAGGCGCACTGGATTACATATTGAAACCAATACCGTACTTTTCTTTTTCTCAGCAAATTCGAAAAGCCGAGTTGCAGCTGCAGAAAAGGAAAACATTCAATCTGACACTTTTGGCAGAGGGCGGAATGCACCGCCTGAACACTGCAACAATCTACTATATAGAAAGCGACGGTCATACGGTTCATTTTTATACACAGGAAGGGTCAATTACCGCCAGCGGTTTATTAAAAAGTTATGAGGAAAAGCTGGCCGGGCATTCGTTTGCGCGGTGCAGCAATTGCTACCTTGTCAATTTGGCGCACGTTTCAGGCATTGCACAGGATACGGTAAAGGTCGGTCCTTACCAGTTGCCGGTCAGCCGTACCAAGCGGCACGGTTTTCTTGATGCGATGTCAAGCTACATCGACAGCAGTATTTTTGCTTAATAAAGAAATACTCGTATGTCAACAAGATGCACAAACACATCAGCACATATTTGTACTTGTTACACAAAGAAATTGCGGCTGTTTTGCAAAATAGTGTGAGTTATGTATGTGGAACGACCAGTTATGAAAAAGATATTTAAAAAAAAGGACGCTTTCGTATAATTATTTTATCGGAAAGATTTTCATGGCAGAACCAGTCCGGAATGGTTACGCCAGGCAAGATCTGATGAATAAATCCTACCCTACGAGATTTGAAGGAGAAAACGATTATTTAGGAGGTACATATGAGAAGAATGCCTGTAGTACGGGGAACTGCAGCAGTAATGGCGTTTTTTACGCTGACAACTGTATCTGCATCAACCCTGATGTTTACCTATTCCGGTGCCATCAACAAAGCACTGAATATCAACACAAGCAAGATCGTAGAGACCGACGACGCCAGTGCCGTGAACACTGCCTATTATGACAACGAGTTCGGCACCGACTACACCAACAAACAGGCCGCCCTGAAGGTAGAAATGGAAGTGGCTGCAGAAAACGTAGCCCAAGCCGAGGAGGGTACGGTTCTGCTTCGCAACGAAAACGCAGCCCTGCCGCTTGCCGACACAAGCCGTGTGACCATTTTCGGTAACGGTGCGGCTCATTCCACCATGGGCAAAAGCACGACTTCCAGCGTGGCGTCGATTCCTACTATGACCTTCGGCGCTGCTATGCAGAAAGTTTTTGGCGCGGATAATGTCAACACTACGCTGCTGGACAATGCTTACGCATCTCTGGGTGCCACCACTGCCACCGAGGTTGTGGAAGCTCCCATTTCTGACGTAGAAAAATATGCCAGCAGCTGGTCCGGCGATTACAACGATGCCGCCATTGCCGTATTTACCCGTCTGGGCGGCGAGAGCAACGATACCGCTATGTTTGGCAAGGACGGCTCTCACTTTCTGGGTCTGCAGGCCAACGAAAAAGACCTGATGTCCTATCTGAAAGCCCAGAAAGCCGCCGGTGTGTTCAAAAAGATCGTTGTCATCATCAATGCTGACCAGATGATGGAACTGGATTGGCTGGACGATTATGATGTTGATGCCTGCGTGCTGGCCGGCGTGCCCGGTGTTATCGGCTACGAGGGCGTTGCCAATGTGCTGGCCGGTAAGGTTTCCCCCAGCGGTCATCTGGTAGATACCTACGCTGCCAACTCGCTGTCTGCCCCTGCCACCACCTATGCCTGCGAGAATATGCAGTTGTGGGGCAATGTGGATTACGTCAACAGCAAGGCCACCGACCTTTCCAACGATGGAATCAACGTAGATTACTACACCATCTGCGCCGAGGGTATCTATGTGGGATACAAATACTACGAAACCCGCTATGAAGATGCGGTCATGGGCAGCGGGGATGCTTCCTCCTCCGTCGGCTCTTCCACCGGAAACGGTTGGAATTACGCCGATGAGGTTGTCTATCCCTTCGGTTATGGTCTGTCCTATACCGATTTCACCCAGACGCTCAAGGGTGTGACTTTCAACGCCGATACCGACAATTATGAGGTTGAGGTGGAAGTAACCAACACCGGCGATGTGGCCGGTAAGAGCGTAGTCGAAGTGTATGCCCAGACGCCCTACGGCGATTACGAGAAGCAGAACAGCATCGAAAAATCCGCCGTACAGGTTGTCGGTTTCGAAAAAACCGATACGCTGGAGCCCGGTCAGAGCCAGACCGTCACAGTCGAGTGTGAACGCTATATGCTGGCCAGCTATGACGCCAAGGGTGCGAAGGGTTATATCCTGAGTGCCGGTGACTACTACCTGTCCGTGGGCGATGATTCCCATGATGCACTGAACAACATTCTGGCCGCCAAGGGCTACACCACCGCCAATGGTATGACCGCAGACGGCGATGCCGCCAAGGTTTACAGCTGGAATCAGGCCGAACAGGACACCACCACCTATAAAATGTCCCGCGCAGATGACACCGTGGAGGTCACCAACCAGTTTGATAACGCCGACCTGAACTACTACGGTGTGGACTTTACCTACCTTTCCCGCAGCGATTGGTCCGGCACTTACCCCGCCAGCGTTGTCAGCATTGATGCCACCGATGAGATGATCGACGACCTGAACCTTGACTGGTATGAGACTCCTGCCGACGCCCCTGCGGTTTCGGACTTTACGCAGGGTGCCGACAACGGCCTCAAGTTCATCGATATGCGTCTGGTGGAATGGAACGATGATGAGCAGTGGGATGCTTTCCTCGATCAGCTGACCGTGGCGGATATGACCGCCCTGATGCCCGATACCTTTGGTGTGGCCGGACTTGACAAGGTCGGTATGCCTGCCCAGAAGCGTGCAGACGACTGTCTTGGTGTCGGTTCTACGATGATTGCCACCGGTGATAATTGCCTGAGCTGGGTGTCTGAGGTGATGACCGCCCGCACATGGAACCGCGACCGCATGGAGCGCAAGGGCAGTCTGATGGCAATTCAGGCCGCTTACGCCGGCGTCAACGAAGTCTGGTACGGCGGCGGCAACACGCACCGTACCCCGTTCGGCGGCCGTAACCAGCAGTATTACAGTGAGGATTCCAACTACGGTTACATGGTCGGCGCTGTTGAGGCTGCCGCCATGCAGGCCAACGGTGTCAACTATTGTGTCAAGCACTTTGCCATGAACGATCAGGAGTCCGGCCGTGAGAGCCTGAGCACCTTTGCCAACGAACAAACTGTCCGCGAAACGTATCTGCGTGCCTTTGAGGGTGCCTTTGTTGAGGGCGGCGCTCAGAGCGTAATGACCGCGTTCAACCGTATCGGCGTTGTCTATGCCGCTGTCAATGTGCCTCTGCTGAAGAATGTCCTGCGCGGTGAGTGGGGCTTCAAGGGTCACATCACTACCGACGGTTTCGCTAAGACCTCCACGTACAAGACCCACTATATGGAAATGATTACTGCCGGTGTTGACTTCGTCTGCTTGGATCCCGGCGAAACGGCCGCTGCCGTTACCGCTGCCATTGATGGTGGCGATGGCTACATTATGCAGCAGTTGCGCCGTGCCACCAAAGCCAATGTGTACGCTGCCAGCCGTTCGATTTCTGCCAACGGTCTGAGCAGTAACTCCATCGTTGTCAACATTGTCCCGTGGTGGGAGATGGTTTTGCTGGTGGTCACCGCCATCTGCGGCATTACTTTCATCGGCTGTACCGCAGCCTGTGTTGTGATGACCTACGGCAAAAAAAACAAGAAAGTGGAGGGCTGATTCCATGAGTAAAGTAAAAAGTTTCAGCGCAAAATCTTCGCTGGTCGGTGTCGTTTTATCTGCGGCAGCCCTGATTGGCTTTACCGTGTACGGCATGGTCTATGACTATTTTGACACGGTCGTTTTCCTGACTTTGGCACTGGGAATGGTCGGCATGGCCGCCTACGCATTGGTTGACCGCGCATGGAGCGAGTTGCTCAACCTCGCCGCCGTGGCCTGCATCACCTTTGGCATGGGCCTGTTCTTTCTCAACAGCTATCCTGTCTGGGCTGACCGGCTGAACAACATCTCGATGTATGGTTCCCGCGGTACGCTCCTGCCGGTCATTACCCTGCTGGTGCTGATGGTTGCCGCCATTGTGGTCGGCATTGTATCCTGCTTTACGCAGAAGGAGGGCAAAGCGAAATGAAAAACAATACTGCGCCCCGCAAGACGCTGACTGCTGTGCTGGCAGTCGCTATGGCGGCCGGGCTGACCGGCTGCGGCAGCTCGTTGGCTGCTAACACCAACAATTACTTCACCAATGTTTCCTCCATCCTGCACACCCTGCAGACAAACGGCAAGCAGCAGGCGGCTTCTTCCTCCACTGTCTCCAATGATGGCAGTCAGTTGGCGACCCCAACGGATTTCACCGTGGACGAAAGCGGAAACTACAGCTTTACCGGTGTAGAAAACGCAAAGTATTATCTGCTGTACTTCTGCGCCCCGGATGCCACCGGTGACAACGACAGCTTCATCTACACCAGCGAACCCATTGACGCCACCGAGAGCAACACCTACAGCGGCAAGTGCTCGGATGAATTTGATTATGCGTTCGGTTCCTATCTGGCTAAGGTCTACGCTTTCCCTGATCTGACCGATAAAGAGCACAGTATGTCTAAGGCCGCCACGGCGGAATATTCTTGCAGCGGAAATCAGAGCGCTCCTGAACTGAACTATTACTGGAATACCTTTGACGGCACGATGGGAATTCAGGTTGCCAATTTGGATGTTTATGAATTTGAAGCATACCCGGACAAGGTGGATATTACTTTCACCAACACCGAGAACAGCGCCGATGTTGTAACGCTGACGATGGAAAATGTCACCCCGGACAACAATCAGTTGGATACCGATGCTTTGACAGCCGGTGCAACCTATGATGTGACCGCTGTATCTACCAGCAATAGCGAATATGTGCTGAACCAGACGTCCGACACCACCAAAGTGGCCGAGGGGCTGCATCTGGGCGAGAGCAGCGTTATGACGGCCGGTTACAGTTACAGCGATGGCTTTGCCAACAACATCTTCAACTGGCCCCGCGTCTGCGAGAGCTTTGACTTGGAGAACGGCGGCGTAGCCGGCGTAGTCGACGCTGCTCCGGAGGTGGGCGGCGGCACATGCGACTTTGTCGCAACACCGGTTTCCTCCGGCGATGGCAACTATACTTATGACCTTATTGCCGGACTCTATACACGCAGCGGAAAATTGGAACTGAAAGCAGACGGCACCTTTACCGCCGAACTGGAAGGTTGGGGCCCTGTCAACTCCAGTGAATATAGCGGAAGTTGGATCGATAACGGTAACGGCACCGCGACTCTCAGCTATGATCCCAGCACACTTGTTATCAAGTAATACGCAAAAAAATGTATAAAGCAATACCGCACAATTCCGAATTACGGTCTGCGCCTTGTTTCGATGGCTGCGGCCCTCGGAACTGCGCGGTATTGTGTTTTGTGTGAACAGGGAAGGATTTGTGCCATGCAACACAAAGAATTGATACAACAAATGACACTTTTGGAAAAGTGCGCACTGCTCAGCGGTGATACGGTTTTTACCACGCGAGCCTATTCTAAGCACGGTATCCCTGCCATTACCTTGTCGGACGGTCCTAACGGGGTGCGCAAGCAGGCCGGGGCAGCAGACCATCTGGGTCTGAACCCCAGCGTACCGGCCACCTGCTTTCCTCCGGCAGTTACGATAGCCTGCAGTTGGAATCCGGCCTTGGGCGAGGAAATCGGCAAAGCCATGGGGGAGGAAGCCGCCGCTCAGGAGGTGTCCGTGCTGCTGGGCCCCGGCCTAAACACCAAGCGCAACCCGCTTTGTGGGCGCAACTTCGAGTATTTCTCGGAGGACCCGTATCTCTCCGGCAAGATGGCCGCGGGCTATGTGCGGGGCATCCAGTCCAACGGTATCTCTGCCTGCCCCAAGCATTTTGCCGTCAACAATCAGGAGCTGCGCCGCATGGCGTCAGACTCGGTAGTGGACGAGCGCACCCTGCGTGAACTCTACCTGACCGGCTTTGAAATCGTAGTCAAGGAAGCCGCCCCCAAGACGGTTATGTCCAGCTATAACCTCATCAACGGCACCTACGCCAACGAAAACGCCCATCTGCTGCAGGATATTCTGCGCAGGGATTGGGGCTTTAACGGGGCGGTCGTGACGGACTGGGGCGGTTCCAACGACCATGCCTTGGGCGTGAAGAACGGCTCTACACTGGAAATGCCCGCCCCCGGCGGGGACGCCGTGCGCGAGCTGTTGAAGGCTGTCGAGACCGGTAAAATTTCCGAATCTGATGTGGACGCCCGCCTGGACGAGCTGCTGACACTGGTACTGGACACCCACGCCGCCGTGGAAAAACACAGCCGCAGTTTTGACGCAGAGGCTCACCACGCACTGGTGCGCCGTGCCGCCGCCGAAAGCATTGTACTGCTGAAAAACGAGGAGAACCTGTTGCCGCTGGCATCCGGCACAAGGGTGGCTGTCATTGGTGATTTTGCCGAAACCCCGCGCTATCAGGGCGCAGGCTCCAGCGCAGTGAACTCCCTCAAGGTCGATACTGTGCTGGATAACCTTGCCCAGAGTGGCTTGCAGGTACTGGGCTTTGCCCCCGGCTTTGACCGCCGCGGCAGGGCAGACGCCGTCAAAGAGGCAGAGGCTGTCGCGCTGGCCAGGCAGGCGGATGTTGCCGTGCTGTTCTTGGGGCTGGATGAAATCAAGGAAAGCGAAGGCCTAGACCGCGGCGACATGAAGATTGCCGATAACCAGATTGAGCTGCTGCGGGCTGTACAGGCGGTCAACCCGAACACCGTGGTGGTGGTCAATGCCGGTGCGTCCATCGAAACGCCGTGGCTCAAGCACTGCAAGGCGTTAGTCTATGGTGCGTTGGGCGGGCAGGCCGGTGCCGGTGCCATTCTGGACGTGCTGACCGGCAAAGTCAACCCAAGCGGCAAGCTGGCCGAAACATGGGCTATGTCGTATGAGGACACCCCCGCCAAGGAGCATTTTGCAGGGAAAGGTCGTACCGTGCAGTACCGCGAGGGACTGTATGTGGGCTACCGCTACTACCAGACTGCCGGCGTGGCTCCGGCATTTCCGTTCGGTTTCGGTCTAAGCTATACCAGCTTTGCCTACTCTGACCTGAAAGCAACCTCGGACAGTGTGACACTGACAGTGACAAACACCGGCAGCTGTGATGGTGCGGAGATCGTACAGATTTATGTAGCAAAGCCCGATGCCAAAGTTTTCCGCCCGGTGCAGGAACTGAAAGGCTTTGAAAAAGTGAAACTGGCTGCGGGGGAGAGCAAGTGCGTAGCAATTTCTCTCGATGATAAAGCCTTCCGCTACTGGAACACAATGACGAACGCTTGGGAGATTGAGGGCGGCCACTATGAAATCCGCGTGGGTGCTTCCTGCGAGGATATTCGCCTGACGGCTACGGTAGAGGTGGCCGGAACCGGCGCACCAAACCCCTATGCGGGCATCAGTCTGCCGCATTATGAAAGCGGCAAGGTGATGAATGTGCCGGACGCCGAATGGGAGGTTTTGCTGGATCGCCCCATCCCGGACGATACTGTGAAGATTGACTGTAATATGACGCTGGGAGAACTCAAGCACAGCCGCAGTCCCTTGTGCTGGCTGGTCTGGCTGGTGCTGCATACCATGCTGACGAACAGCTACAAGCAAGGGAAGCCGAACCTGAATGTGATGTTTCAGTACAATATGCCGCTGCGTGCACTGGCTAAAATGACCAGCGGCGCCATCAGTATGGGCATGGTGGATGGCATTGTGCTGGAGGCAAAAGGCTTCTGGGGTATTGGACTGTGCAAGGTGCTTGTCGAGGCTGTCAAGAACGCAATTCTCAACGCGCAGTTGGAAAAGCGTCTGCGCGATGCCTAAGCGGAGGGCGCTTCATGAAATTCTGGAATGATTTTGCGGCCAAGCACCCGGCCGCAGCCAAATGGGTGCGCGAGGGCGGCTTGTTTGTCATCGTGTCGAACCTGATTACCGTGTTCAAGTATCTGCTGCTGCAATTTTTGCCTGCTGCGTTCAGCAGTCTGCCGGTGGTGGATTTCGGCTGGCCCGGCGTGGATGTGACCCTGTTTGGGGAAACCTTCAAGTGGAACATCCTCGGCTACGATGCCGCCCACGGCGGTCTGCCGTATTTCTGCGCTTACATGATCGCCATGGTCGTTGGCGAGTGCATCAACTTCCCGATTCAGCGCAATTTCGTGTTCCGCAGCAAGGGCAATCTGGGCAAGCAAATCGCGTGGTATGTGGTGGCATTCTGCGTTATCACCTGCATTGTCAACTCCATCAACTGTGTGTGGGTCGCTGTTGCCGGATTGCTTGTGCCGGACTTCATCTATAACATTGGCACAACGGTTTTGAACGGCGGCGTGTCAATGGTGATTTTCTTCTTTGTCAACAAAATTATCTTTCCCGAAAGCGGGAAGTGATGGAGAGAATATGATGAGAAAATCAAGCTGACACGCGCAAACAAAAGTATCTTACTGAAAGCACTGGCACCTTACTATTACCAGCAAAGGGCGCTTGGGCATGGCACACAAGAAGTTGGAAAGCTAATACTGAAAATTGATTTTCTCCCAGCCGATAAAAAAGCTACTTTTTCCACAGAAGAAATTCGCCTTATGCGTATCACTGTAAATCAACTGAGAAATGAACGATTGTCAAAAGGACAGTACACCGATGCAGCAGATGATATGCTACTAAAATTATTCTAAAATCTGAATAAAAAAGCGCATTGCAAAAGTATATTGCAATGCGCTTTTTGGTGTGCCCGAAGGGATTCGCCAAGCCGCGCCCTAGAATGTTCGAATCACCCTCTTTTACTGCTCCATAAAATAAATCCATGCAAAACAAAAAGAGCAGCACCCCATAAGGTGCTGCTCTTGGTGCGACCGGGAGGATTCGAACCTCTCGCCTTCCGGGTCGGAGAACTGCGACAGGACGGTATAGACCGTCGCTGAAACGTAAATTTTGTTGGTTCTGCACAGTTGCGCTAGAAACAAGAAAAAGCCTGTTGTTGGTCATCACAACAGGCTTTTTCGGCATTTTGGTATGTGATTGCACAGTAGTGGTCAAATGGTGGTCAAAATGCAAATAAACTCTGTAAGAACATACGGTAAAAATACTTTTAACAAATTTCAAAAAGGCTCATTTAATTCTATTTTGAATATCTTCCACCGAAGGCAACTGCTTTTCCAATTCCCCGGTAAGGTTACTCGTAACCTTATATTCGCTCACGCCGATAGGCTTTGATATGTCTTTTAAGGAGTATTCTGCCACGAGATTGTTTTTGCTCTTGCAAAGCAGTAGGCCGATGGATGGGTTGTCGACATTCTTCTTTAAAATACCATCTACTGCTGATAGATAAAAGTTGAGTTGCCCAGCATATTCCGGCTTGAACTCTCCCGTCTTAAGTTCCACCACTACATAGCAACGCAGATTCAAATTGTAAAAAAGTAGGTTAATATAAAAATCATCACCACCAACATTCAGGTGGTACTGATTTCCCAAAAATGCAAAGCCGGTTCCTAATTCTAACAGAAGTTTTGTAACATCTCGTACAAGGGCTTGCTCAATGTCCCGTTCCAGCATATCCTCTCTGAACGGAATGAAATCAAACACATAAGGATCCTTCATTGTCTGTGTAGACAGTTCGCTCTGTGGAGAAGGTAACCGCTGCTTAAAATTGGAAACCTTACTGTTTAAAACCTGTCTCTCGTATAATCCGCTTTCTATTTGATGAATAAGAACATTCCGGGACCAGCCGTTCTTTTGGCAAGTCTCCGCATACCAACGGCGTTGCTCACTATCAGTGATTTTATCAAGCAGTACAATATTATGACCCCAAGGAATTTGTGCAACAGCCTGTTGCACAAATTCTTGTTCAGAATAAGTGGCCGCAAATTTCGCCATATACTTCAAATTTCGGACAGAAAATCCCTTGTTCGCAGGATAATCAGCACGAATATCCATTGACAAGTTTTCGATAAAATTATTACCCCAAACTTTGTGGACGTTTATTTCCTTGCCTATCCACTATGAAACGCATCGGACATCGCAGACGCGCTTGCTGAAGTTTTCGCATTCTGAAAATGACGCTGATGACGCTAATGACGCTGAAATTGATATAACTCAATTATCCGGCTGGGATATCTCAAAAATAGCGTCACAAGCGTCATTAGCGTCATCGGACAAGTCTTGGCGCAGGAAATATGGTGCATAACCTCGTGGGAAATGGCTTGTTCTACAGAAATATAAACGTAGACACGATGAGTTGCTGAACTGCCAAGAATGACGCTGTTTTTGAAAAAGCGAAAAAGAAAAATGACGATGAAAATCGGCAATGACGCTGATTTGATTTACAAGCAAGGAGGTATAATGGCTTACATCAAGAAAAAATCCGAACGAAGATTCAAAATCACCGTCTGCAATGGCTATAAGGTCAACGGGCAAAAACGGATGAAAGCACAAACGATAACAGTACCGCCGGAAGTTCCCAAGCGTGGGATTCAGCAGTATGTTATGGCTGAGGCCGAGCGCATTGAGAAAAAATTCAAATACGGCATTGAGGAAAGTGACCAGACTCACTTTGACCGCTACGCCGAGGCATGGCTGAACCGGCAGAAACCATATTTCAAAGCCACTACGCTGGCTGGGTATCGCCGCAATCTGGAAATTGTCTATCCAATCATCGGCGGCATTCCGCTTGCCAAAATCCGCCCGCTGACGTTGGAGGAAATGTGCGAGGAGTTGCGCAAGCGTCCGGGCCGAAACGGAAACCAAATCAAGGAATGTACTGTACAAAAGTATCTTGAAACCGTTTCCTCGGTGCTGGAGGACGCCAAGAAAAATGACATTATTCCGTTCAACCCTGCGCACCGTGTCCGCAAGAAATTTGCGGAGAAAGAGAAACAGCATATTCCGCAGAAGTACGAAATGCAGCGACTGTTGAAAATCATTATGGACGAACCGATTCTGTACAAAGCCTATTACACAATGGCGATTGCCACCGGGCTGCGGCGCGGTGAGCTGTGCGCCCTGCGCTGGAAGGACATTACCGGGCCTTTTGAGTTCACAATCCGCCACTCCCGCAGTTGTGTGGCCGGGCAGGGAATTGTAGAAAGTGACACAAAAAATCATAGGGAGCGCATTATCGTAATTCCGGCGCAAGTATGGGAATTTCTAATGAGCCCGCGGCATTGGCAGACGATTCGCAGCGGCAAGCCGGAGAATAACCAGCCTATTTTTACCGACTTGGACGGTCATGTGCCCAACCCTGACACATTCACCCGACATCTGCGCAAGTTGTATGCCAAGAATGGCTTTCCGAAAGAGTATCATCTGCACACGCTGCGGCATTATTACCGGCAGCGAGCCATGAACGCAGGCTGGCAGGAAACAGGTTATCTGATACTCAAAGTGGATTCTCCCAATGGGTATAAACCAGTTTTCACCAGTGAGGAAGTCCGCCATGCAAGAAGTGCTGTAAATCAGTTGCGAAACAAGAAAATTCAACAGGGGCAGTACACAGACGCCACCGATGATATGCTGTTGAAACTAGCCGATGTGCCCACTTTCAGAAGAATGTAAATCTACACAAAATCCATGAAGTGAATCACGTAGAAAAAGACCGCAACAATTGTTGCAGTCTTTTTGGTGAAACATCGGGATCTGCCGTTTGGCCTATGCCTTTTCCTCAGATTACCTCCAATTCAAGCGTTTTGGCCTGCAGGCCTTTTGCTTTCACCGTGACCGTAATCTTTCCGGGGGCATCGCCGCCGCGGACCACGGCCAATGCCTTGCCGTAGTAGGTCGTGTGGGTATCGGAGAAAAAGTTTTCCCCCATGTTAGGACGTGCAGAACCAAGGGCCAGCAGCGTCCCGGCACCGTCAACCTCCACCGTGACCGCAGTATCCTCAGAAGATTTTGTGATGCCATCCGCCCCCGTCAGGTCAATGCTGATGTAGGCCAAATCCTGCGTTTTTGCCTGCAAGGTGCTCCGGTCGGCCACCACACGCAGTTCGGCAGGTCCTACAGCTGTCTTCATGGAAGTCCGGCTCTGTTCTTTTCCCTCGCCATCGTAGCTGATTGCGGTGATGGTACCGGGCTCATAGACAACGCGTTTAAAGACAGCCTTGTATTCCTTCGTCTTTTTTCTGCCATAGGAATGCCCGTTGACAATGAGTTCCGCCGTTTCGCCGTCAGAGTAGACCGTGACCTTGGTTTTTTTGCCTTCACAGCCGGCCCAGGACCAGCTTGCCACTGCATCTGTGTCACGCCACATGGATTCGGAGCCGGTTTCCCCTGCGTGGGTGTACGGTTCTACGCCGATGCCGGGGGTATGGTCCAGCCCCCAGATCAGCCGGTTCCACTGTACCTCGGGGCGCATCTTTCCGCAAATGTCGATCACGCCGCAGCCGGCGGAGATGATGGGCGCGTCCTGACCGGGATTTTTGAAGCTTTTGTAACGGACGGTACCGATGCCCGCCTCTCCCAGATAATCCCAGCCCGTCCACATAAAGTCGCCGATGACATACGGGAATTTTTTCACCAGTTGCCAGTTATGATACAGGTTCTTGGGCAGGGTCTCGGACCCGACAATGACGCGGTCGGGATGGAGCGTACCGTCCTTCTCGTATCGGGACGCGGCGTAGTTGTAACCGCCAATATCCAGATAAGAGAAGCTCACCTTTGTGGCATCGTCCGCGGCAGGTTTGGCGGCCATTTTTTCAATCATACCCCCGGCCAGATTCATCAGCATATTGAAGAAGGCGCTGGTGGGAACGTTGTCCATCGTCTGACTGCCGTTTTTATTCTCTTCTCCATCCTTTTTGTTGCCGTATATGCCGCCACCCTTGGCCGACATGCTGCACAGCATCAGGTTGACCCCCATCGTCACTGCTTTGTCCGGGTCCAGCTTTCGTGCCAGGACTGCCAATTTTTTACAGTACTCCTGTCCTTCGGGTATAGCCAGTTCGGAGATTTCATTTCCGATAGAGTTCATGACCACACTGGGATGGTTGTAGTTTTTGATGACCATAGCTGTGAGATCCTGCTGCCACCATGCGCGAAAATCCTGATCCGCATAGTCGTAGGGGTTTTTATGTACCAGCCAGTTGTCGCAGAATTCATCCATGACATACATACCCAGCCGGTCACAGGCATCCAACAGCGCCTTGGAGGCAGGGTTGTGGGCGGAACGTATCGCGTTGAAACCAGCCTCCTTGAGCAGACGGACACGGCGGAACTCGGCATCCTCAAAAGAGCATGCGCCCAGAATACCATTGTCGTGGTGGACGCAGGCGCCACGGAACAGCGTTTTCTTGCCGTTTACAAAAAATCCTCTGGTGCTCCAGCTAAGGGTACGGAATCCAAACCATGCGTCCGCCTCATCCACCATCTCACCATTTTTCAGCAGTTCCGCTCTGCATCGGTACAGTTCAGGATGTTCCGCGTCCCAAAGCCGCGGCTGGGAAACGGGAATGTCCGCCGACGCAGTGCCTTCCTTGACCGCGGCTTCGGCCTGCGCTACCACCTTTTCACCATCCAGAACAGAGACTCTGACCGTATCACCGCCGGTGACAGAAACTTTCACATGGGCCGCATCGTTTCCGGAAGTGGAGACGAGCAGTCCATCCGGGCGGATATGACTCTTATCCCCCAGGAAGAGGTTTACGCTGCGATAAATTCCGCTGCCGGAATACCAACGGGAATTGGGTACCGACGAGTTGTCCGCAATCACTTTGATTTCATTTTCTTCGCCATACTTCAGTTGTGAGTCCAGCACCACAAAGAAGTTGGTATACCCGTACCGCTGTTCAGCCACAAGCGCATCGTTCACGAACACCTGTGCGTTTTGATAAACTGCCTCAAATTCCAGTACAGCGGACTGTGTCCGCCACGTTTCAGGCACAAGAAACCGTTTGACGTAGACATAGGCCCCGCCGGGAAAGTATCCGCACGCTCCCGCTGTTGCCGCATCCTTCGAGCGTTTCTCGTACAGCATGGCATCGTGGGGAAGCGTGACCGGCTGCATAGACGGTTCCTTTCCCACGGCGCCAAATAGCCAATCCCGGTTAAAATCTTTCTTTTTCACTTTCCTGCTCTCCTTAAATATGCGCGAACGCTTCGCTGTTTGTGCAATACACGATATCGCTTCGGCCTGCGATCGATTCAAAAAGCCGCTCCAAAGCATACCAGCTGGCGTTTCCCTTTTCGTAGTCCATTTCATAACTGTGTGCCCACAGGAACAACAGCAGATCCTTTTCTCCGGGTTCCTCACATTTGAAGCGCTCCACCAGTTTCACGGCATTTTTCAAAATAAGCGAGGAGGAAGGCCGAAAGTTCAGCGGATCATCCGGGAACGCAAAGCCGCCGGAGGGAAAGACCACTCTGGCATATTGATACCCCTGCGCCTTCAGATACGCCTGGGCAGCCGGCGAGGTTGAACCCTGCGCATAGGCGTGCCCCACGACCGTGGTGCCGAAGATTTTTTCCAGCGCGGCCTTGTCCGCATCCACCGATGCACGCATTTCATCCTCGCTGACAGCCCCCAGCGGTTCATGCCGGAAGCCATGGGTGGCAATCTCCATTCCCTCATAGACTTGGCACACCTCGTCCTGTGGGATTCGGTTGTGCTGCACATAGGAAAATGGCCACTTGTGCTTTACGCCTTCGGGGCAATCCTGAAAAGAGAAGGTTCCAAGCCCTTTCACCTCGCCGCGCGTGCCAAGCAGGCCGGCATTGAGGTTGAAGGTTCCTTTGAGCCCGTATTGCCTCATGAGCTGGATCACCCGTTTGTCCTGTTCCAGTCCATCATCAAAGCTGAGCGTGAAATACTTTTTCCCCATGCCTACGCCTCCCCTGTCAGCTTTTGCAAATCATACGCCTGCGCCAGCAGCATTCCTCCGGCCTGATTCGGGTGCAGGTGGTCCCCCTGATGATAACGCTCGTCGGTGAACGAAGGATTCTTCGGATCGCGCAGCAGTGCATCCGCATCAACCATATAATCGAACAGCGCGCTATCTCGGATCCATTCATTGATGCGGCCTCTCAGCGCCTCCATCTCCGGGGTATACCCTTTTTTCACAAAGCCGGTGCGGGGCGGAAGCGTCTGGGCAATCACCCGGACACCGGCCTTATGAAGCCGATCCACAATATCGGTTACGGCCGAAGCATATTGTTCCAGCGAGATGACCACCCCTGTCTTTTGGGTATAGTAGGCTACATCATTGACCCCCAACGCCAAAATCACGCCGCAGAGTTCTGAAAAACGGAGTACATCACGCTCAAAGCGGGACACCCCTTTTTCCCCGTAGGAAGCTCCCATCAGGCCCGGGACATCATAAAGCAGACAATTCCCGCTGATTCCGGCGTTCATCAGTGCGTAGTCACCGCCATACGCATCGAACAGACGCCTTTGCAACGGTTTTACCCAGCGGTTCATAGCCGTTATACTGTCCCCGAACGCCACGATGATTTTGGAAGGCTGACCGGTAAACACCTCGATCTGATCCATCCCGGGAATCGCCTCATAAAGGCCGTACTGTTCCATATACTTTTCCCGCCGGGGTGGGGGCAGTTCGCTGTCCGTCGTATGATTTCCCGGGTAGCTTACCGCATTTTCCTCAATCATATTGCTGTCCATGACCTTGGATGCATAGTAGAGTCTGATTTCCAGCTCTTCCCCCATCGTCACCGGGAGCGTCACCTCATCCGAATAGCAGCATTCCCCCGCGGGAACCGTGAAAACACAGCTGCCGTCCCGCGTGACGGTATGCATCTCTCCCTGTGCCCACACGGTCAGTCCCCCAATGGTGTAGGGTTTCTTTCCATAGTGGTTGGAGAAGCGAACCCGAAGTTTCTCGCCCGAAACATGGGATATCACAGAATACACCACTGTTTTTTTCTTGCCTGCCAAAAAGCCCATCGCGAAGGCAGGGGCCGCAGCTTGATGCCAGATTGGTGTCCAGTCCATTGTTATCCTCCTTTATGCCAACGTAATACTCAAGATGTCAAGCGTTCCCTTTCCCTTATACCGGAAATACAGCGGGCAGGAATCAAGGGGGCGCCCACTCTCCAACGCCAGACGTCTGGCGTCGAATTTTGCTCCGGCGGTTGTCCAGTCGGCTGTCCCGGCAAGGGGAATGGATGCTATGACAGGATCTTTTTCCCCAGATAAGAGTTCCAGCACGCCGCCTGCGCCGCGAACCGTTACAGCAATGTGGGTGCTTTCACTCAGATCAAAATATCGGAAACCGGCAATACTGCCATTCTTCATTTTGGAAATATACGCCTTTGGTGCCGCGCTCTCTGTCTCTATGGTCACTTCCCGTTCCGCGGGCTCCGGTGGCTCGTAGTCCGGACCATCCTGGGTGATCTCGGGTCCGTCCATCGGGTTGCGCAGACCAAACATTCCGGCATGGTGCAGGACGCAGGCAATGTAGGCCGGATAGGTCCCGGTTCCCTTCAAAGGGCCGCCATTCAATCCGCAGCTCGTGGACTCCACCATGCGGATGGTCCCGTCCGCACGGATCTCAATGGGCTCAGCTACCGCCTGCCGGTTTCGTTTGGCACCATTGGTCGTTCGGTGGTCAAATATATACCATTGCCCGTGGACGCATACCATACCGCCGTGGCTGTTTCCCATCGGATATGCCGCATTCATGAGCTTTCTGCCCTCCAGACCGATATCACTTGAGGAATGGATCGGTCCCTTGTGGATAAATCCCTTGTCGGGGAACAGGCTCATCGCGTAATTGAGACCGGTGATGTCCGTGGCCGGATAGACCAGATAATACCACTCACCGATGTGACGGATAGAGGGTCCTTCCCAATAGTTCGGCTTCTTGGGATTAAAATCCGCCGGCATGATGATGGTTGGTTCGCTGATGATGGTCAGCATATCAGAGCTGAGTTCCATCACAAACAGACCCTTGATCTCGTGGCCGAATTCTCCATTGGATTTCTGCCCGCTGCCCACATAGAGAAACACCCGCCCGTCATCATCCACCAGAACGGCTGGGTCAAACATAAACCAATCCTCCGGCTTTGAGCCGTAGACTCGCCCGTCCGGGAAGTGAACATCGCCCAAATATTGATATTTTCCCGCAGGCTTGTCACACACAGCGACCGATGTGATCGATGTATTGGCCACCGAATAGTAAAGGTAGTACCGTCCGTCTGTGCCGCGCACCACGTCCGGTGCATAGTAGGACAGGTTCTCTTTATTCCACGGAGTATCTTGCTTTTTGAAGATTACGCCTTCATACCGCCAGTCGGAAAGATCCTCTACCGGGGTCGACCAGCATACGTAATCGCCCTCACAGTATTCCTTGGCACCAAAGAGATCATGGCTCCCATAAATGTACAGCCGCTGACCAAATACCTTCGGTTCAGCATCCGGGATGTATTCCCAACTGGGAAGATAGGGGTTATAGCATTGCCGTTTCACAGATACTTCCTCCTTCAAAAATACTCAATTCTATGTTATACTATACTCAATTCCATGCTATACTGCCATAAAAGGGGGGATGCCCGCATGGAACACCTGTTTTTTGACAGCATTGATGAAATGCGGAACCAGACCGGCAGCCATGGTCCGAACTATCTTCGCAACCATACGGCCGAACGGGACTATTTTTCTCCGTTGTCCATTGTAACCAGCATCCAGAAACCTCAGGAGTATCTGTTTTCCAACTATATGGATGCATGGTCCTTTTGCGTTCACACCCCGAACAAACACGAATTCTTTCATGAGACCTACATGCACAAGCATAATTTTTTTGAGCTGATGTATGTGCAGCGGGGCAACGTCCGGGTGATGATCGAGGGGGCCGAGACCACCTATACGCAGGGGAACCTTTGTCTCCTCAATCGAAACACCATGCATCGAGAAACAGATATGTCGAATGCGGATATCGTTTACATCGGCATCGATGCCTCTCTGCTGACACAGTGGCCCAAATCATTTCCGCCGCCGTTTCAGTACAAAAGCATTCTCAATCAGTTTTTCAGCGACAATCTGTCGGAACGTGCCGACTATAAAAAGGACTATCTGGACTTTACCCTTTTAGGCGAAGATACGATCCCGCAGCTCACTCAGGAATTGATTCGCGCCTTTACGGTCAAGCGGATCGGATACCAGTTTGACGTTTATTCCTCTCTGCTCCGGCTGTTTGCCGCCTTGGAGAATCCTGACATATACAAAGCAGCACACATTTCGCTGAGGAACAGTCAAGAACTGCTGACGGCGGAACAAGTCAAGAAACTGATTGAAACTCACCACGGGGCTATCCAGCGAACCAATCTGGCGGAGGCACTTAACTACTCCTGCGAGCATATATCCCGCATCATCAAGACAAACACCGGATACACTCTGAAAGCGTACTGTCAAAAGGTACAGATGGCCGAGGCGGCGCGGCTTCTGAGAACCACAGAGCTGCCGGTCTGCCAGATTGCGGCATCCATGGGCTATGAAAACAGAACGCAATTCTACAAAGTGTTTCGGCGCGAGTACGGCCTCACCCCCTTGGAATACCGCCGCCATATTGCGGAGGAATGACTCTTACCCGGCATTACGGTGATCCAGGCATTCCCGGATTTTTCGGCGCTCATCGTCCTTGATTGGGTATGTCCGCAGGATCAAAGCCGACAATGCGCCGAGGATGGCAGGAACAAGACCCATGATAACGATAAACCAATTGAGCATGGTCGGAATCTGCGACAGTTCCCCCATGTATTCGGAGGTGACGGGATCCACGTTGTAGCCGATTGACATGAGCACAGCACCAATAATTGCAGCCGAAAGCGCTGCCTGAGCTTTGACAATGAAACCGCCGACAACCATTGTCAAGGCGGAACGATCCTTGCCGGTTTTATAAATGTTGTAGTCCATAATCTCCATTTCCACCATGGATTGCGGGACAAAGTCAGTTCCCACCCCCACTGCCATGATGAACAGGGTAACGAAGAACAGCGCAGGAACATTCGTGAGCAGACCCGCCATCTGGGTAATAAACAGGACCAACCCGCCGACAGACTGCACAACCAGAAGGAAACAAGTCATTCTGATCGGGTTGTTCTTAAAGAGCTTCAAGAGCGGACGACCAATAACTGCACCAACCAGCAGCGGTATGAGCATCATCATGGAAGAAATGCCGTTGAGGACACCATACTGCTCCATGTTTGTGACGCCGGTGGTCAGATCCGTGCAGAATCCCCATTTTATGTAATACGCAGGCGTGGCAAAAATAAGGGACCAGATAAAACCGGAAAAGATGCCTTTCAAATAGTAGACCACCATCGGCTTGTTCTCTTTGAACAGAAGAAAGAAGTCCTTAAACTTTACCGGCTCTGCCTCTTCTTCCTGCACACTGTGCTTTTCCTTGACAAGGAACCAGCCAATAAGGGAGAACACCATCGCTGCACCAACAATACCGGTGATCAGGATGGCAAATGAGTCGTGATAGTTGCCCACACGTTCGTTGACCGCAACCAGCACAGCCGTAAAGGCGGACGTAACGACGCCCAGGATCATGGTCCAAACCCGCGGCCCGATAACCAGCTTGGAACGTTCGTTGGGATCATTGGTCATCGTTCGGAACAAAAGATTATCCTTATAAAAGGATGTTCCCACATCAAACAAAAAGTAGAAAACGATAACCCACACAACAACCAGTACGGGCTTGGACGCCAACTCGGACGGGAACGAGTAGAGACATACACAGCCAATGCCGGTCAGCAGTATGCTGAGGAGAAAAAAGGGTTTGTACTTTCCGATTTTGGTCCGTTTCCCGCGATCCATCAAAAAGCCCTGAATGGGATCATCCACGGCATCAAAGATCCGCGCAAACAGAAGAAGCGATGTAGCCAAGGTCGCCCCCATAGCGCCCAGCCCGGCGTAGTCGGTCATATACTGCATAAACATACTGGACATAAACACGGTACAGAGACCATTTACAGTAGACAGCGCCGTTGCGCCGAAACAGTCCCGCAGCGTAATTGCGTCCGGATTTTTCACACGGACAGACTTGTGCATCATTATCCTCCTTATCATTTCATCAGTTATTCTCAACCAACAAAGCCCGAATTCGTGCAATTCCAACAATTCAATGATAGAGTATTCCTTTGTATTCCACAATGACAAAAGGTCGCCCTTTTTCAATTTATTGTATCATTTTGTTTCTTTGCACCGAAGTGAGAAAGAATAATCACATTTTGTTACAACGCGGTATGTGCCTTTCACAAAAATGGTCCACTGCACCGTTTTTGCCCGCCGGTACACAGGGCAGCGAGGCCTTACGGGTTATGCGTATTGTATGGCACCGCCGCACGCGTATCAGAAATTTGCAGTCTTCGCATAGAAGATGTCCGATTTGAGAACCCGCCACACATTCGCATAATGGGGAAAGGAATGAAAGTGCGTGCAGTTCCCATTTTGTCGGCAACTGCAAAAAACGAAAAAAACCCACAGCCAATGGGAAATTGGCTGCGAGGAAATGGAAAACATTCTGAAAACAGCAGGAAAAAGTTGAAAATTCCACTGAAAAACTGCAAAACGGGGCGGCGGAGGCGGGAAAACGCACACCAAGCCGCCCAACAAAAAAGCCCAACCGACTTAAAATGGTTGGACATCTCTATAAAACGAACCTGGAAAATCGGTCATCGACTTCGCTGGTTTTGTGCGATACAACAAAGACAAGAGCCTGTGACATTCTTTATGTCACAGGCTCTTGGTGCGCCCGAAGGGATTCGAACCCCCGGCATCTGGCGTCGGAGTCTGCCGATGGCATTACCTTTGCCGCAGACGGCAAAGCAACTGTCACAGTCGAACAGTTTGAGCTGAATCTGTAATCTGGTATTCCTTTCATTTCTCCTTCATCAACACAGCCCCGTTCTGGTTTCCTTCACCAGAATGGGGCTGTGTTTAGGGCGCTGGGAGTAGAGTGAAACTCTTTATAAAATAGTAGCACCGTGTAATTCAAACGCCAATATAGTGGCGTTTTGAATTGCACGGTGCTGTTTTGCTATAAAAATATGCGAACTAATGAAATTGTGCCGAGAGAGGGATTAATCCTCGTTTGAGTTTTGGAACAATGCGTCAATATCTTTAGGCAAGGGAGAAGAGTGCGTAATTGTTGAGCCAAAAGACCATTGCAACTTCCACTCAAAATACTTTTCATGTGTGATCTTGCCCGTATGATATCTGTACTGCATTACTGCGTAGGTGTTAAACAGGCAGTTAAGCAAGTCGTTCTCAGACCAGAGCATTGTGGGCTGCGCGTTGAACGGAGAGGTTCTTGCGTTTGTATGAATGATGGGAACTATATTGCTGTCTGCCTCAGCCTGAATCTTGTCGAATGGCATAGTCAATGAGCATCTGAGGACATCCGGCATATCCTCATCCAACCAAAACAGTGTTTCCATAATACCTTCCAGATTGCCGGTATCCGGTTCAAGCAGTGCGCACTCAGCTACATTGAGTGCCGCTGCTATTTTTTTTACCATATCCTCCTTCGGAACGCGAAACCCGGATTCGTACTGTGCGATACGGTTGGCAGCACCATCCGTAAAGCCAACCAGTTCACCTAATTCACGCTGCTTCATGTGACGATGCAGACGGACGCGCTTGATTTTTTCTCCGATTTTCATGGGATGACCTCGTTCGTTGTTTTATGCTGTCATTATACCACATTAGAGAGAAAAATCAACAATTTAATAACATATATGTAAAATCATTGACAAGAATACTGCGGAGGTGTATTATCAATATAACATATATGATGTAAATTTGGCAAGGAGGTTCCTATATGAAATCCATGATGCAACCCAAGAACGACCATACAGTACTCTGTTATGCTAAAAATCCTATTTGCAAGTGACATTTGTCTACTTGCGCGTGGGCTGCCCACGCAAAACATTTTATCATTTTTGTTGTAGTGAATCAAGTCTGATTCACTATTCAGAGAGCAGGACGCAAAAGTGAATCAGTTCTGATTCACTCACAGAAAAGAGCCTTTTTCCCGAAAGTGAATCAATGCTTGATTCACTACAACATCTCGCCCAAATCTGCCCCGTGTGGGGCAGATACTCCGCGTCGCACACGGACGCGACATCACCCGCAAAACCGCCGTTTGGCGCGTTTGTGGGGCTGTGGGTCGGCGTGAGCCGTACAACTTAACACTGGAGAATAAAACTTACTACACACAAAACGACGATAGTATGAGATAATAGACCTATACCAAACAAGAAAGGATGATGCAAATGACTTTTACCAAACTTCCAAAGGCAATCTCCGCAGAAGAACTGCTCTCCACGCCGCTGCCACCCGTAAAGTGGATTATCCCCGGCCTGCTCCCAGCCGGTCTTGCACTGTTTGCTGGCCCAAGCAAGGCAGGCAAAAGCTGGTTGACCTTGTGGCTGTGTTTGCAGATCGCGCAGGGTAATCCTGTCTGGAATCGAGAAATAGAACCACGCACCGTGATTTATTTTTCGTTGGAAGATACATTTAACCGTCTGCAAAGTCGCATCTTCCAGCTGATCGACGGCGGAGATGCTCCGGAGCGTCTGATTCTCCAAACAGAATGCCCCAGCATCGGACAAGGCTTGGAAGAACAAGTCGAGGCGCTTGTCCATACATATCACGATGTTGGTCTAATCGTTATCGATACACTTCAAAAAGTGCGTCTAAGCGATGGAAACGGCGGGATGTATGCAAACGACTATAAAGAAGCGGGGGCATTGAAAAAGATTGCCGACAAGTATGGCATCTGCATATTGCTGATTCACCACTTGCGCAAGCAAACTGCAACCGACCCATTTGACCAGATTTCAGGCTCCACAGGTCTTATGGGTGTGGCAGATACCAGCTGGGTTATGCAGCGCAAGCGAATGAGCCAAACTGCTGACATTTTGCTTACCGGACGCGATATGGACGATAGAACGCTGCATTTGCGGGAAGAAAATTGCGTCTGGACTTTGGAAGATGAAGAAACCGCAGAGGAACGGGAAATTAAGGCTGTGCCGGACTACTTGTGGAAAGCGGCGAAGTACATCGAAAGTGTCGGAAACTGGCAGGGAACAGCCTCCGAGTTGCTTTCAGCGGCAGGTATTGAAAATGCCAAGCCGAACCAGTTCACTTACAATATGGCCAAGTATTTTGATAAAGTATTTGAACCGAAAAACATCCGATATAAAACCCATCGAAAAAACAAGG
>OLNO01000941.1_pt1 | contig 26603 bp, 27 predicted proteins | sample 1672861 | NCBI WGS metagenome assembly OLNO01 (sample SAMEA3136731, study PRJEB25190) | human gut metagenome | reverse complement strand
TCTTTTCAGACTTACAAAGCTGTATGCTTAATCCCCCAGGTTTATCGGGTGAGCCGGTTTTATTAGGATACTCATTCTTTTTCGATAAAGATGATGAAATAAAATTGCGTAATGTTGACCAGATATCGTTGGAATCTAATTCTACGATGCCTGAGAGGGGTGATTCTGTCACTTTGTATGCGAAAAGGCTCCCTAATACTCCGGAATATATTTTACGAATCGCAAAACCGGAGGATTATCTCTTTACGAAGTGAAATTTTCGTGTTAAAATATTTGTTTATTTGACGAATATTGCTATGTTTGTGCCCATGTAACTTTTAATGCGTGGGATATGGATTTGAAATCTACTCAATATATAGAAAAAACAGGAAGTGTCGCAAAGGCATTCCTGTTTCTTTTTCTTCTCTTTCTATCAAGCATATATAATCTGTTTAAGTTTGCCAGCCTTGAAAATGAGGAGGTAGAAGTATCAGATATGGTGCTACCTTCTAAGACTTCCGGTGATGTCGAGTATATAGAACAAGATGACTTATCTGCAAACTGTAAATTCCTAATCGATAGAACTACTCACTGGTTGGGCTGAGTAAGCCCTTATCTGATCCGTGCGAGTGCATAGAAGGGTAAGGGGGACTTATTTTAGATAATTAAACGATTTTCTCCAATAGATTGTATTCCGGTATATCTTCGAGGAAAGCATACGTCTGTTTCTCATAGTCAATTTTGCAACAAAAATGACGGATGCCGTTGCTTACGGTTAAGTATTTTACGTGTAAGACCATGTTATAACGTACGATTTGATCGAATACAGCGCTTGTTATCTCGATATGTGGAGCTTTATATTCAATAATCATTAGAGGTGCTAGAAACCGATTGTATGCAACGGTATCGCATCGTTTGGATGTTCCGTTTAGTTTTACCGCTACTTCATTCGCTAAAAGTTCTTGAGGATAGTTTTTTTCCGTGACCAAATAGTTCACGAAATGTTGTCGTACCCATTCCTCTGGCGTTAATGCGACAAATTTTCGGCGTACAGGATCCCAAATAGAAGGCTTTCCTGCTTTCTCCGTAACTTTGACTGAGAATTTTGGTAGATTTAATGGGAGCATTTGCTATATTTGCTATTTATATTCTAAACTAAAATGCACCTCAAAGGTAGTTATTTATGAGAACAAAACAAGAAATCGTAGAAAATTGGCTGCCTCGTTATACCGAGCGAAAGCTAGAAGACTTCACTAAGCACATATTACTCACTAACTTTACTAAATATGTCGAGATATTTGCGGATCATTTTAATGTCCCGATTTTGGGATTGAAAAGTTCGATGCCCAATGCCTCGGCAGAAGGGATTACCATTATCAATTTTGGGATGGGAAGTGCGAACGCTGCTACAATCATGGATTTATTGTCAGCAGTCATGCCCAAAGCGGTGCTTTTCCTCGGTAAATGTGGAGGATTAAAAAGAGCGAATGTATTAGGGGATTATGTATTGCCAATAGCGGCGATCCGAGGTGAGGGAACGTCGAATGAGTATTTACCACCTGAGGTACCTTCATTGCCCGCTTTTTCAATGCTTCGTGCCATTTCTTCCGCCATACGTGATCATGGAAAAGATTATTGGACAGGTACGATTTACACGACAAATCGCAGGGTTTGGGAATACGATAATGATTTCAAGGAATATCTTCGTAGTACGCATGCCACTGGTATCGATATGGAAACCGCAACCTTGCTTACTGCCGGTTTCGCTAACCAAATACCTACGGGTGCATTGTTGATGATATCGGATAAACCGATGGAAGAAGATGGTGTAAAAACAGAAGCGAGTGACCGGAAGGTAACTCAACAATTTGTAGGAGAACAGGTAATGTTGGGAGTTGAAGCTCTTCAACAGATTTTGGATGGTAAGAAAACCATCCGTCATATCCGTTTTAGTTGGTAATAGCGAAACCTCATAATTTATGGCAAAAAAAGAAATTACTTTCGAGGAGATTTGTAGGGATATAACAGCAAGGAAGTTTCAGCCTGTTTATGTGTTAATGGGCGAAGAGCCTTTCTTCATCGATCAAATAACAGATTTGTTATTAAAAAGCGTATTAGAGGAATCTGAGAGAGATTTCAATCAGATTATTCTATACGGCGCAGATACAGATGCCATTTCTATTATCAATGCGGCACGTCGTTTTCCGATGATGTCCGAATATCAATTGATCGTTGTTCGAGAGGCTCAATTAGTGAGAGATATAGAGTTGCTGAGCAGTTATGTGAAGAATCCTTTGTCATCAACTATTTTGGTCATAAATTACAAATATAAGACTTTAGATCGCCGTCGTGCGTTAGCGGCCGCAACCGATAAAAACGGTATTTTATATGAGTCAAAAAAGATCCCGGATTATAAAATGCCGAGTTTTATCACCTCTTTGATGCAACAGCGTTCTATCGGTATCGATCCAAAAGCCGCTCAAATGCTCTCAGATTTCCTTGGAAACGATTTAAACCGTCTCAATAAGGAATTAGATAAGCTGGCAATTATCTTGGCTGAAAAGGCCTCAAAACGCATCACACCGGAATTGATCGAGCAAAATATAGGGATTAGTAAAGAATACAATAACTTTGAGCTGATAAAGGCACTTGCCATGAAGGATATATTAAAGGCTAACCGGATCGCTCAGTATTTTGAGAAAAACCCTAAAAGTAATCCGATACAGATGACACTTCCTGTATTATTTAACTATTTCTCAAACTTGCTGATTTGTTATTATTCAAAGGATCGATCGGAATCAGGATTGATGACCGCACTTGGTTTACGGGGAACTTATCAAGTAAAGGACTATCTTTTGGGGATGAAAAATTATCCAGCGATGAAAGTTTTTAATTTGATCAGCGATATCCGAACAACTGACGCAAAATCTAAGGGAGTGGAAAACTCTTCAGCGACAGATGCAGATTTACTAAAAGAATTACTTTACAAAATTTTACATTAAACAGAAATCATAGACTTAGTGCAGGCAAAAGGGCCTTTTTTCCTAGAATGATGAAAAAGTCAAACTGGAAAAAGAGGCCTTTTTGTTTATTTATCAATTAATTACGCATATTTTATCTCTCTGAGATTTTAAAATTTATTCAATCACGTACCTTCTTCCTCAAAAATTCCAAGAAATCCATACTTAAAGCTATAATCGGTATAGCCATAGATTGCCTTCATTATCCGTTAAAGGAAAAATAGACAAGTTGGCAGTAAAATAAATAGAGTAAAATTATATTGTATACAAATATAACCGAGAAATGGATGTTTACAATCATATATACAATAAAAGTATTTGGGTAGATTACAAATGTTGGTGGTTTTTGTAATCATTATATAGGCGTTACAAATGTACCATGTTTACATTACTAATATAAATCATGGATTACTATATATTTCTTTATCCACGTAAGATTTGCTATAAATTATAAATAACCAGTTTTTTATATAGAAATATTGATTGTTTACATTAACTAAACATGTTTTTTCGTCTACAAACGTATAAAAACCCCCTAACTATACATCATATGTATTATTATATTTACATATAAATCAGATATATATGCTATTTTTCTAAAGTTTTTCTAAATACTCTATACCTCCTTCTTGAACACGGTTTACAGTTCTACCCATCACATATGTATCGGCTTGACACATATGTATCAATTTAGTTTTATAAAAATAAATTGCACAAATGGAAATATTGATTTATCTTTGTATCTGGTTTACTTTATGGAAATTTATCTTAGTAAACGGTCATAATGGCAGTATTCTAGTAAGAATTTAAGATATATATGAATATGAGAGATCGTATTTTAAAAATAATGGAACGTGAAGGACTTACCCCTTCTAAATTTGCCGAATCGATCGGTATACAGCGTTCGGCAATGTCACATATTATATCTGGGAGAAATAATCCGAGTTTGGATGTTCTGCTAAAAATACTGGAACGGTTCACTTATGTTGATTCTGACTGGCTATTGTTTGGCAAAGGCGAAATGATCCGAGAACATGTGTTAACTGAACCTAATTTGTTTACAAATATGCTTGAAAATCGTCCCAATGTACAAGTTGTTGCCGAAAATCGCAAGGAAATTGGGGTTGAGACACCTGTAAACATCCAGAAACAACCTGTTGTAGAGCAAGTTATATGCCAAGAAAAGCCTTCTAAAAATGTTAGTAAAATAATGATATTTTACTCCGACAATACGTTTGATACTTTCGTCCCTGAAAAAAACAAGAAAGACTAAGGTAAACTGTTCGGTATATACGTTATATTCATGTATCTTTGCGGATAAATTGAGTAATCGTGTATATGAAGAAGTACATCTTAGACATGAAGGTGACTGAAAACTGTCACCTTCATAAAAATTATTGCCTGCTAAAGTTAACCTCGGATGGGAATCTTCCAGAGATGCTTCCCGGACAATTTGTAGAGGTTCATGTAGAAAACTCTCCTACAACATTCTTACGTCGTCCGATTTCCGTCAACTATGTAGATAAGTCTAAAAATGAGTTGTGGTTATTGATTCAACTTGTTGGTGATGGCACGAGAAAAATGGCAGAATTCCGTCCCGGTGATATTGTAAACATAATGCTACCACTGGGTAATAGTTTTACAATTCCTTCCAAGGAACAGGAGAACAAAAGACTTTTGCTGATTGGTGGTGGTGTTGGAACCGCTCCGATGTTATATCTAGGAGCTTGTTTAAAAGATGCCGGTTTTGAGCCTACTTTTCTACTTGGGGCTCGTTCTAAGGATGATGTATTGCAATTAGATGAATTCCAGAGATTTGGTAAGGTTTATATCACAACCGAAGATGGTTCGCTAGGCGAGAAAGGGTATGTGACTAACCATACGATCCTTAAAGAGGTTCGATTTGACCAGATTTATACTTGTGGTCCTAAACCAATGATGGTGGCGGTAGCGAAATACGCAGGTGCGGAAGCTATTTCTTGCGAGGTTTCTCTTGAGAACACGATGGCTTGTGGCATAGGTGCTTGTTTGTGCTGCGTAGAGAAAAACAAGGAAGGTCATAATGTGTGTGTATGTACAGAAGGTCCCGTATTTAATATTGAGAAATTGTCATGGCTGAATTAAATGTAAACATTGGGAATTTACCGTTGAAAAATCCGGTAATGACAGCATCCGGCACGTTCGGATATGGTATAGAATATGCTGATTTCATGGATATTTCACGTTTGGGGGGTATTTTCGTGAAAGGTACCACTATCCAACCTCGTGAAGGTAATGATTATCCAAGAATGGCGGAGACTCCTTCCGGAATGTTGAATGCCGTGGGGCTTCAGAATAAGGGCGCCGATTATTTCGCAGAGCATATTTATCCGGAGATCAAGGACATCGATACGAATATGATCGTAAATGTGAGTGGATCTTCGGTTGAAACGTATGTCGAGTGTGCGGAAAAGATCGCAGAGTTGGATAGGATTCCCGCTATCGAACTGAACATTTCTTGTCCGAACGTAAAGCAAGGTGGTATGGCTTTCGGCGTTACTACGTGTGGTGCAGGAGAGGTTGTTAAGGCTGTTCGTAGGGTTTATCCAAAGACACTTATTGTAAAACTTTCTCCTAATGTAACTGATATTACGGAGATCGCTAAAGCTGTTGAAGCGGAGGGTGCGGATTCTGTTTCGTTAATTAATACGATGCTTGGAATGGCCATCGACGCAGAGAAACGTAAACCTATATTATCTACAATAACTGGAGGTCTTTCCGGGCCTTGCGTAAAACCTGTAGCTCTACGTATGGTATGGCAAACGTATCATGCGGTAAAGATCCCAATTATAGGTTTGGGAGGTATTTCAAATTGGAAAGATGCCGTGGAGTTCATGTTAGCTGGGGCTAGTGCTATCCAGATCGGAACTTATAACTTTGTAGATCCAACTGTTTCTATCAAGGTTATTGATGGATTGAATGACTATTGTGACCGACATGGTTTTAAATCAGTAAAAGAGTTGATCGGAGCATTGGATATTCAGAGATAATCTAAGTTCATTTATAGACTTTATTTCCATTTTTTCAATAATAAAAAAGGATGTGTTCGCTTACGCAAAAAGAACACATCCTTTCTTTTTATTATGAAAGATTATTCGATCTCTAATACGGCCGGACAATGATCAGAATGTACGGCATCGTTTAATATATAAGCGGCTTTAACTTTCGGCTTCATATTGTCGCTAACCATACAATAATCAATACGCCATCCTTTATTTTTAGATCTGGAATTGAAGCGATAACTCCACCATGTATATTCTTGCTTATCCGGGTTCAAGAAGCGAAATGTATCCGTAAAACCTGCGGATAAGAAGCGAGTCATCCATTCCCGTTCTTCCGGAAGGAAACCACTGTTCTTTGCGTTCCTGATCGGATCATGAATATCTATCGGCTCGTGGCAAATGTTGTAATCGCCACAGAGAATTAAGTTCGGACGGGATTTCTGTAACTCAACGACATATTTCTGGAAATCTTCCAACCATAACATCTTAAAATCCTGCCGTTCATCCCCACTAGTCCCGGAAGGATGATAGACACTTACGATCGATACATCCCCGAAATCCGCACGGAGAAAACGTCCCTCATTATCATACTTCTCGATCCCCATTCCATACTCGATATGATCCGGTTCCTGTTTCGTAAGAATGGCCACGCCACTATATCCCTTCTTTTGGGCACTAAACAAATAAGACTTATATCCTAAAGCCTCGAATGTTTCCGATGGAAACTGGTCTGGTTGTAACTTTGTCTCTTGGATACATAACACGTCTGGCTGTTCTTGAGCCAACCATTCGGGCAAGCCTTTACCTACGGCAGCCCTTAATCCATTTGTATTGTACGTTATTATTTTCAATTTTTCTAAGTTTAGAGGTGAATGACTTTTATTCTGTCTCAAAGATACAACTTTTGACGATTTTACATTGTTTTCATTCCATAATCGGTACATAGAAATTTTCTATATTTGTATAACTTAGAATGAATGACAGACTATGCTGGAACATTTGAACGATATTTTAGAGAATACTCAGATAACGGCCTCGACCGCCGCCGTACGATTAGCTATCAGCTTCGTGCTTGGCGCTATTATCGGTGTAGAAAGACAATTTCGCCGCAGGGACGCTGGTATGCGAACCTTTACCTTGATCTGTATGGGATCTGCCGCCGCCATGTTGATATCTATCTGGATACCACAAACCTATCCGAATTTCTTGAATGGAGATCCGGGGCGTATCGCCGCCCAAGTCCTTACAGGTATTGGTTTCTTGGGAGCAGGAGCTATTATTCAAAGTCATGGAAGCGTGCATGGACTCACTACGGCGGCTTGTATTTGGGTAATGGCTGTAGTAGGTTTGGCCGCTGGTGCCGGTATGTTCTTGGCCGCTTCTATCACTACGGCATTTACCTTGTTCGTATTGGTTTCTTTAGAAAGGCTGGAGCGACGTATGTATTTGGATGGTGTTAATAAAATACTTACGATAAATTGCTCAACCTCGACTCCCGATCTTAAAGGTATCCGGAAAATCTTGGAAAATAGGAGCATATTTATCGTAAGTCTTTCTTATGAGCATAATTACGACAAGAATACATCGACAATTACCTATAAAGTCAATGTGAAATCCAAGTCCTCTTACAGTGAGTTATTCACTGAGATTCGAAAACTTGGTTACATTTCACAAATACGTCTTCTAGCTTGACAATGCCGTTTATTCAAGTTCACCCTTTAGCATATGCCCGGCGATACGAGCCGCTTCCTCAACGTATTTACCGCAAGGACGTTTGGCATAATACTGTTGCGTGCGTGCGGAAGGAGCGGGATTCGTCGATGTCTCTTCCGGAGGAAGAAGGCTACGGCAAATGATCGTCCCATGTTTCTCCTTGAATAAATCCGCCATTTTTTGTACCATGCCATAGTTGCGGGCACGCGCCTCTTGATCTAGCGGATCAAATACCGGATACTTAAATCCGGCTAACATCGCCATTGCGTTTACGGTACCACAAACCTCACGCATGCGTCCGACACCTCCTCCAAAAGATACAGACATCTTTTTCGCCAGCTCTAAATCCAACTCGAAGACATCCGAATAAGCGAGGAATACAGATTGAGCGCAATTATATCCGGACTCGAAGTTGTGGACCGCTTGGTTCACACGCTCCTCTATATCAAAGGATTTCATAGTCAACACAAGCTCTGTCCGCCTTTACCGGGCCAATAATTCCTTTAGCGACCGCTACATGTTCCGGATGATTAGCGTATGTATTTACATCTTCCAAGGTAGGCAATTCAGTAGTTAAAATAATATCCCAAGTCTCCGCCGGATTACAATTAAAATCTACACGGATCATTTTCAATACGTCTATCTTATTGATTAAGGCTTCCAGTTTATCCTTAATTTCTTGCATTTTGGCTTGCTTCTCAGCCGGAGTTTGAAACTCCCTCAACTTAAACATTACAATATGTCTGATCATAATCGCTATACGTTAATTATATATATTACATCTGTTCATCCAAATACGAATCCTTGTATCCAAGGAAATATAAGATACCATCGAGGCCAATCGTAGAGATAGATTGCTTGGCGGTCGCCTTAACCTTTGGTTTGGCATGGAAGGCGATACCTAGACCGGCGATACTAATCATCGGCAAGTCGTTCGCCCCGTCGCCAACCGCTACAGTCTGGCGAATATCTACGTTCTCCACTTGCGCGATCAGGCGTAATAACTCCGCTTTACGCTTCCCATCTACGATATCACCCACATGATTACCCGTTAGCTTGCCATTCTCGATCTCAAGCTCGTTGGCGTATACATAGTCGATATTATATTTTTGTTTAAGGAAATTACCGAAATAAGTGAAACCTCCGGAAAGGATAGCGATCTTGAAGCCCACCTTTTTCAAGATACGCATCAAGCGGTCCACACCTTCGGTGATCGGCAGATTCTCGGCGATCTCCTGCATCACGGATACGTCCAACCCCTTTAATAAGGCACAACGCTGGCGGAAGCTCTCGCAGAAATCGATCTCTCCACGCATGGCTGCCTCTGTAATCGCTTTTACTTGATCGCCAACTCCGGCACGTATCGCCAACTCGTCGATAACCTCCGTCTCTATCAAGGTAGAGTCCATATCGAAACAAATCAGACGGCGCATACGGCGATACATGCTATCCTCTTGGAAAGAGATATCCATCTCAAGCTCCGTGGAAAGTTTCATGAACTCCGCTTTCATGCACTCCTTGTTTTTCGGGGTACCACGTACGGAAAACTCCACGCTCGCCTTAGGAGTACGGGCATTCTCGTCCAACGGGATACGTCCCGTGAGCCGCTTGATATCATCAATATTCATATCTTGCTCCGCTACGATCCGGGAAACACCCGCAATTTGCTTGGCCGTAAGCTTTCGGCTTAATATCGTGATGATATACCGGTTCTTGCCTTGCATACCTACCCATTTACTATATTCTTGCTCTGTAATGGGATTGAAACGGATATTGACGTCTAATTCGTAACTCTTGAACAGTAGTTCTTTTAATATATCGCCGGAATTTCCTTCCGTGCTTTGAAACAAAATACCCAATGATAAATGGTTATGGATATCCGCTTGACCGATATCGAGGATAACAGCGTTGTTCTTGGCTAGAATCTCCGTAAGAGCTGCCGTTACACCCGGACGATCCGCACCATTGATATTTATCAGTATTATTTCGTCGTTTTGTGCCATATTTGTCATTCTATTAGGCAAAAGTACGTAAGAATTATCGAAAAAGAGTACATTATATTGAACATTTTTGCTTATATTTGTTTTATCGTATTAACGACAAAATGTTTAATGAGAACCTGGCAACCTTAAAAAGTCCTGACCGGCAGGCGAAATGTATGAGAATCCAATTTGAAATCAAGGAAAAGTTGCCCGACATTATTTCTGAAATACTTCATTCAGATAAGTGGCTGACTTTAGTGAGAGATGAGAATCATGGATTGCGACGTGTGACGATTAAAGATCCCTACTTTGATTCAGAGGCATGCGTCGATATCTGGGAGCATGAGATTCATGTAACGACAGCTTGGTCTAACTACACCTATCGAATCTATCAAAAAGGTAATTCTGTTTGGTGCGAATACATTGGCGCTTATAGAGGATTGTTGGAACAAAACCTTTTGCCGACAATGACTCCGAAAGAAAACATTCTGGATTCGGAAGTATTGAACAGTTCTTTGTTTGGTGACAGAAAGGAGACCTTGAGAAATTACAGCGCGGAAAACCTTAAGCTGAAGAATTTTAGGCGGGATAATTTCGCCGCGGAATATCAACTGGCTTCTCCGCAAGACCATCCTAAGATCGTATATGATGAGTTTATTAAAGAAGGGGTTCCAATTCCCCCTCCTGAAGATAGAAAAGAAAAGTCCGGTAATTAATACCGGACTTTTTTTATTTGAGGATCATCGCATGATACCCGAATCCTCGTCACTATTCCAAAGTTTCTTGTTGGTCTCCTTGAACTTGCGGCCGAAGTCAAAATTCCAAGAGAAGGTTAGCATCAACATTCGGCTGAAGTCGTTCGCGTACATGTTCGTACGGCTGGGAGCGTAAGCGTTCCGATTTTCCTCTACCCGTTTGTACTGGCTGGAGAAAGGCATCATCAATCCGGCTCCAACGGCGAATTTTCCTTGATTGTACCGGAACATAAACATATGGATATTCTCGCCGCCATGCAATAATTCGCCGACAAACGTATTATAGCTACTTTGTATCTGGAACATAGCCATGAATTTCTTGTACATAGCCATGACGGAAGCCCGGTAATACCAATTGTTATAGGTATGCGAATAACTATTTCCTTCGCTGATATAACGATTGACTCCACCTGTCACGGATAGGCTTATGATCCGCTTGATGATAGGGCCGACACGTAATGTCAAGTCACCGCTTAGTTTCTGCCATCCTTTTTGGTTATCGGTAATGCGAATGAACTTATTGTTTTCCCGTATCACTTCCTCCATGATCCGGTCCGGGCTATTACTGTAATAAAAGTTTAAGTCTCCGGTGAATATTCCTTTTTTATATAGATAATTGGCTTGCATGTCATAACTCTTATAGGGTTTCAGATAAGGATTTCCCCGGCGTATCTGTAGCGTATCGATATATTGCTCGATGGCGCTTAGTTCCGATAGGCTAGGTGAGACATTATTTACGCTACCGTTTACCCGGAAATACATATTATCCGTAAAGTTATATTGTAAGGATACCTTTGGGCGGAACGTATAATATTGATAATCTTCCTCGCCTTCTTGCTTGAACCATGAGCGGGAGACACCTATTCCGGCGGTATAATTCAACTTCTTGACACGTCCGCTGAATTCCGTATAGAGATACGTCTCCGACTGTTTCATCTTGGTTCGTCCTCCAACCGTTCCGCTGTAGGTGTTATCCGTCCACGATTGGGTGTGTTTCAATCCTCCTCCCAATCGACCGGCCTCGAATTGCCGTTCGTAGATTCCCTCGCCGATGATGGAATATTTGTCTCCGTCCACGTTCGACAAGATATCCGATAAGAGGATATCGTTTTTCCATTCTTGATACATTTGGTTTGCGTTCGTATGTATGTACGTACCTACCATATTAAGTATCAATGTCTGCTTATGTGGTAAGGAGCGTTGGTAATAAAGGTCGAGGGAAGGACGTTTGGTAGAGTTGCTATTTGGATTCCAAGCGTATGTCTTATCTTCGGGATTATTGTTGGTATACAGGTTCTTGCCGCCACCTTTATCCTCGTCTGATAAGAAATAGCGTAGCGTAGCATTGAAATAATAATGGTCGTTATCTACCAGATTATAATTAAGAGAGAGGTTATGAGCGGTCTCGGACATTCCTCTTGGCAGACCTTCCGAGGTACGTTCCATCGTCTCGCCACTCTCTAAGCGGAAGGTCTCGACTCCTTCCGTCCAGATATGATACGGATTCCGGTAACGGACGGCGTATTGCAATCCGAACTCTGATTTCTTATGATTGAACTTCGTCGATACCTGATCGTCTCCAAAAGAGGTGGTCGGTGAATTACTAAGATCCAGATTGACAGAACCGCCGCTAGTTTCCCTCCGGACAATGTAGTCGAGTACGACAGAGGCGTTACCGTAACGTAAGCCCGGATTATCATGATATTCTACCCGGATTACCTCCTGTGGCGATAAGCCCCGGATATCGGATAGCTCCACCTTGATACCGTTGATGCAGAATTGAATCGTCCCTTCATTCGGTAGCGATACGCTATTCCGGATCGGGTCTACTTCCAAACGAGGAAGCATCAAGGCGTTCAATAGGTTGATGCCATTGCTGGAGGCCGCTTTTTGCTCGGAGGTAGGGAACGCGATCTTACGGTCCGCCGTATTACGGATAGCGGAAGCGTTGACCGTGACTTCATCTAAGGATATAGAGGAGGATGCCAATGAGATCGTACCGAGATCTATAGGCTGGGAAAGTCCCAGCACGGAGACTACCGAAGTCTTGTAACCTATGGAGGAAACAGATACTTGATAATCTCCGGCCTTGACTTTCTCGATCCGGAAAAGTCCTTTACTATCCGTCGTCGTCCCTGTGATGAATGCGGAATCGGCTGTTTGAAGCGTGATATTCGCGAACTCAAGAGGAGACTTGTCGGATAGATCGATGACTTTCCCCCGGATCTGTAATTGTTGTGCCCGAATACCCCAAGAAAAGGATATAAGAAGGGCTGCCATAATGATTTGTTTCATTATAGTACGATTTAATGATTAAGAAATAATGTGTGTATGTGCTTGTTACTTAGTCCAAATCTCTTCTCCGTTCAGACGGATCTTCTGGATATTGTTGATACGGATATGCAACGTGAGATTTTTATCTTTCCCGGCGTACCTCGCCCCGCTAACCAATAATAGAGAATCATGGCGGCTGACTTCCGGCAAATACCGTTTCATTCCCTCGTAATAGAGTAACGACCGGTCCTTTGCTTCCAGTATTTGCCCCCGGGGAAATTCGGAGGCGGTTCTCGTATCGACTTTTATGTTTTCTGCTTTCAACTCCGGATTATCTATCTGGATAATCTGAAACTTTTGCGTGAAACCTGTAAGGCATTTTTCCGACGTAAACTGCAACGCCGAAAGTGAGGGCTGGAACGATATATAATGTCGCTATCAAGGCGATAAATACGCGATTACTTTTTTTCATGATTGTCTTTATTTAATGGTAGATATATATAATGTATAGGCTTTCGTAAGCTCGTCGATACCTACATCTAGCAGGTGCATCTCCTTGAAGACGGCGGGAAGTACCTCTTCCACGAACTGGTTATGGCGCATCTCACGGATTTTTTGCTCGGCGTCGGAAGCGACGAAGTAGCCGATCCCACGCTTATTGTAAATAATCTCATTCGCTTGCAGACGTTCGAAGGAACGCATGACCGTGTTCGGATTCACTTCCATCTCTACTGCCAGTTCCCGTACGGACGGGATACGGCTATCGGCTTTGTAATTACCACTCAATACCCGGTCGCAAATCCGCTCGGCTATTTGGATAAATATGGATTGATTCGTATTGTAGTTCATCTTAGTTCCTTTTCTTTAAGTTTTAGATAAGCGACGTATAAGACCACGAGGGTCGCGATGAGAAATGCGGGTGTAAAGGCAAAGCTCAGCCAATACACGGCGGTATAAAGCGGGGAAGATTCATAACAAAAACTATTCATACCCGGCTGGATATTCAAGATGTTTATGCATAGATAAACAATCCCTATGATAGAAGCGATTATCAATATATATCCACCACAAGCGATTCCTAAAGCATACTTCTTGAATGTGACGTAAGAGAGGAACATCAAGGAACCGACAAACGCCAGCATGGTGAAATCTTGCAAGGTCATGATAATGTCCTTGAATGCTACAGGCTGTATATGAATGAGCATTGAGGCTATTCCCGTCCCAGTCCAGAACGTGACTTGGTATGCTAAGAATACCACGATGCCTTCGATTAGGATAGCGGCATATTTCTCTTGGTTGCTCGCGGGAAGCGTTAAGAACAATCCTCTAGGGCGGTGTATCATTAAGTTTACGTAGCTACAGAAAGCGATAAAAGTTCCTAATGATCCCAATACATATAATGTAAAGGTACGGAATCTCGTATCCCATAAAATGGAGGATAACAGGAAAAAGAAGAGGACTCCGAGGATGACCAACACCCCATAAGCTAATTTCTTCTTATTCTCTATCCAATCTTTGCGAAGTAAAAGATTGATGCGTTGTATACTGAAATCTGTTTTCATAACTATGTGTATTTAGGAGTTCATGATTCTTTGGATCTCTTTGGGATACGTTATCGCCGCGTTAAAGAGCAACTCTAAGGATACGGCTGTCTCTTCCTTGTCCTCCCGTGCGGTGACGCCTATTGTCCCTTGCGGGGTAGGCTCGGAATAAAGAGCTTTCTCTTCCGGTAGGAGTGGTCCGAAATAAAGTTTCTCGCCGATCTCGTTCAACGTCTTATTCAATAGGGTTTGCCTTTGGTCTAAGATCAATACCGTGTCGATCAAGCTTTCCAGATCCCTGACCTGATGCGTGGAGATAATAACCGTCTGATTGTCATCTATCAAAGAGGCTACCAGTCTGCGGAATGTCGCTTTCGAGGGAATGTCCAGCCCATTTGTTGGTTCATCCATTAGAAGCAGGGGCGTATGAGCGGCCAGCGCCAAGGTTATCGCCACCTTTTTCCGTTGTCCTTGAGACATTTTCGACAGGCGATCGGATAGATTGATCTCAAACGATTCTACGCAAGCCTTACAGATATCGTCCCTAAATGTCGGATAAAAAGGCGCGTACATCTTTATATATTCTATGGCGGTGACCTCAGGCATGGAGATTTCCTCCGGCAATAAGAAGATCTGTTGCAAGAAACGAGCGTTTCTCTCGGAAGGAATTTCCTCCAATACGAGGCAAGAGCCTTGATCCGGAAAGATCTGTCCGCTTAGAAGGTTTAGAAGCGTAGTCTTTCCTTCACCGTTCTTTCCCAATAAGCCACAGATGTGTCCCGATCCAACCTCAAGATTGATACGATCAAGTACCTCTTTTTTGCGGCTATAGCTGAATGAGAGTTCTTTTAATGTAATCATATGTTTAGCTGCTTTAGTGTATTAGTTTAATAGTACACTGCAAATGTAGTGGAAGTTTTTGAATAAACAAGAGGGAAGGGTATTTTTTTCCTTTTATTTTTCAAGATGGCAGTACAAGGTGATTAAAGGGAATCTCTTAATGCTATTAGCCTCTTTTCCAAGAAGGATTAGCGGTTTGCTCTTGAAGCATTGCTAATTTTTCAGTTGGTGCATGATCATCTAACGGCTGTTGGAAGATCATGCACCAACTGTTAGATGATTATGCAACAGCCGTTGGATAATCTATACTTAAAGATGAAATCGCTAAGGATTCCCTGTTATCGGTCTAAAGGTAGGGGAGCGGGAAGCTAATGATTCTTGATGATTTTGCGGTTCTCTCGGGGAGAAAAAGGTACTCTACTTCTAAATTTATGTTGCAAAACAGTTAATTTTTTGTCGATGTGTGCGCTAAAACATATAAAAAAGCTTGCTAATTTGCAGAAAATCGCTATATAATTTGGTGGAAAGAAGTATTTGGCTTTATATTTGCACCCGTTAAAGACAAGTAAGTGTCTCTTTAGCGAAAGAAACATGCTTGTTTACGATCCTGAAAATCAGGAATCGGGAGTTTGTCCCCCGGGAGATTCCCCCGATTAAGTTTAACGTAAAATTGAAAATATGAAGGTAAGAGCTTATGTTCTCATCGCATCGGTAGCGTTATTAGGAATGTCTGCCGGTTCGAAAAAGGCGAAACTTACCGAGGGTGTGAATCCCGGTGATCTAGCTCCGAGAATAGAGTTTTTGGGAAACGACGCTAAAGCCAGTTTCCACAACCAATTAGGACGTTATACATTGCTCAACTTTTGGGCGGCTTACGATGCGGAATCGCGGGCTCGTAACGTGCAATTGGCGAATGAGGTTAACAAGTTTGGTCCGGACAAAATCGCGATGTGTTCGATCTCTATGGATGAGAAAGAATCTATTTTTACCGAGACGGTAAAGATTGACAAGTTGGATCTGTCAACGCAATTTCACGAAGGACTGGGTAAAGAGTCAGAGTTGTACAAGAAGTATGATTTAAGAAAAGGTTTCAAGAACTTCTTGATTAACGACGAAGGAGTGATAATCGCCGCCAACGTCACCCCGGAAAAACTGACCGAGATTCTGAAAGCAATTTAATCAGTATTATTTAGCAAAGAGGGCTGTTCCACTTCAAGATGGGACAGCCTTTTTTTTATCGATTCACGAGTTTTCGTTTCGAGATGATGAAATATCATGTATAGTCTGAGAAGGAAATGTACGCTTTCTTTTTAAGTCCGTGTTTATTATTAACTCTTTTTGATTTATTAACCCTAATGGATAGGGTGATTGAGAAGGTCCTCTGTCTTTACTGTAAATGAACAACTAACATCCTATAAATAATGAGATCTATACTTTTCTTTATTTGTTTGATCTTTACCTTTGGGGGACAGGCGCAAGAGGAAGAAAAATCCCATATGTGGAAAGTAGAACTCTCCGGTGCCTTGAATAATAATTCAGCATGGGAGGTAGAGCCATCTGTTACTTATCTACCGATTCCTTATGTGGGAATTACTATGGGGTTGCTTTTCTGTAATACGATTGAGAAAGATAGTTATACGGGGTTTTCAAGAGATAATCAGTGGTTCTGGGATTCAGATGAGAGTAATCCGGGCTGTCATTTCTTTGCGTTACGTCCGGCCATCCAGTTAGTAACTCCCGCTTTTAAATTCGGGAAAGACAAGGATACGGGACTCTCTTTGGTCGTTTCACCCGGATTAACCATTCCTTTGCCTGTCAATCAAGAGTTTAATATAAGCTATGTTCCAAACACTCCAGGGGTATGGATACCTCAAAAATTCGATCATATAAAGAACAAGGGAGGTAAATCGTTATTTTATCATATTAAAAGTATGTTGAGCCTCTATATAGACCAGCGGTATATATTCTCTTTGGGGTATATATTCTCGAATTTTGATTTATATAGTGGAGGGCGAAACTTCGTTGTAGAGGGGAAAAGGCTTAGTATGCCTCGGATTCGTTTTATGCATTCGTTCTTTCTAAGTATTGGATACCGCTTTTAAATCGTTTCATACATTGTCTTTATCGTTTAGCCCAAAAAGGGAGAGCTGTTTTAAGGCTCTCCCTTTTGCATAAGCTTATATATAATAATGTATAGGATTTATCGAATAGCTTCCACTTCTTCCGTACGCAAAGGGATCTTCTTTCCTAATAGACGAGCGCCGTTCTCGGTAATCAGATAGTCTTCCTCGTTACGTATGCCACTGAAATCCTTATATGTAAACAACTTCTCGTAATTGATGAATTCGGTGAACTTGTTCTGGCCTCTCCATAAATCCATTAATTCAGGGATGAAGTATACACCCGGCTCGATGGTCAAGACAAAACCCGGTTCCAGCTTACGTCCCAAGCGCAATGACTTACGTCCGAATTCCGTACTCTTCGGCTGTCCGTCATAACCAACGTATACCTCTCCCAGATTCTCCATATCATGTACATCCAATCCCATCATATGGCCTAAGCCACAAGGCATAAACATGGCGTGAGCACCGGCTTTTACGGCCTCCATCGGATCTCCTTTCACGAAACCAAGGTCCTTTAAACCCTCCATGATCACTTTACAAGACAACTCATATACATCCACGAAAGGAATACCCGGGCGCAAAGCCGCTACGGCAGCTTCATGGGCGGCTACTTGAATATCATAGATGTCTTTTTGACGGGTCGTGAACTTAGAGTCGGCCGGGATGGTGGATGACATATCTCCGGCATATCCCATCTCAGTCTCGGCACCGGCGTCCAATAACAGCATATCGCCGCTCTTAATCATATGACTATGATCATGGTTGTGCAAGGTCTGCCCATTGATCGTGGCGATGATAGGGAAGGAGAGCTGGTAATTGTTGGCGAAAGCGACTTCCGCAACGGCAGCCGCTACATCCGACTCCCGGATTCCCGGACGTACGGTACGCATGGCAGTCAGGTGCATATCAGCGGTTACGATACAAGCTTTCTCGATCTCGGCGATTTCTTCCTCGCTCTTGTAATTCCGTTGGTTTACGACACCCATGATGAAAGGCACGGAAGGTTTCTCCGCGCCGGGTACGATACCCAACCATTGGAATAACTTGATCTGGTGTTCCGCACGATACGTCGGCAGATAATGGATTGGCTGGCCTTTTTGCTGGGCATTCTTCAAGTAAGTCTCGATCTCCTTGAAAGGACGGACTTCCTTGATACCTGCGGCCTCGCTCTTCTCTTTTAGGGTGGGCTGCGTACCCATCCATACAATCGCGTCTATAGTCAACTCATCGCCAAAGATGATCTCCTTATCGTTATCGATATCGATGATAGCGGATAACCCGGCGTATGGCAATCCGAAGAAATACAAGAAGGTAGAGTCTTGACGGAAGTGATACGTATTATCGGCGTAGTTCATCCCACTCTCGTCGTTTCCAAGGAATAGCAACAAACCGGAACCTATGGTTTGTTTCAGCTTAGCCCGGCGGGCCATATAAGTTTCTTTACTGAACATAAGGATTATTTTTTGTTAGTGTACCAAAGATAGTAATTAATGTAATATACTAGGCCGACATTCGAAATTATTTCTTACATTAGCCCATGTAAAATGTAACCTCTGGTACCTTATGAAGATTCAAAGAATTCAAGAACTTACCGATGCCTCCATCGTCTGTGGCTCAGAGAAACGGGAGAACGATGTGCAGTGCGCTTTTGCCAGCGATCTGATGAGTGACGTGCTTACGCTGGATTGTGGCGATGTGCTGTTGGTGACAGGACTTTGTAATTTGCAAACGATCCGTACCGCGGAGATGGCGGAAGTTTCTTATATACTTTTCGTGCGGGGGAAGAAAGTAACCCCGGATATGCTGGAGCTGGCTCGTGAGAACAATATGGTTCTTCTGGAGACAGATCATTCTATGTATCATACGGTCGGAGAGCTTTATAGCGCGGGGCTCCTTCCTATATACTAAGAAAGGAGGTCGTGAGATATGCTATTTAAGTTTGAGTTGGAGGGCGGTAATTTCTCGAAGGCGGGTTATGCGTCTAGCCAGATAAAGAAGGTCTTGAAGCAATTGGCTATCGATCCCCGGATCATTAAGCGGGTGGTCGTGGCGCTTTATGAGGCGGAGGTGAATATCGTGGCTCACGCTTGGAGAGGAACGGTTGTCGCTGAATTGGACGCTGATAAAATATCTTTGGAACTGAAGGATGAAGGGCCCGGAATCCCGGATATATCGCTAGCTATGCGTGAAGGGTATTCGACGGCATCCGAGGCCGTGCGTGAGATGGGATTTGGTGCCGGAATGGGACTTCCAAATATGAAGAAGAACGTAGATGAATTAACGATCGAGAGCCAAGTAGACGTAGGTACCACGGTACGTATGGTCACATGGTTTAATAAAGAAGGAGCGTAGACCATGGAGGAAGCTAATTTTTATCATGCCTTGAAGATTGACAATGACCGCTGTATAGGCTGTACGCATTGCATGAAAGAGTGCCCTACGGGAGCGATCCGTATCCGGGATGGTAAGGCTTTGATCCATAAGGATTGGTGCGTGGATTGCGGCGAGTGCTTGAAATCGTGCCCGACAGAGGCTATCTATGTGGAGCAGGATGACTTCCAGCGTATATTTGATTATAAATGCAGGGTAGCGTTGATGCCCACGGTATTTATCGGGCAGTTCTCAAAGTACACGACCGAGAAGGAAATTATCAGCGCCGTTATGGAACTGGGCTTTACCCATGTTTTCCAAGTAGAGTTTACCGCCGATATGATCCATAAGGAAATGGTACGGCAGATGGAAAACGCCGAGGAAAAGCCGGTGATCAGTTCTTTTTGCCCCGCTATCGTCCGGTTGATACAAGTCCGTTTCCCTGCGCTGGTGGATAATATCTTATTGGTGAAAGCGCCGGTAAACGCCTCGGCCACTTATTATCATAAGATATTGGAAGGGCAAGGTATTCCCTCGGAAGAGATCGGTATCTTTTATGTTACGCCTTGCGCGGCGAAAATCGCGGCGTTGAAGGGAGCGGAAGGTTATTCATCTACGATCAAAGGCGTGATAAATATGGATACCCTATATAATAAGGTATACCATATTCTTAAGAATCGCCCGAGAGGATATGAGCCGGAATGTGAGCTTCCTCCGCCATTAACGAAAAAAGAGATGCGATGGAGCCAGACAGGAGGGGAGGCCAAACATTTCTCCGGTCGTTGCCTCGCGATCGATGAGATCCATAATGTGATCGATTTCTTGGAACGAATGGAAACGACCAGCGAGGTACGTAACGTGGACTTTCTGGAACTGAGGGCTTGCGACCGTAGCTGTGCCGGAGGTGTATTAGCCGTAGCGAACCGTTTCCTCACGGCCGAGCGTATCATGAAGCGATCCATGAACCGGGATAAAGTACCGATGATATACGCCGCCGATAATTTCGAGGCTTTATCCTATTTGAGGCAGCATATTACGATCCGTCCGGTGCAACCGAATCCCAAACGGTTGTACGATGGAACGATCGATGAGATGCTGAAGAAAATGGAGCAAGTGCGGAAATTGATGTGCTACCTACCGGGAATCGATTGTGGCGCTTGCGGCAGCCCGAACTGTCAAAGCTTGGCCGAGGATATCGTACGCCACGAGGCTCAATTCAGTGATTGCGTATTTATGCAACGTAATATGGAGAAGCACGGTAAACTAGATCAAGAGCATGCCTTCCGTATCGTTGAGAAGACATGGGGGAAAGATCGTTTAAATAAGGATTGTTATAAGAAAGGAGCTAAATATGAAGGTTTGTGATTTAGTGAAGATGTTGAATCTTACTGTATTTTGTGGAGAAGAGGGCCTTGATACAGAGATAACCGGGGGCTATACGAGCGATTTACTAAGTGATGTCATGGGACATATCGAGGAGGGTATGCTATGGATTACCATGCAAACGCATCAGAATATACTGGCCGTGGCTACTTTAAAAGACGCCTCCGCGGTATTGATCGTGAACGGAACCTCTCCAGATGATGAGACCTTACAAAAAGGTAGGGAAGAGGCTGTCCCTCTTTTAGGAACTACACGTTCCGCGTTCGAGGCTTCCGGTATGATTTACCGCTTATTACAGAATGAGAATGGATGAAACAGTATTTAGCTGATTTACATATCCATACTTGCCTGTCGCCATGCGGCAGTCTGGAAATGAGTCCATCGGAGATCGTGCGTCGTTCCTTAGCGAAAGGTTTGGATGCTATTGCCATTACGGACCATAATACGACCTTACAATGCCCGGAGATTCAATCCCTTGGCGAGAGATTCGGACTAAGGGTCTTTGCGGGCGTAGAAGTTACGACCCGTGAGGAAGCGCATTGTCTGGTTTATTTCCCGACCGATGAATCCCGTAAGCGATTCCAACGATATTTAGAAGAGCATCTCCCTCCAATTCCAAATGATCCGGAACGTTTTGGCGATCAAGTTTGGGTGAATGCGGAGAATGAGATTCTAGGAGAAGTACCCTATCTTTTGCTCTCCGCCTTGGATCAAAGCGTAAACCAAATAGCCGCTCAAGCACGTAAGGTGGATGCTCTATTTGTAGCCGCCCATGTAGAACGTCCGTCATTCAGCTTGATCAGTCAATTAGGTTTTATAGACCCCTGCTTATCTTTAGATGCTATTGAATATAATAATCAGCAAAGATACAGTAAGTTATTGTCTATTCACGGGTATTTGAAAGAGCAGACTCAATACTCAGCCTCGGATGCTCATTGCCCCGAACAAATAGGTACTCAGCCCTCCATTTGGCAAACGGAGGAATTAACCTTCGATGGCTTACGAAAGGCTTTTGATCAAAAAGACAATCACTTAATTTTCGCCTCTCATGGATAATCTCTCGTTTCATATCACGGATATAACCGCTAATAGTATCAGAGCAAAAGCTTCTGACATAGAGATAGATATACAGATAAAGGACACATCCATATGTATTCGTATCGCGGATAATGGCTGTGGTATGGATCCGGAAACAGTCTCTCTGATCCGTAATCCGTTTTATACGACTCGCACGACACGAAAAGTGGGTCTAGGCTTACCTTTCTTGATACAAAACGCGGAGCAAACAGGCGGGAATGTGGAAATATCTTCCATACAGGGAAAAGGTACGGTAGTTGTTGCTTGTTTTGTCTCATCTCATATTGATTGTCCGCCTTGGGGAGATTTGGCGGGTACAATGGCTATGCTTATAGGCAGTAATCCAGACATAAACATTCATTTCTCATATCATTCAGATCTGGTTTCATTTGATATCAGTACGCGAGAGCTTAAAGAAATCCTAGAGGACATGCCATTAAGTCATCCGAAAGTCATGCTTTATTTGAAGGAGTTAATAGCGAATCAAATAGTTGCGTCAAGCTGAATTAATCTTTTCATATAGGTGATCTGATCTTTTCACAGCTGTGATACGATCTTTTCACATCCATGAAACAAACGTTTCACAGCCGTGAAAAGATCTGTGTCTTTACTCAAAGCAGCTACAAGCTTTGCTTGAATGCACTAATTTATCCTTATCTTGCTATTAATTTTATAATTCCCATTATGTTTAATAGTATTATGAACGATCAAAAAATGACTACTCTGCGATACATGATACACAAATAAAAAACCGCCTAGTAACCTTATATTACTAGACGGTTCCATTTATTCTGAAAGAAGAAATTACTTATTCATCTCTGCTTCAATAGCATCGAATTTATCACCCATATTCAAGTTGTAGTAAATACCTCTTAAAGCGGTCATATATTCTCTTTCTTCTGGTTTCATTTGGTGAGCTTTCTCAAAGTAAGGAAGAGCTTGCTTAAAGAATTCCTTAGCTTTGCCTAATTCCTCTTGATATTGTTTTGCGTCGTTGATCATATTAGCCTCACCTTGCTTGTTTACACCTTGGTTATAATATACACGACCTAAGTTAGAGAGAGATTCGATATAGTCAGGATTGATCGCCAATGCTTTCTTGAAATACTCTTCAGCTTTAGCGTAATCTTTCAAACCAGTCTCATAAACACGGCCCATTACATCGTAAAGCTGTGGATTGTTGGAATCCTTAGCGATAGCTGTGTTCAAATATTCAATAGCTTTCTCATTTCTATTAGAATAGATGTAATTGTTTATAAGGCTCATTAAGAAATACTGTTCCTCAGGGAATTTATTCAAACCTTCTTCCAAAGTCTTCTCTAAATTCACGGTATCTTTAGCTTGCTCATACTCATAGCATAAGTATTGATATACCTCGCTTGCTCTATAATCCGTATTTTTAGCACGCTCTAACGCTGCGATAGCTTTTTGAGAATCGCCAAGTTGGGTCGCTGCTACAGCGGCATAGAACTGAACTGTCATGAAGTTTGAATCTCTTTCAGCGACAGCCTCACCTTTAAACATCGGCATATCAGATATTTTCAGGTATTGCTCGAAGAAATCGTAAGCTTTGTTATAATCTTTCTGATCGAAATAGTAAGCACCACCATTGATGTAATATACGTGGTTTGCTCCTAGGATACCTTTGATATCTTTCGTGAACTTAGGTTTAACTTTTCCTTTTTCATTAGGAAGTTGATCTAACTCATATGCTTTCTCAAAGTATGGCAAAATACTACCCAATGCCTCGTACATAACAGGCTCGTCCGGTTGTTGGCCCAAGACTTGTTTAGTTCTTTCGTTGCTGAACTGTTGATCCTCGATAAAACCGGCAACATACCAAGTTTTAGCGTCATCCTTTGTTTCTGGATTTTCCAAAGCTCCTTTAATAAGAGTTCTGGCTTCCGAGAAATCAGGAGTTGAACCCTTAGCTATACTTTGAGCCTCATTTACAGCTTTTTTCTGTGCAAAAGAGACCGATGCTGCGACACATAGTGCCACTGTTAATAATACTCGTTTCATTGCGATAGTAATTTTGAGATTAATATTTCTATTTGTTTAAAATTATTCAGTTATTTCTTCGTTATTATCTAGCTCGTTATCCTTCTCTGATTCCGGCAGATCAACATCGGTACCTAGACTAGCTTGATTCTCACTCAACTCTCTTCCCTCATTCTCTTGTCTGGCTTCTTGTTCCGCTTTTTGCTCGGCTATCTCCTCTTCACTCTCAGACAATACTTTACATACAGAAGCGATTTCGTCGTTGCGCTTTTCTAGATTAATCAAACGAACACCTTGAGTAGCACGTCCTATTACGTTCAAATCGGCCACTTTCATACGGATAGCGATACCCGACTTATTGATAATCATTAAATCGTTCTCGTCCGTAACATTCTTGATGGCAACTAATTTACCAGTCTTCTCCGTGATATTAATGGTTTTTACGCCTTTACCGCCACGATTCGTTATACGATAATCCTCGATAGAGGAACGTTTTCCATATCCCTGCTCCGATACGACGAGTACGGTCTCTTTTTCCTTGTCCTTGATACAGATCATACCAACGACTTCATCGGTATTATCCTCGTCCAAAGTCATACCTTTCACTCCGGAAGCCGTACGGCCCATTACACGTACCGCGCTTTCATGGAAACGGATCGCCCGGCCGTTACGGTTCGCTATGATCACCTCGTTGTTGCCATTCGTCATACATACTTGGATCAAGCCATCGTCTTCACGCAATGTAATAGCGTTCACACCGTTTTGACGAGGACGGGAATAGGCCTCCAACAAGGTCTTTTTGATCACACCTTTCTTCGTACAGAATAATAGGTAATGAGAATTAATGAATTCCGTATCGGTGGTTAATTTCTTAACACGTATAAAGGCTTGTACCTTATCATCCGGCTCGATATTCAGAAGATTCTGGATCGCACGTCCTTTAGCGTTCTTAGCTCCTTCCGGAATCTCGAATACCTTCAACCAATAACATTTACCTTTTGCCGTGAAGAATAATAAGGTCGCGTGCATGGATGCCGGATAGATATACTCAACGAAATCCTCGTCTCTAGTCTCGGAACCCTTCGCTCCTACACCACCACGGCCTTGCGCACGGAACTCACTTAACGGGGTACGTTTGATATATCCCATATGAGATACGGTAATGATCATCTCATCATCCGCATAGAAATCCTCCGGATTTAATTCCTCAGAGGCGTAAACGATATCCGTCTTACGTTCGTCGCCAAATTTATCCTTGATTTCCAATAATTCATCTTTGATAACCTTCATACAAAGGTCCTCATTCTCCAGAATCTCATTCAAATAAGCGATCAACTTCTCGATCTCCTCATATTCCGCACGCAATTTGTCTTGTTCCAGACCTGTCAACTGACGAAGTCTCATCTCGACAATCGCACGTGCTTGAAGCTCAGATAAAGAAAAACGTTCGATCAAACGCTCGATAGCCTCTTGCGGGCTCTTGGAAGACTTGATAATCGCGATTACCTCGTCTATATTATCGGAAGCGATGATCAAGCCTTCCAATATATGAGCTCTCTCTTCCGCTTTCCTCAATTCATATTTTGTACGCCGGATAACGACCTCATGACGGTGCTCAACAAACGCCTTGATTAAGTCTTTTAAGTTAAGCAATCTCGGACGGCCGTTCACCAAAGCGATATTATTGACGCTGAATGAGGATTGCAGAGCCGTAAGCTTATACAATTTATTCAGCACGACACTCGAGTTTGCGTCACGTTTCACGTCAACTACGATACGCATACCGCTACGGTCGGACTCGTCATTGACATTGGAAATGCCATCGATACGCTTCTCGTTTACCAGGTCAGCGATATACTTGATCAACTCAGCCTTATTTACCAAATAAGGAATCTCGGTAATAATAATCTTCTCATGATTATTCTCCACCTCAATCTCGGCTTTACCGCGAAGGATGATACGTCCCCTACCCGTCTCGAAAGCGTCTTTCACGCCTGCGTAGCCATAAATTGTAGCGCCTGTAGGGAAGTCCGGAGCCTTGATATATTGCATTAAGCCTTCTACCTCGATATCTCCCTTGGCATCGATATAAGCGATACAACCATCTAATACCTCGCTCAAGTTATGAGTCGGCATATTCGTAGCCATACCAACGGCGATACCCGATCCACCATTTACAAGTAAGTTAGGAACACGAGTCGGCAATACGGTCGGCTCCTTCAACGTATCATCGAAGTTAAGCTGGAAATCTACCGTGTCCTTATCGATATCCCGGAGCATTTCTTCGGCGAGTTTACTCAGTCGTGCCTCTGTATAACGCATAGCGGCAGGACTATCACCGTCCACTGAACCGAAGTTACCTTGTCCGTCTACTAACGGATAACGCATAGACCATGTCTGGGCCATACGAACCATGGCGAAATATACAGACGAGTCGCCATGTGGATGATATTTACCTAAAACTTCACCAACAATTCTCGCAGATTTTTTATAAGGTTTGTCGG
>OLNO01000932.1_pt1 | contig 26830 bp, 30 predicted proteins | sample 1672861 | NCBI WGS metagenome assembly OLNO01 (sample SAMEA3136731, study PRJEB25190) | human gut metagenome | reverse complement strand
CACGGCGTACATCCCCGAGCACGAGAACCCGCTGGAGGCGGCGTATGCCTTCCAGGCGGCGCTGGCGGACGGCTCCGCCTACAGCGTGACGGGCGGCGGGGATCTCGTGCGCTTTTCCGCAGCCGGCCGCACGATCGCACTGGAAAGCGGCGACGGCGGCTTTTCGACCGAAGCGGCCGACATCCTCACGAACGCAGAGATCAGTCCGGCGCCGGCCGCTGTCGGGTGCGCAGTAACAGCCGCGGGAATTGCCGCAGCATTTTTCAAATACTGCAGAAAAGACATTTACTGAATGGAATATATTTATCTGAATCTGTCTTCTATCTTTGCAAGATCTCCCCGGTCTTCCACCCATTCCTCTGCATATCCGCACTCACAGCATATATATTTTATCAGCGGAACTCTGTCGGCAAGCACCACAGATGATCTCAGATATATGTTATTTCCATTGGCATATCTGCCGTTATCCGGGATCCTCGCAATTCTGTCCGAACCGCACTTTGGACATCTGCCCGAATTTTTCATTTACAGCGCCTCCTTCTCAAAGATCAGGTCCATTTTACGTACGCATCCATTTCATAACATCCCACCTCAGAATTCTTTCTTCTCCATAATGCGCCTGCTGCACAAATAAGAAATAATCAGAATAACCAGGGCTGCTGTCATAACGCATATCCAGATTCCCATATCGCCCAGTCCGTTGAAAAATGCAGCCGCATTTTCCGTCCAGGATTCCGGCAGATATTCTATTCCTCCCATGATAAGAGTATAGAGAACCAGCAGTATGATAACAGCAATCAGGTTGGCATACCTGGCCTTCTCAGCTTCGAACTTCAGCCGCAGCGGAATCATAAAACTGAGAAAGATGACCGCAACTGCAATATAGAGTGTTCCGCTTATAAACCAATCTGTCAGGCTGTCATGAGGAGTTGTCCGCAGAAAAGCAGCTGTCCCCACTGCCATGCCAAAGCACCAGGCAATCAGGACACTGAGAATCCCGAACACATATTTTTCTGTCACGTAGCCTCTTCTGCTTATCGGAAGGGTAAAAAGGAAAAGATATCCGCTGTCATACTCATCATAACTGATCGTACTGGTAGTAAAAAGCGCCACGAAAATTGTAAAATATGCTGTCAGAAAAGAAGAATTCCCATCTGCAAAAATTCCAAATGCAGCGATCACTACAAATATGGCAATCAGTATCTTCCCCTGGTTTTTCATTAACTGAAAATCTTTAATCAGCAGTCCTTTCATAAATCCTCGCCTCCGATCATCATTGCAATTACTTCATCCAGATTTCCCCGTTCCACAACTATATCCGGATAATTTTCCCGGTAATACTGTTTCTGATCAGTCAGGCAGGCATAGCCGTAGTTCTCCCGTCTTACCTTCAGAATATATTCTTTGTCCAGCCGCGCAAACTGTTCCTGATCCGCCTTGATCAGGGCGTAATTATTCAGCAGAACGTCGGTATCCTCATGAAGCACAATCTGTCCTTCGTGTATCATATAGATATCGTCACACAGCCCCTCCAGATCTGTGGAAATATGGGAGCTGATCAGGATACTCCTCTCTTCATTTTCTTCCATATATTCCCGGAGAAGATCCAGCACATCCCTCCGCGCTACTACGTCAAGTCCTGATGTAGGCTCATCCAGAAGAAGAAACTCTGCGTTGTGGCTTACAGCCGCGATCACTTTTAATTTTGCCTTCATTCCGGTAGAAAAATCTTTAATCAACTTATTCTCCGGAATGCCGAATCTTCCGCACATATTTCTGAATTTTCTTTCATCAAACTCCGGATACATCGTTCTGAGAACCGGAATGATATCTTTCACACGCAGATAACCACTGAACCCGGAATTAGTCAGGGCGACCCCCATTTTCTGCCGGTCCCGGGCTGTCAGCTCAGAAGGAGATTTCCCCATAATGGAGACCTCGCCGCCATCACTGGAAATCAATCCCAGAACAGCCTTAAAGGCAGTGCTTTTTCCAGCGCCGTTCTGACCTACCAGACCGGTGATATATCCCCGCTCCACCTTCATGGAACAGTTCAGCCTGAAATCCCCGTACGCCTTTACAAGTCCTTTTATTTCCAACATTATCTAGTCCTCCATGATCAATTCAAATAACTCCCTGATCTCTTCGTCACTCATCCCGCATCTTCTGCCTTTTTCCACTGCTTTTTCAAGGCCTTCTTCTACTTCCCGGCGCTGTTCTTCCAGCATCCGCTCCGTATTTGCAGCGGCTACATATGTACCTTTCCCGTGAACCGTAACAGTAAAGCCGTCCTGTTCCAGATTATCATATGCTTTTTTTACAGTCAGTGCGCTGATTTTCAGGTCTTTTGCAAGAGTCCGGACAGAGGGGAGTATGTCACTTTCTTTCAGATCTCCGGCCGTAATCCGGGCCTTGATCTGATCCATGATCTGTTCATAAATCGGTACCATTGATGAACTGTTGATTATAATCTTCATATGTGTCCTCCTCTTGATAAACAGTATATAACAGCATATAACTGTTGTCAACTGTTATATACTGTTATATAAAAACCAGCCGTTAATTGACTGTTTTCTGTAAAATATATTGTCACAATCCGGATCTCACCGCATCCCCGTCCTGTATCATCCGCTTCAGCCGGTCATACTCCTCGCTTAACATTTTCTTTCCGTGGCTTGTAATAATATAAGACTTTTTCCGGCCCTCCTCGGCAGTCCTGCGTATAATCCCTGTTGCTTCAAACTTCGACAGCATGGCATACAGGGTTCCCGGGCCGACAGTTACCCGTCCCCCGGAAATCTCTCTGACCTTTTCCATAATATCTACGCCGCAGCATTCCTCCGTCAGCGCCAGAAGGATATAATACATAGGCTCTGTCAATGTCTGAAACTGTTCTCTTGCCATCTGTCCTTTCCTTTCCGTATTTTGATTTTATAAAAGAGGCTTTCTTTTTCCTGCCATAGTTTTTCCGCTCTGTCTGCTTCCATTCCGTATGTGCTTTTGCATCTTATCCCTGTTCTGCGGTCTTACAGATACTCAGGCTTCCTGCAGCCCCAGTCTGCTTAAAGCTGCATGAAGCTGCTCATCGGTCAGCTCATCGGATTTGTACTGCAGCACCAGAACCGCATCTTTACAGCGGATGGTTCTCTGTCCAACCGCCCGGTAAATGCGAAGATTCCCTTCCGACGACCAGCCCATATCCGCATCTTCTCTTTTCTGTGAAGACCATACCACATCCGCAACCCATGGATGATCTGTCTGGTACAGATAGTAGGAAAACTGCACATCTTTATCCCCTGTTTCTTCCGCCAGCACAAAGCTGCCTTCCTCCATGCTGCCCAGTATGCTCTGATTCGGTTCGTTATAAGAAGTATTCTCCGGCAAAAGGATGATAAGGAACAGACTGAGCACAATGTAACTGCCCCAGCCGATTCTCCTGATCTTTCTTCCGTTTTTTCTTTTTGGCCGGAAATAGTTCTCGGCAGCCTGCAGTCCGACGAAAAACAGAACTGCAATCAATGCGATAACCGCTATTTTGTGCAGACCAAGATAATAAACCCAGACAATTAAAATAGCCAGCGCTATATTCACAAATCCATTCCAGATCCGGTATCCGATCCGCAGGCCGTATCTCACCGGTTTTCCTGAAGAAATCCTCTTTTCCCCGGTCATATACCACTTCAGCGTGAAAATATATTGCAGAACATATCCCAGAAAATAAGCAGGAAACAGAAACAGAATAAACAGATGCAGATCAGAAAAAAGCCAGTTTTCAATCCCTGTTTTTACTGCAGTAACCGGATAATCCACAGCAAATATTCCAAATATAATTGCCGGAATCAGCATTCTCTTCCCTTCTGCCTTCCATATCTCTTCCACCCGCTCCGTCTCCGTTACAATGGGAACTGCATACTCTGATACTTTCCGGAAAACACAGAATTTTCTGTTGGCGTCAACAAATTCCCATCCGGCTGCCCGGCAGTATTCTGCATATTCTTCGGTTTCTTCCTCCGGACAGAGATCTTTCTCTCTTGCCTCTGAAAATATTTCAACGTCGTATACGACATCTTCCGGCTCTCCCTGCTCGAAAACCATTCCCCATTTCCAGCCGCGGAAATGCCATCCTTTCAGTGCCATTCTGTGAAGATATTCTGCAAATGCGCCACGTTCCATATAACGGAAGTTCACAAATCTGTAAGTTACCTTCCTGCCTTCCTTATTACGCATATTAATCCTCCTCCCGGAACTTTATTCCCGCGAGCAACGAGCCAGGCGGACATGCCCGTATGTCCATCCGGCGACTGCCGCGAGGGTCAAATACCCCGATGCCTGCATCTGGGTATTTGACTATCGAGTATCGATATTTCTGATTTCAGTATATTATCGACACTCGATATATTCAAGTTAAATGAAAGTTAAATATATTCCGTAAAAATACCGTTCTCTATTGACAAGTATACTTGGCATATAGTATATTAAATGCAAAGAAAACTTGGCATTACGTAATAAATATTTTTCCGGCTGAAAGGGGGGATTTTTCATGGAAAAAGAAGATATTCTGCTGAAAAGCAAAAATGACAACCGAAAGGGCGATGAACTGCAGGTTCAGAACAAACAGAATGCCGAAATGTTCGGGTATGGAAGCGTTATGTTTGTTCTGGTTATTTTAATGATAATGGGCAGCGAACTGGTCAGCGGAGAAGTGCAGATCGGATCAATGACTATGCTGTTTGAGGATTTTATTACTCTTTTAGTTGGTCTGAGCCTGGTCTGTGAATTCGGGGCAAAATTCTACTTCACCCGCAAGTGGTGGCAGCTTCTGCTGGCGCTGTTTTTCCTTGCCGGAATTATTGCCTATTTTATCCGCTATCAATTGTAAAGGGGTCTTTCCGAATTATGAAAGAAGAACTTATACTGAAAAATCATCTGAAGGAGGCGAGGTCTGAGAAGGGTCTGTCTCAGGCTCAGCTGGCCGAGATGGTAGGTGTATCAAGAAACACAATCAGTTCTATAGAAACGGGCCAGTTTAACCCGACAGCTAAACTGGCCCTGGTACTGTGTATTGCACTGGACAAAAAATTTGAAGATCTTTTCTATTTTGACTGAATCCACTTCCTGCCGGGACAGTCTCTGCTGTCCTGCAGGACAATTTTTACAGTTCTATCTTCTGATGCAGAGACATATACGACAATGTGGCCGCTGCAAGAAGTGTCTCATTTTCATCGCGGACTTCTACCTGATATACAAGAAGATTTTTCCCTTTCTTGATCTCCCTGGATTCTGCCGTCAGTTTTTTTACATTGATTCCCGGCCGCAGATAGCGGATATCCGCATCCGCAGTCGTAACCTGCTCGCCATGAGATACTGCGGCAGAGCCGCCTGTAATGTCCGCCATAGTAAAAAGACATCCGCCGTGAACCGAACCGATGGGATTAAGAAACTCCGGCTTCACTTCAAGTTCTGTGCGGGCATAGCCCTCCCGGATCTCCACAATCCTGACTCCGGCCAGATCTCCGAACCTGTTCTGTTTATTTCTCAATTCCCGCAGTTTTTCATAATCCATAATTTTGTTTCCTGTCTTATCTCTTTCGCTTACTGGTTTTCTTTTTCCATTCCCAGCGTTTTCATTGTTTCTGTAAACTCCGGCATTTCTCTGTCAATCAAAACAGGTCTTCCATCTTTATTCAGAAAGCAGTGTGTTGTTGTTCCATACGCGCTCAGCTCTCCGCCTTCACTCATATTGTATATGTCATAGCGAAGAGTGAATTTTACCCTGCCAAACTCCTGAAGGCTGACAACAATTTTTACCTCGTCATCGAACTTCACACTCTTCTTGTACTCACATTCCGCACGGAGTACCGGACTCATATATCCCATTTCTTCAAATCTGCGGTACGGATACCCCAGCTGGTCCAGCATATCAATGCGGGCCTCCTCCATCCAGCGGATATAATTTGAATGATGGATTATTCCCATCTGATCTGTCTCATAATATTTGGCTTTTCTTATAAATTGTCTCATTTTTCCTCCCAAAGGGGACAGACTCTTTTGGAAAAGGGTCTGTCCCCTTTTACTGATATTTTCAGAATATTCCGACTGCATCCCCGATGTTTTTTACTCCGATGAGTTTGATCCCCTGAATACCTTTTACCATTTTCAGGGATACTTCCGGCAGGATACACGTCTCAAATCCAAGTTTTTTTGCTTCTGCCACCCGTTGTTCGGGCATGCTGACCGCCCGGACTTCACCGCTCAGACCGACCTCGCCGAAAACGATTGTCTTTTCGTCTATGGGACGGTTGCGGAAACTGGAGGCAATCGCCAGAACAATACCAAGATCAATAGCCGGTTCGTTCATCCGGATTCCTCCGGCGATATTAATGTAAGCATCGCAATTTGACAATGCCATTCCCAGACGTTTCTCCAGAACAGCCATCAGCAGGTTTACTCTGTTATAATCCGTTCCCGCCGCTGTTCTTCTCGGCATTCCAAAATTGCTGCGGCACACAAGCGCCTGAATTTCAATCAGAATGGGTCTGGTTCCTTCCATGGAACAGGCCACAACTGATCCGGATGCATTTTCCGGCTTGCCGCTGAGCATATATTCGGACGGATTTTCAACCTCCGTAAGGCCGTCCTGCCGCATTTCAAATACTCCGATCTCGTTTGTAGATCCGAAACGGTTTTTCACCGCCCGGAGGATCCGGTACGATGCATGTCGGTCCCCTTCAAAATAGAGAACTGTATCCACCATATGTTCGAGGACACGGGGACCTGCCACCGTTCCTTCTTTCGTCACATGGCCTACAATGAAAATTGAAATACACAGGCCTTTCGCGAGCTGCATAAAGACATTTGTAGACTCCCGCACCTGAGAAACACTTCCCGGCGCCGAAGAGACCTCTTCGCTGTACATTGTCTGAATGGAGTCGATGATCACAAGCTCCGGCTTTTCCTTCTCAATCACACCCTGTATGGTTTCCAGATTTGTCTCACACAGAAGCAGAAGATTGGGAGAAAATTTTCCCATCCGGTTTGCTCTGAGTTTGATCTGCGACTGCGACTCTTCGCCCGATATATATAAAATTTTCTTCATCTCTGCCATCTGCTGGCATACCTGAAGCAGCAGCGTGGATTTTCCAATCCCCGGATCTCCTCCGACAAGCACAAGCGAACCGGGAACAATTCCGCCGCCCAGCACCCGGTCCAGCTCTCCGATCCCTGTCCTGCATCTGGCTTCATCGTCCGCGCTTACATCTGTCAGAGGCACGACAGCCGCTTCTCTCACAGATTCTCTCACCGCTCTGGCGGAAACGGTGGTTCCTTTTGTGATTCCAGTGTCAATCCTTTCCTCCACAAAACTATTCCACTCTCCGCAGGCCGGACACTGCCCCAGCCATTTGGACTCTTCATGGCCGCAGTTCTGACAGAAAAACACACTTTTCCTGCTTTTTGCCATAGCATCTTATCCTTTCTTTCATTTCGTATTACATTCCGGCTTTTCCGACATTAAAACAGGGTGGACACCATCCACCCTGCAGCTTTTTTCTTCATTAATACCAGGCATAACATCTCTGCGTCTGCCCGGACTGTTATCAGCACTTGGAAACTCTGACGTCCACGCTCTGATCTGCGCTCAGCTCTACACTGACGCTGAGCTTGCCGCTGAGATTTGTAGTCATTCTGCCTGCCGAAGTGCCTCCGATAAATACTTCATACTCGCTCTCCGGCTCCAGTTCCAGCGTAAACTGCACGTCTCCGCCTGCAGATACGGAAAAAGTCACTTCTGTATCGGTCTCTTTAAAATTTTCCACCGCACTTCCCGGAACAGACTCATATACAAACATACCATTTTTTTCTAGCTTTGTTATCTCTGAAAAAGTCTTTACTTTATAAATGTCTCCTGCAAATTCGCAATTATCCTTTTTTGTCTTGGATGCAAGCGTGTAGTCTCCAAAACTAAGTGTTCCGTCACCCTCTGCACGCAATAATTCTTTCACAGCTGCCATTTTTCATTTTCCTCCTAAGTATTTCATTCAAGACGGCTCCGGAGGCCTCCGCTGAAAGCGGATGATCAGAATCCAGTTCATTTCACTGCGCCGCAGTTTTCTGAAAAAAGATTTTTGCCGCCGGAATATCTGCTATCGCTATTATATAATAAAAACTTCTGATTTGCCACTGGTTTTTGACTGACAAATTATAGTTTGATAACCGCCGCGCCGGCCCTGTTCCGCGTCTGTTTATTTCACGACAAAACGGATCTTTTTCTGCGATACTCCGGCCTCCACGGTATCTCCGGACTTTATTTCTCCGTTTAATATTGCGTCGGCAAGCTTATCTTCCAGTTCTGTCTGCATAGCTCTGCGCAGCGGCCTCGCGCCGTATTTTGCGTCGGTTCCTTTTTCCACAAGCAGATTTTTTGCCGACTCACGCAGCGTAAGGTGAATATTCATCTGTTCCTCCAGACGTTTTGAAAATTCTCTGCTCATCAGGACGGCAATCTTCTTCATATGCTCTTTCTCAAGGGCGTGGAATACGATAATCTCATCAATCCTGTTCAGAAATTCCGGGCGGAATATTAATTTCACCTCGTCCATTACGTTCTGTTTCATCCGCTTATAATCATCAGAAGGATTATCTTTTACCCCAAATCCAAGTTTTTTCGGATCTACAATTGCCTTGGCTCCTGCGTTGGACGTCATAATAATCACAGTATTGGAAAAATCAACCTTACGGCCCTGTGAATCGGTAATATGGCCGTCGTCCAGTACCTGCAACAGTATGTTAAAAACATCCGGATGGGCTTTTTCAATCTCATCGAACAGTACTACAGAATAAGGATGGGTCCTTACCTGATCGCTCAGCTGCCCGCCTTCTTCATGTCCTACATAACCCGGAGGTGAACCGATCATTTTGGAGACAGAATGCTTCTCCATATACTCGGACATATCTACACGGATCATGGACTCTTCACTGCCGAAAAGTGCTTCTGCAAGCGCTTTTGACAGTTCCGTCTTTCCCACTCCGGTAGGACCAAGGAAAAGGAATGAGCCAATCGGCCGCTTCGGATCTTTCAGTCCCACGCGCCCTCTTTTTACAGCTCTCGCCACAGCACTTACCGCTTCCTCCTGCCCGATCACCCGCTTATGAAGTACTGTTTCCAGTTTTTTCAGTCTGTCCGTGTCGCTCTCTGCCAGCTTCTGTACCGGAATTTTTGTCCAGACAGAAACAACATCCGCAATATCTGCTTCTGTCACGACAGGATGAGACGACTGGGTTTTTCTGCGGAATCTTTTTTTCATAGATTCCAGCTTTGTCTCTGCCTGTTCCTGTTCCTTCTGAATCAGAGATGCCTGGTCAAAGTCTCCTCTGCGTATGTTTTCTTCCTTTTGCTGTACAAGTTCCTTAAGAGACTCTTCCAGTGCGGTAAAGTTCTCCGGAACCTTATATCCCTTCAGGCTAACTGCAGAGCATGCTTCATCCAGCACATCAATGGCTTTGTCCGGCAGATTGCGGTCTGTAATATATCTTTTGGACATCTGCACCGCCGCCTGAAGTGCGTCTTCCCCGATTTCTACACGGTGATGTGTTTCATATCTTGTCTTCAGCCCCCTCAGAATATCAAGACATTCGTCTTTTGTCGGCTCTTCCACGGACACCGGCTGGAAACGACGCTCCAGCGCTGCATCTTTTTCAATATATTTCCTGTATTCTGAAATTGTAGTTGCTCCGATCAGCTGCATTTCACCCCGGGCAAGAGACGGTTTTAATATACTGGAAGCGTCAATGGCCCCTTCCGCTCCTCCCGCACCGATCATGGTGTGAATTTCATCCAGGAAAAGAATCACATTTCCCGCGGAAATCACCTCAGAAATCAAACCTTTCATGCGTTCCTCGAATTCCCCTCTGTACTTGGAACCCGCAATAAGTCCGGGCAGATCCAGGGTCAGAATTCTTTTATCTTTCATAGACTCCGGTACCATTCCGGAGGCAATCCTCTGGGCGAGTCCTTCCACCACAGCCGTCTTTCCCACACCGGGCTCCCCGGTCAGGCAGGGATTATTCTTTGTTCTCCGGCTCAGGATCTGCATCAGACGGTACATTTCCTTTTCCCGTCCGATCACCGGATCCAGCCTGCCTTCTTCAGCCTTGCGTGTCATATCTGTACAGAACTGTTCCATCATAGTGCCGCCTTTGGCTGTCTCCTGCAGCTCATCCTGATATTCTTTCGGATCAACACCGGCGGCAGTCATAATATCTTCAAAAATCTTCTGCAGATTAATATTAAGGGTAATCAAAATCTTGGCAGCCACACAGTCCACATCCCGGATTATGGCAAGAAGAAGATGCTCTGTCCCTATCTCGGAGCAGTGAAGCCGGACCGCCTCTTTCTCGCTTCCCTCCAGAATAGACTCAAAACGGGGACTCTCCTTCGGCTTTACACTGTCCAGAACATCCCCTGAGGGAGCGATCAGTTCATCCATCAGATGAAGAATCTTTTCTTCTTCAACACCATTTTTAGCAAGGATCTGTCCTGCCACACCACTGTATTCCCTGCGCAGTCCCAACAGAAGATGCTCACTCCCTATATAGGGATGTTTCATCTCTCTTGCAGTCCTGCCCGCGGCACGGATTGCCTCATCCGCCTGTTTGGTATATGATAAACGCATAAATTCCTCCTGTTGTCTGTTTTATATTCTCATGCCAGACACTTTTTAATATAAAATCTTATTCAATCCCGCAGTCTTCATCGTTTTTTATTCGTAATCATCAAATATTTCATCAACAAGTTCATGTACTTCCTGCCGTGAAATATTCTTGCAGCATCCCCGGGCAAGAACAATTTTAAGCTGGCGTCTCATTTCTTCCAGCTCTTCCATTTTATCAATATCCAGAGCAATTACCGCGCCCCGTCTCTTGTCCAGGCTGATATATCCTTCTCTTTTCAGCACACTGTAAGCCTTATTTACAGTGTGCATATTTACACCGATCCGGTCGGCCAGCTGACGGACGGACGGAAGAGAATCTCCTTCCTGTATCACAGAAGTCGCAATTCCCATAATAATCTGATTGCAGAGCTGAATGTATATTGCCTCGTCACTGTTAAAATCAACTTCAATTAACATAACAGCAAGCTCCTTTCTCTGGCGTGTTATAGACATAATAGCACAGACATCCCCGACTGGCAAGACAATTCGGATTTGTCGGAGAGCTGTGAGTGGAGAGGCGTCCGAAAACACCTGGATACCAGGAGATTGGATAATCGGATCTGGAAATGAGGGATGTGTGCTTTTGTTTCCGTTCCGCAGATAAAGAAAAACTAAAAAACCTGACGGCAGGCGTTAAAGCACCCCTTTCTTTTTTAGTTTATGAGGATCTGCGACGGGAATTTCCGGACTGAGGAACAGAAAAACGGAAGTCCGGAGAGTTTTTGGATGCGCCTTTCAGAAGAGGGGGACAGGGAATTCTGATGACTCTGGAATGAGTTTAGAAAAATAGGAACCTGAGAATCAGCGTTGGGATTTACAGCGGGCTTTGCCTGAGCGCATGCGAGTTAGCACGCTGCAAATCCTGTTTTTAGCTGATTCCCAGGTTCCGTTATTTTTCTTAACTCATGGAACGGAATCAGAATTCCCTGTTCCCCTCTTCTGAATCCGTCTTACAAAAACTTCTTTATCTTCTGTTTTCCTTTCCTGCTGCCGGAGATTTCCTTCGGCAAATCCGAATCTTTCTTAAGTTCACAGGATTGACATACTTTCCTGCTAGGATTAGGATAAAATAAAACTGGGCGGAACAGCTTGAGAAGCTAAGTTTACGGCAAAAATAGAAAGAGAGGATCTGTGATGGAAAAGATAAAGATTCTTGTTGTAGATGATGAAAGCAGAATGCGGAAACTTGTAAAGGACTTCCTGAGCCGGGAGGGGTATACTGTTCTGGAAGCGGCAGACGGTGTGGAAGCAATGGATATTTTTTATGAAGACAAAGAGATTGCAATGGTCATTCTCGACGTAATGATGCCCAGGATGGACGGCTGGCAGGTGTGCCGGGAGATCCGGGAATCCTCAAAGGTGCCGGTGATTATGCTGACAGCACGTTCGGAGGAGAGAGACGAACTTCAGGGATTTGAGCTTGGAGTAGACGAATATATTTCGAAACCTTTCAGCCCGAAGATTCTGGTTGCAAGGGTGAATGCCATTTTAAGAAGAACCCGCGGGACAGACGGCGGAGATGTGATATCCGCGGGCGGAATTGTGATTGATAAGGCTGCTCATATTGTAAAGATTGATGGGAAATCCATCGATCTTAGCTACAAGGAATTTGAACTTCTGGCTTATTTCATAGAGAACCAGGGAATTGCTCTGTCCAGAGAGAAAATACTGAATAATGTATGGAATTATGATTATTTCGGAGATGCCCGTACGATTGATACACATGTAAAGAAACTGAGAAGCAAACTGGGAGACAAAGGCGAGTATATCAAGACGATCTGGGGAATGGGATATAAGTTCGAGGTGGAAGGATGAAACATTCAATCCGCAGACAGATAACGGTTATTTTTATCTGTGTGCTTGTTTTTATTCTCGGCAGTTTGTTTGTTGTGAATATGGGATTCCTTGAACAGTATTATTTCTCATATAAAACAAAGGATCTTCTCGATACGTACAAGGATGTGGATCAGGCGCTTCAGAAAGATACTTTCCGGGACGATGATGTGCAGAATAAAATTCTTTACCAGGTCGAAAAGATGAATGTGGATCTGATTATTATAGACAGCCGCGGAGAGAATGCATTTTCAACGATCAGTGACAAGGATCCCCGTCTGCTTCAGATGCTGTCGGATTTTCAGAGCATTGTAGAAAATGATACGGTTCCGGGATATGTAATGCAGCAGACGGATGATTATATACTGTACCGCACGTCTGACTGGCAGGGCGGGACGGAATACCTGAAGATGTATGGATATTTTTCAGACAGTTCCTTTTTTATGATGCAGAGCCCTCTGGAAAGTATCCGGGAGAGTGCGTCTCTTGCAAACCGGTTTCTGATCTATCTTGGAGTGGTCGGTATTATTTTCGGAGGAGCGCTTGTATGGTTTTTCTCCAGAAAAATAACGAAGCCGATCATGGAACTGGCGGATCTGTCAAAGGAAATGGCCAATCTCAATTTTGATGCGAGATATACCCGGGGAGGCAGTGATGAAATCAGCATTCTCGGCGAGAATTTCAACAAAATGTCCGCACAGCTGGAAAAAACGGTTTCAGAGCTTAAGAGTGCCAATAATGAGCTGAAGAAAGATATTGAACAGAAGGAAAAAATGGAAGACATGCGCAATGAATTCCTCGGCAATGTATCTCATGAGCTCAAGACGCCCATTGCTCTGATTCAGGGATATGCGGAAGGTCTGAAAGAAGGCGTTAATGATGATGCCGAAAGCAGGGAATTCTACTGTGATGTTATTATGGATGAAGCCGGAAAGATGAATCAGATGGTTAAAAATCTGCTGACTCTGAATCAGCTGGAATTTGGTTCGGATGAAGTTGTATTTGAACGGTTTGATATAGTACGCCTTGTCCGCGGAGTAGTGGCAAGCTGCGATATTCTGATCCAGCAGGCGGAGGCAAAAGTAAATTTTGTATCGGAAGATCTGATTTATGTGTGGGCGGATGAATTTAAGACAGAACAGGTTGTGAGAAATTACCTGACCAACGCGATCCATCACGTGGAAAACGAGAAACGGATTGAAGTAAAAATACAGAAAGAAAACGGAAAAGTGAGAGTTTCTGTGTTTAACAGCGGCAAGCCGATACCGGAAGAAGATCTCCCGAAACTCTGGGATAAGTTTTATAAGGTTGATAAGGCTCATACAAGAGAATACGGAGGAAATGGAATCGGACTTTCCATTGTAAAGGCAATTATGGAGTCTTTCCATCAGCAGTATGGTGTGAAGAATTTTGATAATGGCGTAGAATTCTGGTTTGAACTGGATGCGCAGGATATACAGTCGGACAATACGGAAGCGGCAGAGAAAGATGAATCTGACACACTGCCAGAGTAAAGTGACAAAATTATGCCAAGGTAAAGTGGTAAAATTTTGGCTTTACATCAGAAAGAAAATGCGGTAGAATATTTTTTGTTAATAAAAAATACTTTGAGGCATACGGTATGCCAACTGGCAACAGTCGGTATTGCGTATGCCTTATCTGTTATAGCAGTTTGCTGTGCGGAAGGTGAATTTGCCGCAACGGGGGGATAACAGCACGGCTGAGCTGCTGCAGACGTTACAGTTATTAATGAGAATGAGAGAGCACAGGAGGAAAAACGAATGTATAAGCAGATTTATAATGCCGTTTCATCTGTAGACAGTTTTGTCTGGGGCTGGGGAATGATTGTACTTCTTCTGGGAACCCATCTGTTCCTGACAATCCGTACAGGATTTATTCAGCGGAAGACGATTACCAAGGGAATACCCCTGTCAGTTTCGAAAGAAGAAGATGCTGACGGAGAGGTCAGCCAGTTCGGAGCACTGGCGACAGCACTGGCGTCTACAATCGGAACCGGAAATATTATCGGTGTTGGAACCGCGATTGCTCTGGGCGGTCCGGGAGCAGTACTGTGGTGCTGGCTTACAGGTGTGTTTGGCATTGCGACAAAATATGCCGAATCCCTTATTGCTGTGAAATATCGTGTCAAGACAGCTGACGGACGGATGCAGGGCGGCGCTATGTATGCTCTGGAACGCGGACTGAACATGAAGTGGCTGGGGATGCTCTTTGCGGTTTTTGCAGGGTTTGCATCTTTTGGAATCGGATGTGCCACTCAGGTTAATGCAATTGCGGAAGTGTGCAACACAAATCTTGGCATCGAACCATGGATTGTCGGCGTGATTATTGCAGCTCTGACAGCGTTTGTTATTTTCGGAGGAATCAAGAGTATCGCAAGTGTATGTGAAAAGCTTGTCCCGTTCATGGCGCTGTTCTATGTGCTGGGCTGTATTATCATCCTTTGCATTAACCATGAATACATTATTCTTACGGTTCAGACAATATGCCGGCTTGCTTTTGCGGATCAGGGCGCTGTAGTCGGCGGTCTGGTCGGAGGCGGTCTCCGTTATGCAATCCAGTATGGAGTGGCAAGAGGACTTTTCTCCAATGAATCCGGTATGGGTTCTGCACCGATCGCAGCGGCAGCTGCAAAAACCAGGAATCCGGTTCGCCAGGCGCTTGTATCCTCTACAGGAACATTCTGGGATACTGTTGTTGTCTGCCTGATGACAGGTCTTGTACTTGTATCAACCATGCTTAAGAGCCCGGATATTCTTGCCTCAGTAGACAATGGAGGACAGCTTACAACTATGGCGTTTGCCCAGATTCCGTATTTCGGTCCGTTTATTCTTGTAGTAGGTATTATTACATTTGCGTATTCAACGATTCTTGGCTGGGCTTATTACGGGGAGCGCTGCGTGGAATATTTCTCCGGCAAAAAAGGCCTGATCCCATACAGGGTGCTTTACATTATTGTCGCACTTATTGCCCCTGTACTGGCGCTTGATCTGGTATGGCTGCTTGCCGATATTCTCAACGCGCTGATGGCAATTCCAAACCTGATTGCGGTGCTTCTGCTTTCGCCGGTTATTGTGAAAGAAACGAAAAAATATATCAATAATCTGGATGCAGTGGATGATACGCCGATTCCGGTAGTCAAGACCGGTATCGGAAATGATAAAAAATAATTCTTTATGTTTTCGGTTCAGAAGCGGAGGAGAACAGGATGATAGCGATCATTGATTATGATGCGGGAAATATTAAGAGTGTAGAGAAGGCACTGCACTTTCTCGGACAGAAGGCAGTGGTAACCGGCGATAAGGAGACGATTCTTTCGGCAGAGAAAGTGATACTGCCGGGAGTGGGAGCGTTCGGCGACGCCATGAATACAATCCGGGAGAGAGGGCTGGAGCGTGTGATCCATGAGGTTGTGGAGCAGGGCACGCCTTTCCTCGGAATATGTCTGGGACTTCAGCTGCTCTTTGAGCGCAGCGAGGAAGCGCCGGGGGCGGAAGGCCTGGGAATTCTGAAAGGAGAGATTCTGAAGATCCCGGAAAAAGAGGGGATGAAAATCCCTCACATGGGCTGGAACTCTCTTCACCTTGAACATAACGGACGACTGTTCAGAGGAATACCGGAAGGAGCTTATGTATATTTTGTACATTCCTATTATCTGAAAGCGGCTGATGAGCAGATTGTGAAGGCTTCGACGGAATATTGTACACATATTCATGCTTCCGTGGAGAAAGACAATGTGTTTGCCTGTCAGTTCCATCCTGAGAAGAGCAGTGATGTTGGTCTGCAGATACTGAAAAATTTCGTGGAACTGTAGATTTGCGCGGTTTTTGGTTCAACGCTGAAAAACAGGCGGAAAGGAAAAGATTATGTTTACAAAAAGAATCATCCCCTGTCTTGATGTAAATGGGGGAAGAGTAGTAAAAGGCGTAAATTTTGTTGATCTCAAAGATGCGGGCGATCCGGTTGAGATAGCCAAAGCCTATGATAAGGCAGGCGCGGATGAACTGGTATTTCTGGATATTACGGCATCTTCCGATGAGAGGAAAACGGTGATTGATATGGTACGGAAAGTGGCGGAATGTGTATTTATTCCGTTTACCGTTGGCGGCGGCATCCGCACGGTAGATGATTTCCGTGCGATTCTCAGAGAAGGCGCGGACAAAATATCAATCAATTCTTCCGCAATCAATACCCCGGAACTGATCAGCAGCGCGGCGGATAAATTCGGCAGCCAGTGTGTTGTGGTAGCTATTGATGCAAAGCGCAGAGAGGACGGATCCGGCTGGAATATCTATAAAAACGGCGGACGGATCGACGTTGGAATTGACGCGGTAGAGTGGGCTATGAAAGTGGAACGTCTGGGAGCAGGGGAGATTCTGCTGACCAGCATGGACTGTGACGGCACAAAAGCCGGTTATGATCTGGAGCTGACGCGGACCATAGCTGAAAACGTTTCAATTCCGGTTATCGCATCCGGAGGAGCCGGAACACTGGAGCACTTCAAAGAGGCGCTGACTGTCGGAAAAGCAGATGCAGCACTGGCCGCTTCCCTGTTCCATTACAAAGAGCTGGAAATCCGGCAGGTAAAAGAATACCTTCTTAAGGAAGGCGTAAGTGTCAGATTATAGAATATAAGTACGGCGTGTACTTGTATATGAAAAAACAATTCAGAAAACTTCCCCCAAAGGGGTACGTCCCCTTTGGGGAGAATATTCAGATAATTTGTGGAGGAGTACAGATATGTCAGGGTTAAACGGCGACTGGTATGAGGCGTTAAAAGGGGAATTTTCAAAACCATATTACAGGAAACTGTTTGAAACGGTGAAACAGGAATACAGCACGCATTTGATTTTCCCTCCGGCGGATGATATTTTTAATGCATTCCATCTTACTCCGCTTAAGGACGTTAAGGTAGTGATCCTGGGACAGGATCCTTATCACAACCACGGACAGGCTCACGGGCTGTGTTTCTCGGTGCAGAAGGGTGTGGATATTCCTCCGTCGCTTGTGAATATTTATCAGGAACTGCATGATGATCTGGGGTGTACAATTCCGAATCACGGATGCCTGACAAAGTGGGCGCAGCAGGGGGTGCTTCTTCTTAATACAGTGCTGACTGTCAGGGCTCATCAGGCAAATTCCCACAGGGGGATCGGCTGGGAAGAGTTTACAGATGCAGCGATTATGGCGCTGAACAGCCAGGACCGCCCGATTGTGTTTATTCTGTGGGGAAGTCCGGCACAGAGAAAGAAAGTGATGCTGAATAATCCGAATCATCTGATTCTCACAGCACCTCATCCAAGTCCGTTGTCCGCGCATCGGGGCTTTTTCGGGAGCAGGCCTTTCAGCAAGACAAACGAATTTTTAGAGAGTCATGGGGTGGAGCCGATTGACTGGCAGATTGATTAAAAAATATTGCATTTTTGCCGGATCAGAGTTATAATTCATACCGTGACAAGCGCAGATGTAGTTCATCGGTAGAACACCAGCTTCCCAAGCTGGGAAGGCGGGTTCGATTCCCGTCATCTGCTTAAAGCCAAACCGGGAGTACTGCAGGATCAGTGTTTCCGGTTTTTCTTTTTTGGTATCGGTTAAATGGAGGAAAAGATATGTTTCGTTTATGGGCTAAGGAGTTTAAGAATAACAGGATGCTTCGGGATATGGTAGTCTGTGAGGAGTCAGAAGATACCCGGACACACAAAATATTCCATGCGCTGGATGAGGTCTGCTATGCGTTTGATCTGAGCAAGCCGATCTGGCTTGACGCTACCATTGAGGAGTTTAAAAGACATGCAAAAGCCAGATTTTATCAGGATAATTTTGTGGACGCAATAGATTTTGATTATCTGGAGATACAGGTCATAGAAGAAGACTGACCGGGAGTTATTGCAGGAGGGGAAATATGAAAGGGATACTGAACAGGATTTTTGTTGAAGGGCTCGGAGGAATGACCCACGGCCTGTTTGCGACACTGATTATAGGAACGATTATTCAGCAGATCGGAACATATGTGCCGGGAAGCACGGGAGATATAATATTGCTGCTGGGAAAAACAGCAGCCGGTCTGACCGGAGCAGGTATCGGTGTAGGGGTTGCCCGGAAGCTGGACGCCGGCCAGCTGGTAATTATTTCGGCGGCTGTTGTGGGGATGATCGGGGCTTTTGCATCCCAGATTCTGTCGGGAAGGATTCTGTCAGGCGGCAGTCTGGTCCTGACGGGGCCGGGAGAACCGCTGGGAGCATTTCTGGCGGCGTATATAGCCATTGAAATCGGGATCCTGATCTCGGGGAAGACAAAACTGGATATTATTCTTACTCCCCTGGTATGTATCGGGGCCGGATCGGCTGTAGCGCTTTTGGCAGGGCCGCCGATTTCCAGATTTATGATGTGGCTGGGCTCTCTGATTAACTGGGGAACAGAACAGCAGCCGCTGCTTATGGGAGTGGTTGTCTCAGTTCTGATGGGTATGATCCTTACACTTCCTATCAGTTCGGCGGCACTGGGGGTGATTCTTAACCTGTCCGGACTTGCGGCCGGAGCCGCCACAGTGGGCTGCTGCTGCAATATGATCGGTTTTGCCGTGGCAAGTTACAGGGAAAATAAAATCGGCGGATTCCTGGCGCAGGGAATCGGAACCTCCATGCTTCAGGTTCCCAATATTGTGCGTCACCCTCTGATCTGGGTTCCGGCGATTATATCCAGCACTATTCTCGGCCCGGTGGGGACGATGGTCTTTCACATGACAAATAATGCTACCGGATCCGGCATGGGCACGGCGGGACTGGTAGGCCCTCTTATGACATGGCAGGTTATGACACAGACAGAGGCGGGGACAATTGTCCTGCTTAAAATCATACTGATTCAGTTTGTGCTCCCGGCGGTGCTGACTCTGCTTATCTCTGAATTTATGAGAAAGAAAAAGTGGATCCGCTTCGGAGATATGAAACTGGAACTGTGATTCTTTCTAAAAATTAAAAACCTCTAAAAAAAGAGTGAACTCTGTGACAGGAGGTACAAAATATGGTATACTATGGACTAACATAACAACCAATGGGGGATGTCCGCGATGAAAGGTGAACAGCAGGTTGAGACTGCATTGAAGAGCTACGAGGATGTCGACAGCTGGAAGACTGTGATATTTCTTTACAATGCAGCCCTAAAAGAAGTAGGCACAAAGCTGGAGATTCTCAATGATGAGTTTCAGCATGTGCATAAGTATAATCCCATCGAGCATATCAAGACCAGGATTAAGACGCCGGAAAGCATTGTAAAGAAGCTGAAACGGTATGGATACGAGACATCAATTGAAAATATGGTCAGATATGTGAACGATATAGCAGGCGTAAGGGTAATCTGTTCTTTTACATCCGACATTTACCGGCTGGCTGAGATGATAGGAAATCAGAGCGACCTGAAAGTGCTCTCCATCAAGGATTATATCCGCAACCCGAAGGAGAGCGGGTACAAAAGTTACCACATGCTTGTGTCCGTGCCGATTTTTCTTTCGGACAGTGTGGTAGATACAAAGGTTGAGATCCAGATTCGTACGATTGCAATGGATTTCTGGGCAAGCCTGGAGCATAAGATTTATTATAAATTCGAGGGAAATGCTCCGGAGTATATCAGTCGTGATCTGAGAGAATGCGCAAAGATGGTATCTGAACTGGATGAGAAAATGCTTTCTCTGAATGAGGCGATACAGGAATGTATAGAGCATCAGGCCAATCGGGATAATATGAATGATGTACTGAACAATGTTATCGGCACCGGATCGGAACAGAAAGCCCTGGATTATGCAGGGAAAGAAAACTGAATAAGCACAAAAAGAGACGAAAGATATTGATGCTTTCGTCTCTTTTCGGTATACTAGGTATTTGAAGGGAGAAATGACACATGGAAAGAATAGAAGTTGAACACTGCGATTTTATCCATGTCCACCAGGATACGGTAGATAAAGCGCAGAGCCATCTCCCGGCAGAGGAAGAACTGGCAGCACTTGCAGGTTTTTTTAAAGTATTTGGCGACGTCACCAGGATTAAGATTCTCTGCGTTCTGCTTCAGTCTGAGATGTGCGTCTGTGATCTGGCTCAGACGCTGAATATGACACAGTCGGCGATCTCTCATCAGCTGAGAATACTCAAGCAGATGAAGCTGGTGGACAACCGGCGGGAGGGAAAAACCGTATTTTATTCTCTGGCGGATGGCCATATTAAGACCATTGTAAACCAGGGAATGGAGCACATCCGGGAATAGAAAGATCCGGAAGATGCTCCGGGGATAAAGCTGGACGGAAAGTTCAGAGGAAAAAGTCAAAGGAAAAGCTAAGGGAAAAGTTATGACGGGAAGAGTAAAGTGGAAGGGACTTGAAATCGTCTCAGGCCTGTTTACATATATCATTGCCTGGGCGGTATCCCTTCATATTCATATGGGGAGGACGGAAATGACGGCACTGTTTCTGGTGCCTTATATTATTCTGTCTGCGACAACATATCTGGAGGAGATAAAGCGGTTCAGAAATTTAAAATTCCTGGATGAGAATCTTCTGATTATTGCTGCCACATGCGGAGCTTTTGTTGTGGGCAGGCAGAAAGAAGCGGTCGGCGCCATGCTGCTTTACCAGGCCGGAAAACTGGTTGAAGAACTGTCCCTGAGCCAGACGAAAAAATCGATTGCCAGGTTCATAGATATAAGGCCGGAATATGCCAACCTGAAAGAAGCCGGCAGGGAAAGAGTGGTGGAACCTCAGGATCTCCAGCCCAGGCAGATCATTGTCCTGAAACCGGGAGAAAAGATTCCGGTAGATGCGGTTGTGACAATGGGAACAGGCTCGGTTGATATGAAGGCGCTGACCGGCGAGTCTACGCCCAGAGCAGTAAAACCGGGAGACAGAATATACAGTGGATGCATTAACCTGAACGGTGTGCTTGAGGCCAGAGTTGTAAAAGTGTATAACGATTCTGTGGCGTCCAAAATAATGCGGCTGGTGGAAAATGCAAATGAAAAGAAATCGGAAAGTGTCCGTCTTGCAGATAAATTCACCAGATACTATACACCGATTGTCATACTGATCGCAGTGCTGACCTTTATTCTGCCGCCTATGATGTTTGTGGAAGCAAAAGAGGAGTGGATTTTCCGGGGGCTGATTATCCTTGTGGCAGCCTGTCCATCCGGCCTGATGGTATCAATACCGATGGCATTTCTCGGAGGAATCGGAGCGGCTGCCAGACAGGGAGTTCTGATCAAGGGCGGCAGCTGCATTGAAACATTAACGCAGGTTGATACATTTGTTTTTGATAAAACGGGAACACTGACAGAAGGCGTCTTTCATGTAAAAGAGCTTGTTCCTTATAAAATCTCAGAGGAAGAACTGCTGGAGCTGGCAGCGCTGGCGGAAGCTTATTCCACCCGATTGCTCTGTCTCTGCGGGAAGCATATGGCAGAGAGCCGGAGAAATCCCGGGTGGGAGAAGTGACGGAGTATCCGGGACTGGGGCTCTGTGCAGTGGTGGACGGCCGGCGGGTCTACGTTGGAAATAACAGACTGATGAATCGGCAGGGAGTATTCTGCCATCTGGTGCCGGGACCGGGAACAGCGGTTCATGTAGCCGTGGAAAATGAGTACGCGGGACATATCCTGATTTCTGATGTGATAAGAAAAGATGCAGGGAGACTCATCCGCTGGCTGCACAGACGGCAGCTGGCCGCTATCATGCTGACCGGAGACAATGAAGCGGTTGCCGAAGATGTGGCGGCAAAACTGAAAATAGAAAGTGTTTACGCGGAGCTTATGCCGGAGGACAAAGTGGAACAGCTGGAAGAGTTCCGGGAAAGCGCGCTGGAAGGCGAGAAGCTTGCTTTTGTGGGAGACGGCATCAATGACGCACCGGTGCTGGCTCTTGCGGATGTGGGAATTGCCATGGGAGGCCTGGGTACAGACGCTGCGCTGGAGGCAGCTGATATTATACTGATGGAAGACGAGCCTTCCAGGATAATTAATGCCATCCGGATTTCCAGGGCGACCCTGCGTGCTGTGAAGCAGAATATAGTCTTTGCAGCAGGAATGAAGGTAATCCTGATAGCGCTTGCGCTTTTTGGAATGATAACTATGCAGAATGCGATTGTTGCAGATATCTGTGTTATGCTGATTAGTATTTTAAATTCTTTCTGGATGATGAAATATCCGGAGTAGAGGAGTGATGTGAATGATGAAAAAGGGAAAAATGGCCGGTATCGGTATGGCTGCACTGCTGTCAGCGTGTATACTGAGCGGGTGTGCAGGAGCTCTGAAAGACGGAACCAGAGCACTGGAAGACGGACAGTATGAGGAAGCGCGGGATATATTTGAGTCTGCAGCAGAGAAGGAAGAGGGAGAAAAGTCTGCAGAAGCCTACAGAGGACTGGGCATGGCTTATTACGAAATGAAAGAATACGGTCCGGCTCTGGATGCGTTCCAGACTGCTCTGGATAAAGGGGCGGAGCAGACGGTACAGATCTACAATCTGATGGGGATCTGCGCCATGAATGTGGACGATTATGAGAACGCGCTGGAACAGTTTCAGTCAGGTCTTGCCCTGGCGGAAACTTCGTCTGAAGGAGAGTCGGATACAGATCTGATCCGGGAGATGCGGTACAATGAAATAGTCTGCTGTGAGAAGACTGCCGACTGGGAAAGCGCAAAACAGAAAGTGGCTGAGTATCTGCAGGACTATCCTGGAGATGAGGCTGTTGAAAAAGAGGCGGAATTTTTGGAAACACGGTAGTGTGCTCTGCACTGCCGTTTTTTCATTATCTCTTTGGAGGAGGAATTATGCAGAATACAGATCAAATCGTACAGAACGCAGATGGAAGTGAAAAAGAAAAGGTGATTCTGGTAGGCATTGAAACCGGAGCGGAAGAACCGGAAGAACAGTCTCTGGATGAGCTTGCCGATCTGGCCGCAACTGCCGGCGCCGCAGTGGCCGGAAGACTGATCCAGGCAAGGGAAACCGCGCATCCGGGAACATATATCGGAAAAGGGAAAATTCTGGAACTGAAGGAGCTGCTCTGGGAGACGGAGGCTTCCGGCATTATCTGCGATGATGAACTTACCAGCGCCCAGCTGGGAAATCTGGAAGAGGAATTGAACTGTAAAGTACTGGACCGTACACTGCTGATTCTCGACATATTTGCCGGACGGGCAGTGACCGGGGAGGGCAAGCTTCAGGTGGAGCTGGCACAGCTGCGCTACCGGGCGTCCCGTCTGTCCGGTCTGGGAAGATCTCTGTCCCGTCTGGGAGGCGGAATCGGCACAAGGGGTCCCGGCGAGAAGAAGCTGGAAGTGGACCGGCGGAGGATCCGGGAAAGAATCAGCAGGCTTAAGCGGGAACTGAAAGATGTGGAAAAGCACAGAGAACTGATCCGGAATCAGAGAAGCCAGTCGGGATTAAAGACCGCAGCTTTAGTGGGCTATACTTCCGCGGGAAAAAGCAGTATCGAGAATGCGCTGACGCATGCGGGGATTGCCGAGGATGCCATGCTTTTTTCCACTCTGGATACAACGACCCGTTCCCTGATGCTGGACAACACCCAGGAGATCCTGCTTACAGATACCGTAGGCTTTATCCGCAAACTGCCCCATCATCTTGTTGAAGCGTTTAAAAGCACGCTGGAGGAAGCAAAATATGCGGATATTCTGATCCATGTGGTGGATGCGTCCAATCCGGACATGGACACCCAGATGCATGTTGTATATGAAACACTGAGGGAACTGGGGGCAGAAGAAAAACCGGTAATAACCGTATTCAATAAACAGGATCTGCTTGGAACGCAGGCGGCCCAGCGGGATTTCCGGGCGGACTATTCCATTGGGACATCTGCCAGAACAGGCCAGGGACTGGATGAACTGAAAGCCGCTCTTCTGGAAATTCTGCGTAGAGATCAGATTTATATTGAGCGGCTGTACCCGTTTGAGGAGGCGTGGAAGCTGCAGCTGATCCGGAGCCGGGGGCAGCTGCTCTCGGAAGAATATCTTCCGGAAGGCGTCCGTATAAAGGCATATGTTCCCGGAGAGATTTACGGGAAACTGTGACCGCGTTAAAGAAATCCGCCGTCGATTCCGATAATCTGGCCGGTCATATAGGTCGGGGCATCTGCCAGCATCAGAACAAGCCGGGCTGTTTCTTCCGGAGTGCCGAATCTTCCGGCAGGAATCTCATCAGCCAGATCGCCGGCCTCCTCCGGCGAGAGCCGGGCGTTCATTGCTGTGTCGATGACTCCGCAGGCCAGGGCGTTGACCTGGATATTACTGGGCGCCAGCTCCTTTGCCAGTGCTTTTGTAAGACCGTTTAATCCGGCCTTGGAGGCAGAATAGGCGGCTTCGCAGGAAGCGCCGGAGACGCCCCACATAGAAGAAATGTTGATGATGCGGCCGGATTTTTCCGATACCATCGCCGGTATGGCGGCGCGGCAGCAGTAGAAGGCGGAGGAAAGGTTTGTGTCCAGGATATTTCTCCACTCTTCGTCGCTCATATCGCTTAAAAGACCGAAATGAGATATGCCGGCGTTGTTGACCAGAACGTCCAGAGCGGGACAGTGGGCATAGATCGTTTTAAAAATCTGTGATACCTGTGCGGGACTGCTCACATCTCCGGGAACACAGGTGCAGGATCCGCCCTGCTCCAGAATCGTTTCCTGAAGCCGGGAGAGTGCGCCGGCCAGCTGGCGGGAATTTAGGAATACATGATATCCGGCGCCGGCAAAAGCAAGAGCACATGCCCGCCCGATTCCCCGGGAAGCCCCGGTAATTAGAACATATTTTTTATTCATAGTTACCTCTCTGTAATTATAAGTCATTCTTTGCATAATCATCCTTCTGCCGGCCGTATCGGGGAGAATCCCCCTGCCGGCAGGGCGGAAAACATATGTTTTATGTTTAATATATCATGGATTTCGTTTTGATGAAATGAAAAAATAGGCAAAGGGTACATTGTTTTTCCGGAGATTGATTGCTATAATTACAGTATCTTAATAAAAATTTTACATAACTTATACATAACCCGTACAAAATACGCGTCAGAAGGACGCGGTGCAGCTGAACGGAGGGGAACCTATGCTTGATGATGCAATAGAATTTGCGACCAGAGCTCATGACGGGCAGTTCCGGAAGGGAACGCGCCGCCCTTATATTGTCCATCCGATAGAGGTGGCAGATATCGTAGCAACAATGACAAAGGATGAGGAAGTGATCTGTGCGGCGGTGCTTCATGATACCATTGAAGATTGCAGAGGTATTACAAAAGATGTGCTGAAACTCAGATTCGGAGACCGGGTGGCCGATATGGTTATGCAGGAGAGCGAAGATAAGTCCCAGTCCTGGGAGGAACGCAAAGGCGCCACGATTCAGCGCCTGAAGACCGCGTCTCTTCCTGTTCAGATGATCGGCCTGGCGGATAAGCTTTCCAACATGAGGGATATTGACCGGGACTATCCGGCGGCAGGGGAGCAGCTCTGGACTAGATTCCGGATGCAGAGCAAAGATGCTCTGGCCTGGTATTATAAAGGAATCCGGGATGTACTCTCAGAGAATTTTTCGGGTGTGCCGGCTTATGAAGAGTACTGCCGCCTCATTGATAAGAACTTCGGCCCGGGACCGGCCCACAAAGACTGGCTGTAGAATTTCCTCTTTTATGCATGAAAGAAAGGCAGCCCCGGAACCCGGAAGGTGAAGAGGAAAAACAGAAGACACACAATGACAGCCAGACCGTAGAGAATGATCCGGCAGCGGAATATTTTCTCTGAATCACGCAGTTTCCATACAGTGCCCCAGGCGATAAGGACTGCCGCGAAAAATACGGCAAGATCGGCAATCAGAAAATTTTTTCCGATTATGCCTGTATATGTGTAAAAGAGTACCGGGATGCTCAGAGTACCTGCAAGATTTCCGAGGATAAGAGCACCGGGCAGTGAAGGCGCAGCTTCCTTCATACGTGCAGATGTAAAGAGAGAAAAAAGCAGCATGGGAAAGAAAATCAGTTTCATGTGTTCCCATGTGGATTCGTTTACAGGGGAGAACAGCGCAACAAGCGATTTTTCCCGGACCACTGATAGAAAAAATGGGACAGCGTTCCCAGAATTGATGTAAATACAATTCCTGAAATAATAGATTTCTTTATTCTGATTTCCATAAAATCCCCCAATATAACTTTGATAGATTTTTATTGTATATTGATGTATTATATGTGAATATACTGTAAATATACCCGCAGCATGGACAGCAGACGGGATGATTTACCG
>OLNO01000908.1_pt1 | contig 27192 bp, 33 predicted proteins | sample 1672861 | NCBI WGS metagenome assembly OLNO01 (sample SAMEA3136731, study PRJEB25190) | human gut metagenome | reverse complement strand
TGGCGATGTTGGCATCCGAGATGTCTTCTGCATTCAGACCCGAACCGAAACTGGGGGGGGGTACTGGTCAATCCAGTCGCCAAGTTCCTCGGAGGTATCAGCTTCGAGATTTACCTGTGCCACATGGTAATTTATCGTATGCTTGAGAAGCTACACCTTGTACATCTATTTGGAAATGGCCTATTGGCATATATTTTCACAACGGTTGCAGTCATCTGCGGTTCGGTTGTGTTCTCAGTATGTGCCAAGTGGTTCTTAAATAAAATCGAAACATTCTTTAAAGAGAGAGTAAACAATAGGAGAGTTAATCATGTCTGAAGAAAAGAAATTAAATGGTACGGTCATCGTTACTTATCGCTGCAACGCTCGTTGCTCTATGTGTAACCGTTATAAAGCCCCTTCCAAGCCGGAAGAGGAAATCAGCATCGAAACCATCAAGAAACTGCCGAAGATGTACTTCACCAACATCACCGGTGGCGAGCCGTTCATCCGTACCGACCTGAAGGATATCGTGCGTGAACTGTACAAGAAGTCTGATCGTATCGTTATTTCCACGAACGGTTTCTTCACTGACCGTATCGTTGACCTGTGCAAGGAGTTCCCGCAGATCGGTATCCGTATCTCTATCGAGGGTCTGGAGCAGACCAACAACGAGATCCGTGGTTTGCAGAATGGTTACCAGCGTGGTTACGGCACGCTGAAGAAGCTGCGTGAGATGGGCATGAAGGATGTCGGCTTCGGCATGACTGTTCAGGACAAGAACGCTCCTGACCTGGTTCCTTTGTACAAGATCTCCGATGAGATGGGCATGGAGTTTGCAACTGCTTCTCTGCACAACAGCTTCTACTTTGTTGAGGCAAAGAATATCATCCACGACCGTCCGATGGTTGCCAAGAACTTCGAGAACCTGGTCAATGAACTGCTCCGCAGCAACAGCCCGAAGAAATGGTTCCGTGCATACTTCAACCACGGTCTGATCAACTATATCTACGGTCAGAAGCGCCTGCTTCCTTGCGACATGAGTTTTGACACCTTCTTCATCGATCCGTACGGCGATGTTATGCCTTGCAATGGTACCAAGGATAAGGAAGTCATGGGCAACCTGAATAATCAGACCTGGGATGAGCTGTGGAACAGCCCGGAAGCAGAGAAGGTTCGTGCAAAGGTTCGCTGCTGCGACCGTGACTGCTGGATGATTGGTTCTGTCAGCCCGGCTATGCATAAGTACATCTGGAAGCCTGCTACCTGGGTTCTGGTTCACAAGTTCAAGGCTCTGTTCACTAAACATCCGTACAGCATGTACGAGCTGAAGATCTGCCGTGACTACCGTGATGGCAAGGTCACCAAGGAAGAACTGGATAAGTGCAGCACCTGCGATATGAACTGTGTGATTAACAATGGTCTGAGTGAGGCGAGCAAGGAGCAGCTGAAGCATAAGACCGGCGAGGAAATTGTGGACGCTGATATCGCACAGCAGATGGGGACGAAGTGATGAATATCCTGTATATAGCTTATTCATGTAACCCTTTTGCTGGAAGTGAAGATAAAATTGGTTGGTGCGTTCCTTATGAAAGTTCAAAAACAAATAAAGTTTATGTGATCACAAAAGAAGAGCAACGTGAGCCAGTCGAAAAATATTTGCAGAGTCACCCACTTGAAAATATAAAGTTTTACTATGTTGACATCCCAAATTTTTACAAGAAAATCTTCAAGGGATTCATGTATTCCGGAAGACTTAATGTGTGGAATAGACGGGTGCTTCCTCTTGCAAAAAAGATTTGTGAGGACAAAAAAATTGATGTTATTCACCAAATTACACCGATTGAATTCCGTGCTATCGGAGACTATGGAAAGATAGCAAATATCAAATTTGTCTGTGGGCCACTTGGCGGAGGAGAGTCTTTGCCTAATGGGTTAAAAGATTACGCAAAGGGACATGAAATCATTGAGGTCGTTCGTTCAGGGATAAATCGTTGGTATCGTTTTAAGCTGAGAATCACAGGCAAACTAAATCGTTGCGATTATATTATGTTTGCAAATAAAGAGACTCAAGAATTCCTCGTGGGGGGGGGCAGAACTAAACTGCCCGTATGAATTAGTCTTTGATAATGGATTAAGACCGGACGAATTAAGTGAACTGGACAGAAAAGGAAAAATTGAATGAAGAATTACAATGTAAGTGACGAGCCAGTGACTGAGGTTGCGGTAGATATAAATGATATTAAAGATACTTGCAAAGAAAAGAGCAGAAATGAAGAATGCATTTTTCTGGTTGCAGGAAGAATGATTTATCGAAAGGGCTTGGATTTCCTTTTTGATGCATTGATGAGAATTCCACAGGAAACTAGATATCAGGTTAGGGTTATAGGCGATGGCCCGGAACTTGAGCATCTACGTAAACGCTGTAAGGAAGACCTGAACTTGTCTGAGCATGTGCACTGCATGGGTTCTATTCCCTATATGGAAATGGAAAAGGAATATGCAGGTGCAAATGTTTTTATTATGCCAAGTATTCGAGAGACAACAGGCACAGTCTTACTGGAGGCAATGTCAAAAGGTATTCCGGTTATTACCATTAATAAGTTTGGCGGAGCAACTCTTTTTGATAAAGACACGGGTTGGCTTTATGAAGGAAACTCGAAAGAAGAATACGTTGAGAATTTGAAAAAGGCAATTCTTGAATGTATTGCTAATCCTGATGAAGTAACAAGACGTGGAAAAAACGCACGAAAGAAAGCAGAAAAGTATACTTGGCAGGAAAAAAATAAGAAGTATCAGGCAATATATGAGGAACTGCTGAGAGGTTAGATAATATAATGACCAATATATTGTTGGGTCATTTATTGAATAAGAGAGCAAAATATGAGGAAAATATTATTTGTAATGCCAGCATTGTATGGTGGTGGAGCGGAAAAAAGTCTTGTGAATTTATTAAATCTTATTGACTATAAAAAGTATGCTGTCGATTTGTTGTTATTTAAACAAGAAGGTCTGTTTTTGACTCAAATTCCCAAGGAGGTACGATTGTTACCGCTTACGTCCTCACTACGGTATGCCTATAAAATTGATATGGGCATGTTTGGTTCTCTTTCGGGGTTTAAAACAGGAATGCTTAGGCTGATGGGTACAGTGGTATGTAAAGTGCTTTATAAGGAAAAGGCAGGACAGCAAAGATGGATGAAATGTTATAAACACTGCTTACCAAATCTGGAAGGAAAGTATGATATTGCTGTTGGATTCTTGGAGGGAGAAGCATCATATTATGTTATAGATAAGGTTAATGCGGAGAAAAAAATACTTTGGATTCATAACGATTTCAATGAAATAAAAAAGAATGAAGATGCAAAGATTTATGAGAATTATTTTCAAAAGGCAGACAGTGTTGTAAGTATTTCTGATAAATGCGTGCAGATATTAAAACAGAATTACCCTAACCTGATAAACAAATTTTATTGTTTACCTAATTTAACATCAAGCACCTTGTTAAAAAAAATGTCGGAAGAGTTCGCAGTATCAGAGTATGAAAATAATAAGTTCAATATTTTGTCAATAGGTCGTTTGACAAGGCAAAAAGGCTATGATATTGCGATTGATGCGTTAAAAATCTTGAAGGAAAAGTATTCAGATATTCATTGGTGGATTATAGGTGCAGGGGAACTGGAAGAGCAACTCAAGAAACAGGTAAAAGATAATGAGCTAGAGGAGTATATTACATTTTTAGGATTAAAAGCTAACCCATATCCGTATATTAGAGGTTGCGATTTATTAGTACAGCCTTCCAGATGGGAAGGAAAATCAGTTGTTTTGGATGAAGCAAAAATACTGGCAAAACCAATACTTGCAACTAATTATTCTACAATCAAGGATCAGTTAAGGGATAAGAAAGAAGGACTGATTACTGATATAAGTCCTAATGCAATAGCAGAAGGAATAGCTAAACTTAGAGAGAATCCTCAATTGTATAATTCCATTCAGCATTATCTTGATGCACATGAGTACGGAAATGAAAAGGAAATTTTACAGTATTATGAATTACTGGATAAACAAAGTGACTAGTTACAGATAAAAATATAAAAAGAGGGACCATAGTATGAGGGTTTTGTTTGTATCAAAAAGCATTCATGATGTATCAGGTGCAGGCGTAGGATCAAGAATGCATTTGAATGTATTGAAAAAGTTAGTTGGGAAAGAAAATGTATATGTAGTAGATGTTGGGGTATCGGAGACTGCACGAAAAGAAGAAAAATATATTGCGTATGGAAAATATCACAATAAATTAGATCGACTACATAGATGCTTAGAAGGAAATACGTATTTATTCAGTAATAAAATTATAAATGATATATGCCAATTGATAAAAAGTGAAGGAATTTCCTTTGTTTTCGTGGACGATTCTTATTTTGGAAATTTAGTGAAAACCGTAAAAAAAGAGTGCGATGCAGTAACAGTGGTCACTTTTTTTCATGATATTAAAGCCTCACTATTTCGAATTTGGATGAAAACTGAACCCTGGTACGGTAAAATTGACCTTAGAATTGGGATTGCACAGGAAAAAATTAGTACGACATATACAGATGCAAATATTGTTTTAAATCAAAATGAAAATAGGTTATTAAGAAACTATTATAATGTGAATACAGATTATTATTTTCCAGTTTGTGTATCTAAGGAAAATATAAAGCAGATAGCAGAAAATCCATTTTGTGGAAATAAAAGGCATATTTTATTTGTTGGAACATATTATTTGCCAAACATCCAGGGCTTACATTGGTTTTGTGATACGGTATTTGATAATGTCAAAGAGAATTATGATATATGGGTAATCGGAAAAGGATTAGAAAAAGTACGAGATGAGTTTGATGACGATGATATCCATGTGATTGGGTTTGTTGACAGTTTATCAGAATACTATAGCTACGCAGATATGGTAATAGCACCCTTAACAGATGGTGGAGGTATGAAAATAAAAACTGCAGAGGCAATCTCCTATGGAAAGATGTTTTTAGGGTCTTCAGAAAGCCTATATGGATACTGGGAGGAAATTCCCGATGATTTGAAAGGTAAAGTTGTGTTTAAATGTGATACAGCGGAAGAATATCTGAATGCTTTCAACAAGATAGATGAGAAGCCAATCTGTAAGAAAAATGAGGAACTGATCACGCTTTATGATCGACTTTATTCTGAAAATGCAGCTTATAATATCATGAAAGATATTGTCGAAAAAACAACAGGAGTAAAACTATGATTATCACAAAAACACCATTCCGTATGTCTTTTTTTGGCGGCGGAACAGATATGGAAAGTTTTTTTAGAGAAAACGGTGGAGCTGTTTTATCTACCACATTTGACAAATATTGTTATGTAAATGTACGCCATTTACCAAGGTTTTTTGACTATTCTACAGAGTTATCTTATTCAAAGACGGAGCGCGTGACAAACATTGACGATATTCAGCACCCTGCAATCCGCAACGCAATGAAAATGTTAGATATGCATGAGATTCGTCTTACATATGAAGCAGACCTTCCGGCACGATCTGGCTTAGGAACATCAAGTTCCTTTGCAGTTGGAATGTTAAATGCTTTTTATGCTTTGAAGGGCAAGTACGCAGACAAGAAGAAACTGGCAGATGAAGCAATTTATTTGGAACGGAATCTTTGCCAGGAAGCTGGTGGTTGGCAGGATCAAATTGCTGCAGCTTTCGGTGGGTTCAATCGTATCAACTTTAATGCAGACGGATATGAAGTTCTGCCTGTTATTATTTCACCAGAAAAAAAGAAGCAGCTTAATCAGAATTTAATGATGTTCTTTACTGGGTTTACCCGTTTTTCTTCTGATGTGCAGAAAGCAAATGCAGCAGGAAAACAAGATAAGACTGCTCAGTTGAAAGAGATGCTTGCTCTAGTTGATGATGCTGAACGTGTTTTGACGGATAAGAATGCGGATCTTGATGATTTTGGCAGAATGCTGGATCACACCTGGAGACTAAAGCGTCAAACTGGATCGGCTGTTTCGACGAACAGTATTGATGATTTGTATGCCAAAGGCGTGGCTGCTGGTGCGTTGGGTGGAAAACTTCTCGGCGCCGGCGGTGGTGGATTCCTCGTATTCTATGTTCAGCCTGAACGTCAGGATGCGGTGCGTTGGGCGATGCGTGACCTGATGCATATTCCGTTTGCGTTTGAAGATGGCGGTACGAGGGTAATCCATTATACGCCGGAGACATATATTCCGAAGGAGTAAGAATGAAAAGATTAAGAGTTTTACAGATATTGAATTTCTGGCGCTTAATACCAGCCTACATGTGTATTTATATGGCACCAAAAGAAGTAAAGAATATAGTGATAGAGGAATTGTATCATTGGAAGAAATGTGATAAGAGAAATGAAGTTTCTAGATTTGATATTTTTTCTGGCTTAATGTTGGAACGGAAAGAGTATCGTTCGTTGCTACAGTATCGATTCAATCGGGGGGGGGGCAAAACTTCTGCTGAAGGTATTGTTTCCTGGGATGGAAACGCTTTATATTAATACACCTGAGATTGGTCCTAGACTGTTTATTCAGCATGGATTTGCAACAAACATTAGCGCAAAAAAAATTGGGAGTGATTGCTGGATTAACCAGCAGGTTACAATAGGGTATACATTTGCACCGGAGCCCCCAATCATTGGAAATGGCGTGAGAATATCAGCGGGTGCAAAAGTACTTGGTCAAATTGAAATTGGAGACAATGCGATTATTGCTGCAAATGCAGCAGTAGTAAAGGATGTCGGAGAAAACGAAGTAGTTGGTGGTGTCCCAGCAAAAACCATTGGTGAAAATGTGAAACATAAATTGTATTTTGGTGAGAACGAAGGCGTTCTGAAATGATGCTTTATGGTGGTACATGAGTAATCTACTATACACCGGAAACCTACGAACCAAAGAACTAATTTTGAGTGAGGAATGAAGAGATGAAAGTAGTAATAATGGCAGGAGGCAAGGGAACGCGTATTTCTTCAGTTGCCAGTGATATCCCGAAGCCTATGATTAAAATTGAAGGGAAACCAGTACTGGAACATGAGCTGGAGTGTCTGCGTGACCAAGGGTTTACTGACATTATTATTACGGTGAGTCATCTTGGTAATATTATTATGGACTATTTTGGGGATGGATCTGGTACATCCCCTGTGACGGGAAAACCGTTTGGCGTACATATTGAGTACTATTTTGAAAAAGAACCGTTAGGCAACGCAGGTGCCTTGTTCAAAATTAAAGATAATCTGACATCTGATTTTCTACTTTTAAATGCAGATGCAGTGTTTGATGTTGATTTTAATCGTTTTGTTGGCTTCCATCAGGAACATGGTGGAATGGTTACACTTTTTACCCACCCGAATAGCCATCCATATGATAGCGGGTTAATCATTGCAGATAAAAATGGAGAGGTAGAAAAGTGGCTTGCAAAAGAAGACGAGCGGCCGCAGTATTACAGAAACCGAGTGAATGCAGGATTGCATGTTATCAGCCCGAAAGTGCTGGAACTGGTTGATATTGATGCGGATTCAATAGGCAAGATCGGTGCAAACGGTAAACCGGTAAAAGTTGATTTGGATCGGCAGTTATTAAAACCTTTAGCCGGAACAGGAAAGATGTTCTGTTATGACAGCCCAGAATATGTGAAAGATATGGGTACCCCGGAACGGTATTACTCCGTATGCGCGGATTATAAAGAAGGAAGAGTATCCGGGAAAAATCTAAAAAATAAGCAAAAAGCAGTATTTCTTGATAGAGATGGAACTATTAATAAATATGTTGGTTTTCTTCGAAATATAGATGATTTTGAACTGATAGATGGTGTGGCTGAGGCAGTTCGTAAAATCAATGAATCTGGCTATCTTGCAGTTGTTGTAACGAATCAGCCGGTAATTGCTCGCGGTGAAGTGTCTTTTGAAGAGCTGGAAGAAATTCACAATAAGATGGAGACACTTCTTGGAAAAGAAGGAGCATATTTGGATGCCATTTACTATTGCCCTCATCATCCTCATAAGGGATACGAAGGGGAGAGACCAGAGCTAAAAATTGATTGTACTTGTCGCAAACCGAAGCCTGGTATGCTGTTGAAGGCGGCAGAAGATTTCAATATCGATCTTTCACAGTCGTGGATGGTTGGTGATGGAGAAAACGATATCAAAGCCGGTTATAATGCAGGATGCAGAACAGCTTTGATTGGTCGTGAATCTTATGGTCAGACAGTGACAATACCGACATTAAAAGAGTTTGTAGAACAGTGTCTGAAATAAAAGAAAGGGTATCGAAATGAGTGAGTTGGAAAAAAGATTGATGAAGCATATTGATTTATTAGTGGAACGGTACCCTTCACTTGAATCAGAAAAGAACAGTATTATTTCTGCATATCTGCTTTTGGAAGAGTGCTATGTAAATGGTGGAAAGCTGCTTGTGGCAGGTAATGGAGGTTCGGCAGCAGATGCAGAGCATATTGTCGGTGAACTAATGAAAGGCTTTAAAATGCCGAGAAAGCCCAGAGCTGATTTTGCGGAAAAGCTTATGGCAGAAAATCAGGAATTAGGAACTGTTCTGGCAGAGAATTTACAAGGAGCACTTCCGGCAATTGCTTTGGATGGACACCCGGCATTATCTACGGCATATATGAATGACTGCGAGCCGTTGCTTTGCTTTGCACAGCAGGTTAATGGTTACGGTAAAGCGGGGGATGTGTTTCTTGGCATTTCTACAAGTGGAAACAGTAAAAATGTTTTGTATGCGGCAACGACTGCCCATGCCAAAGGAATGAAGGTCATTGGCTTGACTGGCGCAAAGAGTAGCAAATTGGAACAGATGAGCGACGTTTGCATCAAAGTGCCGCAGACAGAAACTTATATGATTCAGGAATTTCATCTTCCAGTGTATCACTGCTTGTGCTTGATGCTGGAGGATAGATTTTTTGGTGAATGCTGATGAAGGAACGGATTAAGGATAAGCAGCCAAGTGTTGCAATTATCATTGTTAATTATAACGGAGCTGAAGATACGATAGAGTGTGTAAAGAGCTTGAATAAAATTAATTATGATAATTATAAAATATTTGTAATAGAAAATGGTTCGAGCAAAAAGCCTACGAAAGAGCAAATTGATTATTTGAAAGGACAGACAGTATATATTGAGTCAGCTGAAAACTTAGGATTTTCGGGTGGAAATAATATTGGGATCAGAAAGGCAATAGAAAATGAGTTCGACTATGTGTTGTTGCTGAACAATGACACGACAGTTGAACCTGATTTTTTGAGTATTCTTATTGATGCAGCGACTAAAAAAAACAATGTTGGCATTGTAGGTGGTAAAATAGCTTTTTATAGCAAGCCAAGCCATTTGTGGTACGGCGGTGGACATATGGATGAAAAGTTTGGTGGCGGCGCGCATGAAAGATGGAATGACCTGAATCCAGAAGATACAGGTGAAATTCGAGAGGTGACATTTATTACTGGATGTCTGATGCTGATTCCAACCGAGGTAGTGAAAAAAGTTGGATTGCTTTCAGAAGAGTATTTCCTTTATGCAGAAGATACGGATTTTTGCTATAAAGTGCTTGAAGCAGGATATAAACTCTGGTTTTGCGAAAATACCTTGATCTATCATAAGGTAAGTGCATCTACCGGAGCAACCAGTGCAATGACTCAATATTATATGGTGAGAAATGTATTGTATTTGACAAAAAAATATAGAACGGATTATCACAAAGTGAATGCAAGGTTTACTTATCAAACCATGAAAGATGTTATTCGAGGAAGAAAACAGTTTGCTCCAGTCAGATGTGCATATCGAGATTACCTGAAAGGAAATATGGGAAAATGGGGAATATAAGAGAAAGTGCCAGGAAATACACACTTAAAGTATTAACTAAAATATTTAGAAAGCCGTACAACGATTTAACAGAAGGATTTGTTGAGTTGAGAGATCAGCAAGCCAATGATTATGTAAGAGACCAGATTCATCAAGCAAAAAATGGTTTGATGGTTTCTAAATGGGGTACGACGGAACTTGGTACTGTATGTTCTTTATTGTCAGATGATTTGCACATTCCTTTGAAAGATATTTACGAAGGAAAAGTTAGTTACGATAGAACTGGAAGCGTAGCATGGCTTGTTAATAATTCGGGTTTTTTTCCAAACTCACTTCCAGCAGGTGAAAAGTTTGCACATCTGGCACTTGAGGATGCACGTGAAATAGATATTCTTGGCTCTTATGCAAAGTTGGAATATTATGTTAGGAACTATACAGAAAAAGCAAGAAAAATCAATTTGAACGGTTATTATGCGCCGTTCCTTTGGGAAAATCCATGGACGAAAGAGCTTAAAGGAAAAAAGGTATTGGTAGTTCATCCTTTTGCGGAAACAATAAAAAAGCAGTATGATAAGAGAGAGCATCTATTCGAGAATCCGGATGTTCTGCCTGAGTTTAAAAAATTGACTGTGATTAAAGCAGTTCAAAGCATTGCTGGAAATAGTAGTGAAACAGGGTTCAAGGATTGGTTTGAAGCTCTTGATTTTATGAAAAATCAGATGGATCAGTCAGATTATGAAATTGCATTGATTGGCTGTGGTGCATATGGAATGTCATTAGCTGCACATGCAAAGCGTCATGGGAAAATTGCAATTCATATGGCAGGATGGACACAGATGCTTTTTGGTATTTACGGAAATCGTTGGATTAAAGATCAACCAGAATTTAAAAAGTACATAAACGAGTATTGGACTCGTCCTAGTATCGATGAACGGCCTAAAAATGTTGAAAAAGTTGAGGGAGGATGTTACTGGTAAAAATGAATCGAAATAAAGCATTAGCATTGAATAGTGTGGCTTCCCTGCTTCAGCAGATAGTTGCTCTTGTTTGCGGTTTGATTGTACCGCGTTTAATATTATCTACCTTTGGCTCAGCTGCAAATGGAACGGTGGCATCGATTAGCCAGTTCATCAGCATTACCTCATTGATTCAGGGTGGTGTAACTGGTGCAACGAGAGTTGCTTTTTATGGACCTGTAGCAACGGGTGATATGAAAAAAGCCAGTGTAGTATATAAAACAAGTCAATCGTTTTATACGAAGTTTGCGTTGGCGCTCACTGGCTATGTTGCGGTTTTAGCCGTAGTTTACCCGAAGTTTGTGGATACACCGTTCGGTTACATAGACGCTCTTTTGCTGGTGTTGGTTCTGGGAATGAATGCGATTTTTGAAAGCATGTTTGGCATTCCCAGTCAGCTGTTAATGTTTGCGGACCAAAAAGCATATTTTAATACTTTCCTTCAAATTTTTTGCACCATTGGAAATGCTTTTGTCAGTGTCATTTTAATCAAACTAGGTTGTTCGCTGCTTGTTGTCAAATTTGTAGCGGCATTGATTTTTATCCTAAGACCAATCATTTTGAATGTATATGTGCGTAGCCATTACGCAATTGATACAAGTGTAGAAAAAGATAAGAGTGTCCTTTCGCAAAGTAACGCTGCGCTTGCCAAGAGTATTGCATTTTATGTTCATAGCAGTACAGATAACCTTGTGATTACAGCTTGTCTGAACGTAATGTGGGTGTCAGTGTATTCGGTGCATCGGTATGTTGTCAGTAGCATATCGAATCTTGTTGCCGCTATTCTGGGCAACACGGAAGCTCTTTTTGGTCAGATGATTGCAAGAGATGAGCAAGATGCAATTAAGCATGATGTCCCTATGTATGATCTTATGTCAAAGATGCTGTCTACGGTATTCTTCTTCACATGTATCATCTTGATTACGCCATTCGTAAGTCTTTATACAGGTGGAATTAGTGATATAGATTACTACCAGCCTCTTTTTGCAACGCTGCTTTGCCTTGCAGAATATGTTTACTGTACTAGCTTGACCTATAACAATATGATTATGGCAGCTGGTCATATTAAACAGACACAGTGGATCTCTGTAACGGAGGCAATTATTAATATTGTCCTTTCATTAATACTTGTGAAATGGATTGGTATTATTGGTGTGGCATTAGGAACATTGATTGCATTTGCGTTTAATACAGTTGCTAATATTGTTTATATGAAAAAGTATATTTTTGATATGTCACTCGGTTGGATTATTAAGGTATATCTGGCAAATCTGGTGGCTGGTGTTCTAGCTATGTGTTTGTTTGGAAACATTGTAAATGCACATATAACTGGTTTTATATCCTTTTTTATTTGGGCGGCGGTTGTTTTTGCAGGGGTTTGCTTGATAGATGTTGTACTCAATTACTTTTTCTTCAAAAATGAGACAAAAACTGTCCTGTATAAAATCGGAAAAAATTTGCAAGGTAAGAATAAGGACTGATAGTGGGAGGACAGAAAATTGAAAATTCGCAAAAATATAATATGGTGTGTGACGTGGATTGTTCTGCTGCTTCAGTTGGATATCCTCGGAGGAGTTATTCCATTTCTGGATGATTCAATAGCATGGAAGATAGAGATGCTGCTTGTTCTATTTGACAGTATCTATGCAATACTTATCCTAAGCAAAAATGGGCTACTGTCAAAATATAAAGCACTAAATGCGTATATTATAATTTATACAGCTTGCTTATTTGGCATCAGTTTCTTTACAGTGCATGAGGGAGTGGCAAGTGTTAATCACACTATCATGTATGCGCGTTATTATTTTTCGACCTTTTTAGTTTATCCATTACTATATCTTGAGCAAAGATATGGAACTGAAAAATCTTTTATGGAAAGTTGGCTACCGGTAGCAGGAATTGCATTATGCTTACGAATGTTAAATTGTTTGGTGTATGATGTCACAGGAACTGCACTTTTTCCGACTCTTATTGCGGGACAGATTCGAGGCGGACATAGTACGAGTATTTGTGGCGCAATAGAAAATATATATTTGATTTATTCTTTTTATTTACTATTAAAATGTGGGAAGGGATTGACAAAAACTAAAACTAAATATCTGATTTATGTGGTTATCGGTTTAGTGTATTCAATCCGATTTGTTGGTTCAAGAATCATGATAATGTCGTTAATAGCGTCTATGGCTGTCTTATGGTATGGAAAGCAAAAGCAAGGCGCAAAAAAGATGCTTGCTTTTTCAATTGGTGTAATTGCAATTGCGGTATTTATGCAGACACCATTTTACGAAGATTTATTACAAACCATAAAGGGCGCTTCTTCATCTGCCAATGATATATATAATGGAAATACGATGTCGGTAAGATTATATTCTCTTGAAACACTTAGAAGAAACTGGAATGGAAAGCCAATGGGGTTGGCTTTCTACGGAACATCGGCATTTAAACATTATTTTGTAATCGGCTCAAATGATGATCTTGGATACTTAGGGAATTGGTATACAATGGGATGGTACTGTGTTCCAATAATTGTATTGCTGATTATTGGATATCTGTATACTTCTATTCGAAATTTTGGAAAAAATAATGCAGAGATTATTTATTCCATGATTATTTATTTACTGATCACTGGTGTGAGTCTTAGTTTCTTAGATATTGCAAGAATTGATGTCGTTCCGTTCTTATTGCTTTTTCTTCAAACTTGGAAATGGGATGGGGACAATCTGGAGGAATTAGGGTATGACGGTTGATGCAAGAAAGGAACGAAACCACTATTTCGATTTGCTGAAATATCTGTTATTTATATTTGTGGTTTTGATACATAATCCATTGCCTGAGAATTTATGGGGGGGGGGTATGGACAGCGATTGCTCGCTGTGCAGTTCCTACTTATTTTGCTATTTCAGGTTATTTCAACAAGGAAGCAGGAAAAAAGCAGCTTGAAAAGGGCATAAACTTTTTGAGAATCTTTCTTGTATTGAATCTGGTGTGGTTTGGAATTTATACGTTGATTTCTTATAGTCCATACAAAGAGCTTGCAAGATGGGCAAAGCTTGATGTGAATTCTAAGAACATATTGAAATGCTTATTGTTTGGAAGTGCTTTTGGAAACGAATACCTTTGGTATCTTCATGCGATTGGTATGGTTTATGTCGTAGTTTACTTTGCAGCCAAATCCCAATTAGATAAGATCATCCATAGATGTTTTCCGTGTTTAGTAATACTCTATTGGATTATGAGTGAGGGTACATTACTTGCATTCGGAAAAAGCGTTCAACCCTTCATGTATCGAAATTGGCTCGTTGAGGGCGTTGGATTTTATTATATGGGTAAATGGATACGAAAGCATGAATGCCAGCGGAAGACTCTTTCCATAGGGATACTTATAATTGGAAGCATAGTTACGACTGCTGAATACCGTATCTGCGGGAGATTGGAGTTTTATTTTGGCAACCTACCTATGGTGTATGGGATGCTTGCATTAGGAAAAACTGTTCATATTAAAGATAATATTCTCTCAATGATTGGAAGCAAACATAGTTTACATTTATATCTGTATTCTCCGTTTGTTGCATGTGTATTTTCGCTTCTTCAGATGATTTTGTTTCAGACAACCAGACATCAGGAAGTTATTACAGTAGTGGTTGTTTTAGGAACGACTTGGCTTGTCATGCAGGGGTGGTTCATAAGGGCAATAGAGAAACTTAAAATAGCATAAGAAAGCGAGAGTAGAAATGATAAATAATAAAAGTGATTTGATTGAATATTTGAATGAAGATAAACGTATCATGAATACCGACAGAAAAAACCGTCTTTACATCAGGTGTGCTGGAAATATTTGATTCTATTGCGTAAAGCTGAGTACTATACAAATGTGTGTGTGGGGGGCAATCATCCTTATTGTCCTGTGGCATTTAAATTCGGTTTTTTCAAACTGTTTGCCTGCATTTGGTGATCGGGGCGTAGAGTTCTTTTTTCTTATATCAGGGTTGCTGATAGGAATAAAATATTATGATTCGAATAAGATGAAAACTCTGGGTCAAACAGCAAAATATGCTGTGGAGAAAGAGAAAAAAGTTGTTCTAAGAGCAATACCTTTTGGGCAGCTTAAAGCAAATCAAATAATGATGTGGGAGGAATGAGATATGCAATTATTGAGTGTTATTGTCCCTGTTTATAACGTTGAAAAGTTTATAAACGACTGTATTGATTCGATTTTAGGACAAAGCTATAAAAATATTGAATTGATTTTAGTCGATGATGGCTCAACCGATTCATCCGGTGAAATATGTGATAAATATTGCAGTGTTGATAAAAGAGTAAAAGTAATCCACCAGAATAATAAAGGCTGCTCAGCAGCAAGAAATGCCGGAATAGCTAACGCAAAAGGAAATTTGATTGCTTTTATGGATGCGGATGATTTAATTGATCAAGATATGTATGAGGTGCTAATCAAGAATCTTGACATGACAAACTCAGATGTATCAGCATGTTCTTATGTAAAGGAGTACAATCTTGATAGAGGTAAAAATATTGGATTGCATAAAATAATACCAGACCCGATTGTCTTTATAGGGAAAAGTGCGATATATGAAAGCGTAACACGTAATGAAAAGTCAGTAGAAGGATATCTTTGGAACAAGGTTTGGAAAAGGGAAGTAATTGGAAATCATTTGTTCCGTGAAGATATTGTAATGTGTGAGGATTCCATTTTTTCGTGGGAGGTTCTAAAATCTGTAAACAGAGTTTGCTACTGCGATTTGCCAATGTATCATTATAGAATTCTTACTACAAGTGCAACAAGGAATTCATCTCTTGAAAAAATGAGTGGGGCGTTAGTATCTTATGAATTGATGCTGGATGATGCGTCACTGCTACCAAAAGATGTGGTGAAAAATTTAGCGATACAATATCTTGGATGGAATTATACAATTTTTCAGCATATGATAAGAGAAAAAGAACGAACCTCCTCTCTTTATGAAAAAGTTAAATCAAACTGTGTCTGTTATCAGGAGTATAGTTGCTACTTAGGACTAGCAGATAGAATAGGAATCAATGCTATAGCAAAACATAATTATACTTGTGCGAAACTTTCAGTGCAAGCCGTTGGAATTATGCAATTAATAAAAAAGAAGATATGCAGAATTGTGAAAAAACAAGTATGATTCTAATATGGTTTTTGCATGAATGTTTGATTGATGAATTTACGGTGAGAACATCGAGAATAAGGTTATTATTGATGTTATTATAATGAACATATTGTAGGCATAATGAAAGGAATACATAATGATGTCTCATACAATTAACTCTGGGGGGCAAGAAACAGAAATGTTGATTGCTTTAAAATATTTCTAATGGTTTTGATTGTTACTCATCATGGAATAGTGCATGGACTTGGGCTTAAGAACATAGTTGACGTAACAACGAGTGGACGATTTGAATTGATTGTTTTTTTACCATTATGTTTTTTAGAATCAATAGGTGTTTGTTGGAAATTGTTTTTTATTCTTTTGTATGCTACTCTGCTAAGTTTGACTTGTATGGGAATTGATAGTATTCGTAAAAAAATATATGATTGCGTAAAAATATATTTGGATGTATTGAGGGCGCAAAGCGTCAAGCATTGTTAGACTATCGAGCTTTTATTAACAGAGAAATATGAAAAAACCTGGAGGAAAAAGAGAGATGAAAACAACATTACTTATTATGGCAGCCGGTATTGGCAGTCGCTTCGGAACAGGAATCAAGCAGTTAGAGCCGGTGGATGATGCTGGACATATTATCATGGACTACTCGATCCATGATGCAATCGAGGCAGGGTTCAATCATGTAGTATTTATTATCCGCAAGGATATCGAAAAGGAATTCAAAGAGGTCATCGGTGATCGCATTACCTCCATTTGCTCTTCTCATAATGTAACTGTTGACTATGCTTTCCAGGATATTAACGATATTCCGGGTACTCTGCCGGAAGGTCGTACAAAACCTTTGGGAACCGGTCAGGCTGTGCTTGCTGCAAAGAAGGTTCTTGATACACCGTTCATTGTGATCAATGCAGATGATTACTATGGCAAGGAAGGCTTCAAGGCCGTCCATGAGTATCTGGTGAATGGCGGAAAGTCCTGCATGGCGGGTTTTGTGCTGAAGAACACGCTGTCTGATAACGGTGGCGTGACTCGTGGCATCTGCAAGATGGATGAGCAGAACAACCTGACCGAGGTTGTGGAAACCAAGAATATTGTAAAAACTGCAACTGGGGCAGAAGCAGACGGCATGGCTGTGGATGTGAATTCTCTGGTATCCATGAATATGTGGGGCCTGACTCCAGAGTTCTTGGATGTGCTGGAGGAAGGTTTCAAAGAATTCTTCGAGAAAGAGGTTCCGGGCAATCCTCTGAAGGCGGAGTATTTGATTCCTATCTTCATCGGTGAACTGTTGGAACAGGGAAAAATGTCCGTAAAGGTTCTGAAAACTAATGACACCTGGTACGGAATGACCTACCATGAGGATGTCGCAGCTGTAAAGAACAGTTTCAAGAAGATGTTGGAGGATGACGTGTACAAGGCTGACCTGTTCAGTGATCTGTAAACGACGATGAAAGAAACGACTGATTTACTCGGAAAGATCCTCACAAACATCCTGACTGCTCTCTATGAGCCGTTTGGATTCTCGCTTCTTCTTTCCTTCCTCGCAATGTTTTTCTATCTTTATGCTTATGAATCTATTGGAGCAGGAAAAGGCTGGAAGATTGCCCTAATGACATGGTATCAGAAATTCAAGGAGAGTGTGTTCTTTCGGAAACTATTCTTCCTGACCTTTGTGACTTCTCTTATTCTGTTCCGAACCCTGTTAAACCGTCAACTGTGGATGAATCCTTTATCCGATGTCATGGGTGGCTGGGGCATCTGGGAGACAGTGAACGCCGAACAGAAGCTGACCACCGAGTGCATAGAGAATGTAATCATGATGGTGCCGTTTAGTTCGGTAGCAATGTGGACGTTCGAAGAAAAGATTGGAAACAGCTTGAAGAAGATCCTATGGAAAAGCGGGAAGATAGCATTTTACTTTTCGATAAGCATTGAGATGCTGCAATTATTGTTTCGTTTGGGAACATTCCAGCTATCAGACATTTTCTACAACACAGTAGGCGGAGCGCTCGGCGGTTTATTGTACTATGTAGCGATGAAGGCCAGAAAGCGTCTGTAAAACTGGATGAAATTGTGATATACTGGGAGCGGAAGCTCCCTACGCTGCTCTGATAATCACACACCTCTCCGTGGTGAGCAGCAGGCAACAATCTAAGAATCAGGGATTCGATGATTGGCTAAGATATGAAGAGATAACAACGAGAGATAGAAGGTGAAAAGTGTGGGGGTTAGAGAGATTTTTCAACTACTTGATTCAATGTGCTGGCAAAAAGTGCATCAGGGAGACGCTGTGAGAATAGCACCGATTGATTATAATGCACTTATGCTAGATGAATTAGAACAGATTGAAAATTTTTCGCTGAATTGTAAAGATGAATTGAAATGTCTCAGCCATTGCATTCGACGATATTTGTGGAAAAATAATACAGAAAATCTGTGGAAGATGATTGCTGGGCTGAATATCTTGACAAAGGGTTTGGCGGACATCTTTTCTCCAGAAGTATATTGGAATCAGGATACGATAATTGACTATGTAAAGAATCTGTACAGTTATAGAATTATTATTGGGGTTACAGATGAAGAAATCTATGATAAAATAATAGATTCTATCCAAGTTGCAGGTGCAAAAAGTATAATTGATGAAAAGTGGAGTGAGGTTCTGAAATCTGATGATGGAAGCAGAACCTTCATAGAACTTTTTGATGACATATTTACAAATGCAATAGAAAAATATGAAGCAGAATTTATCCGTTCACTTGCTGATACAGATGTTCTTTACAGAATGGTTACGGAGACGAAATGTAATGAAGATAGATTTATACCGTGGCCAAACAAAACACAAAATAGATGGAATCCGCCTGGAAAGACATATCTGTATCTCTCCTACGGAACAGAAGATATAGACTATAATACAGAACTCAAAGTAGGGCAGTATATATGTTTGCTTGAATGCAAATTGAAGAATGAAGCTGATACATGCTTTTGTAGATTTAAACCAGTAAAGAGTGGTCGAATTTTGGATTTATCCTATAATGATATAGAACTGTATTCAATACGGCGTGTTTTAGAGAATCAAGCCAACAATCATGTCAGTTCTATGCTTGATCTTCTTTTGTCAGACGCAGATTTGATTAGACACAGAGATGATCAAGGCTATGTTAGACGGCGGATTGAACAAACAATGGAAGCACATCCATTAGATAGATCTCTTATTGAAAAGAATAGTGTGAAGCAAATTCTAAAACTCATTTGTAGTTGTATCTACAAAAAAGTTGATGAAGATGATTCTGATGGTAAAGAAAAAGCCTATAAATCTTTTCAAATTTTGGCTAAATATCTTGAGGGAAAAGGAATCACGGGCATTATCTATCCATGTACGAGAACTAATAGAATAAAAGGAAAAAATGTGGTTCTTTTTGATATTCACGATGCAGTTCCTATTATTGGAAGCATAACTCAGTATCATTACAATGGCGCAGTATAATATACTGCCCACACTCCAACACAATAAAAGGAAAGAGGTTATCACGATGCCCAGAACGAAAGGCAGCAAAAACCGTCCCAAAACCAATATCACCAAAGACTACGCATCCCAGATTGCAGAGAAGCGGGAGATCGTTGTGTCTCTGAATACTGAGATTGCATCCATCACCGCGAACATTGACACTTTAAAGTCTGATCTGAAAGCAAAAAAGACTGCTTTGAAGAAGGCCGAAAAGGAAGTAGCAACCCTGGAAGCAAAGAAGGCAAAGGCAGATGCTAAGGCGGCTGAAGAAGCTAAAAAGGCTGAAGCAGAGGCTGTGCTGAAGAAGCTGCTGGCAAACGGTATGAGTGCAGATGAGATCCTTGAAAAGCTGAAATAAACAAGAATCCAAGAAAAAAATAAATGCCGTGTGGACAAACTGAACTCCAGGAGTTCGCACGGTATATTTTGAAGATCATTATATAGTTTATAACGAAAATAAAAGAAGAACAAAATTAAAAGAAACGGGGCGGAGAAAATATGAACTTATCTAAAATACACCACATTGCAATCATTGTATCTGATTACGAAGTAGCTAAGGATTTTTATGTGAACAAGTTGGGCTTCTCTATCATCAGAGAAAACTACCGCCCGGAGCGCAAGGACTGGAAGCTGGATCTGCGTGTCAATGAACACACAGAGCTTGAGATTTTCGCTGAGGAAAATCCTCCGAAGCGTTTGAACCGACCGGAAGCCTGTGGGCTGCGTCATCTTGCGTTCTGCGTGGATAGCGTGGAGCAGACAGTCAGAGAACTGGCAGAAGTTGGCATTGAATGTGAGCTGATCCGTGTGGATGATTATACCGGCAAGAAGATGACTTTCTTCTATGACCCGGACGGACTGCCGCTGGAGCTGCACGAATAATTATGGGAGAGAAAAGAGCATATAAAGCCAGAAAGTCCGGTGGAGGCCGGAAGAAGCTGAAGCCGGAGTATGATGCCGGGAAGAATATGAAAGAGCAGATGGATGCTGCTGTGGCGCTTTATAATTCTGAGGTGTCCTTGCAGGCCATCGGTGAAGAACTGGGATTAAATCCAATAAAGGTACGGAAGCTGCTCATCACGGCTGGGGTGTATGAATCGGAAGTGGCGGAGAAAGTTCAGGATACTTTTGAAGAATACCGTGAAACACAAGACTACATAACCTCCATACTCTCAACCGCAAATGATCTTCAACTCTCCAAAGCCTCCGTTACCTCGTACCTGCCATATAAAAAGGGTGTGTACTTCCCAAGTACAGCAGAAAAAGAGAAAATCAGTGTTGGGGCAGAGCGGCAGCGGAGATACAGAGCGATGAAGCGGTGGAGGACTGATCCGATAGAAGAGAACTTCTGGGGAGTGGTTCTGGCCTATGCTGGAGTAAAATTCAAAACTTATTCTGGCTTACCCTTTACCTATGAAATACGAAAAGGCAGAAGCGGCGAATACACAAAGGAGCTTTGGATTGATCGCAGAGAGAATAGTAAAAGTCTGGCATGGAGTTCGGTGCTGCTGGCACTACGGAATATGAAAAAGGTGGGAGAAGTAGTAGACCACCCAAAAGCTCTGGGGGATATCCGGGGCGTGACCTACATCTACGGAATATTCTATCGGTTCGGATTAATCGATGTGCCGGACGAGGTAAAGGAGAAGATGGGCCATCCGAAAAAACGCAAAAAATAGGTTGCTATTTCAGATAGATGCCATAAATCTGCCGCGACACCTTTTCATAATATGCCATCCGGGGCGGTGCAACAAGATAAGAGAGTTCGAGTGACGGGTCGGCGGCAAGCGATAAGGAATCATAGGAGGCAGAGGAGAAGGATGGTTTACCATCCTTATACACAGCTTTTCTTAGTCGTACCGCTTCCCTTAACCGATTCGCATTGACCTCTTTGACCTTCTGCACGACCTCGAACAGTCTGGCGCGCCCCGGAATCCCATAGGCTTTCAGGGAAGGAGACACAGCGAGACAGATGGTTTTCTCAGTGCGGGAGGAATCTGCCACGACCAGATTTGTGGTAAGCGGGTCGAGGTGTCGAGCGGCGCATTCCGCACTCGCGCAATAGCTTTTAAGATCTATTGCAAAATATGTGCGTTGCATCGTGCGATTTACTCCTTCCTGTCACCGTGTGATGCTCACATTTTTTATTCATTCCAGTCCCCGGTAGCGATAAGCTGTTCTTTAATATTCCGAAGCTCCCAGATAAGCGTACTTAATTTTGGAACGGGCTTGACTCACCGGAGGACGTGTGAGTCAGCAAAACCTTTTGACACTACTTGCAGGTGCTGCTCGAATAACGTAGTAAGCCGAGGTAGACATTCAGATAACCCTAATTATGGGTGTCTGGAGTCTGCCTCGGCTTTTTTTATTGCTTAGTAATTGTATTTTGTCTCAACGATCATTTGCGAGTTCGGGTCGTAGTGAAGAACACGCATTTTTAATTTCTTGGAATTCCAGTGCTGAATAGTGAATCCAAAAATATCTTCGCCATAGCGTGGGAGCGGAACAGTTCGTGAACTCTGCAAAAGATCGAAAAGTTCTTGTCCGTAACGTGTGAAACGAACATTTCCGATTCCAACTCGTTTGACCTTGTCCGGGAAACTGTTATCTCCCTCAATATAGACTTTGTAATTGCGATAGCTCAAAGCAGCATCCCCCACAATAGCGAAGCCGGTTTCGTAATTGCATTCGATCAGGGCGTCGGCCTGCAGGAGAGCGAGGTCGCCGGTCGTAAGGTGCAGAGCTGCGGAGCCTTCACACGAACTGTACGCATTTGGATAATCTCTGATGAACACTAAGGGAAGCGTAGAACCCTGTATGTTAAGGTCAGTGAAGCACACTCGCCTTAAATTATCGAAAGCCTGGAGCTCTTTATCAGACATAAGGTAAATCGTCATAAGGAGCTTTCGAGAAATGGAACCAGGATTGTTAAGCTCGTATGCACAGATTTCAGACCAGAGATTTGATTTGAAATTAGAGAATACTTTTCTAGAGTAATCTAAGAAGTCTATAATCCATTCGGTCGATAAATCTTCAGGGCGTACATCCTCCCTAACGTATGGGAGAGCTTTGGCAATGATTTGAAGCGATTTTTTGTAACGAGCCTTCATGTTCCTAAGCTGAACTATGTAGTTAACACGTTGTGCAACATCAGGGAGATTTTTCTCGACATAAGAATCGAAGGCCTCGTCAAGACGGGAGGTGGTAGCATTACTAAAATCCTCGATTTCTAGATATGCTTTAACAAAACTGATAAGGGCATCCCTTTGAGGTTTAGTCATCTTTTCCATTGCCATAAGGTCGCCAGGCGAGGTGATTGCTCCCCAGATGTCCATCACTGGATACGAATGGGAAGACTCAACCAATTCGGGCCCATCTAAGGAGAGCATGAAAGCCTTGGTAAGAAAGAGGGAGGGAGAGGCGGAGAAAGACACTGCGTCAACAAGGTCTTTCAAGATTTCCTCTGAAATTCTAACCTCATGAACAAGAATATTCCAGAGTTTATTAACGGCCGTGATAGAGTCGGAAAGTCGCAATAACTCGATACGACGTTTTATTTCGTCGGACTCGACAGGCTGTAAGGCTTTTATAATCGTAGCAGGGAGACCGCACTTTCCGCTGAATATTTTGCTGATAACGGCTTTGTCTGGAACTTTATCGGAGGTGGTTTGCCCAGTGGTGAGGATGCTGTAAATACTTGTTTGATTCCTCGTGGTGTTGCCTTTTATAGCGGTACGGTAGAAAAAACCAAAATCAAAGCACGGCATAAACATTCCTCCATTCTGAATTCAACATATTTTACGATAAAGTCAACTTTGTTCATCGAAAGGTCAACGACAAAAGGATGATGCTGAGATATGATGTGAGTGGGGAAGTAGACAAAAATTTAGACTTATAACGCTACTATTAGATTTCGTAGTAACCAAAAACTTCTCTAAACTAGATTATATCATGATTGCCTGAAAAATGAATGTTTTGTTCAAAATTTCAGGAGAAAAAGATGCTGAATGATATAAATTCAACTAATGATTGAAGCTGAGACAATGAGAGGAGGTGAGATAAATGAAATAATACTCTTATATTGAGTCGGATATACCGGTAGCTTTATATGTACAAATAAAGCTAATGCCATAGAACAAAAACAGAATACAGAGCCCAGTGCGCAATAGGCAAAGGATTCTCATACAGTCGACAGATTTTACGGTTTACCTAACCGCAGAATTCGATGTGACTGTAACGAGCACCCTCTGACTTGTTGCGCATTTTTCTTTTTGCTGCCAATCTCCGGGTTCTTATGAGACCAGACATGACTTTCTTTCAGAAGTAGTTCATCCTGTTCCGGCCTTTTTTGTTTTTCAAAAAAATATTTTAAAAATTGTATTCCAAAATGCCCCTGCGGATTCCTATTAGTATAGGGACTTCCCAAAAGTAGAAAGCAGCAAGAGGAATCTTAGATTCCCGTTTAAAAAAAACGGGTGAATCTGAGACGATTTTTGCTGCTTTTTTTCAGTTCACCCGGAGCCGAACGGCAGAAAGGTGGACAAAATGCTTACATTGAAAAAGGTCAAGGAACTGGTAGAAGCACCTGTACATACCAAGCGCGTACCTTCTCCGAAGGTGCTTTTGGAAGAAGGTCTGATTCTGATGCGTAAAGAGTTCGATCATGGCAGTCATTTGACGGTCTATCAAAGCGGCTACGTTTTGTTCTCTGCCGGAAAGAGAAACACCGTGTTTCACATTCACGACTGCTGTGGGGATTATGCCTATGATGCAGCGGCGGGGAGAGGCGATGTGATCAAGGAGGAATACTTTGAAAACTGCGAGTGGCATATCCGCGCACTATTTGAGGGTGAACGGAAAATGGAAGAATCCCAGTGGAAATGCGAGGGAGCAGGTCAGGGTAATGTGTGCGTTTCGTATCATTCACGAATATAACACGGAAACCAAAAAGGCTGACCTGTTTGCAAAGGTGCGCGCCGGACAGGTTCGTATCCTGATGGGGTCTACGCCGAAACTTGGCGCGGGAACCAATATTCAGGATCGGCTGATTGCACTGCATCATCTGGATTGTCCGTGGAAGCCGTCTGACCTGGAACAGCAGGAGGGTCGTATTCTCCGGCAGGGAAACCGAAATAAGCAGGTGAAAATCTATCGTTACGTCACTGAAAATACGTTTGATTCGTATATGTGGCAGATTCTGGAAAATAAACAGAAGTTTATAAGCCAGATCATGACTTCCAAATCGCCTGTCCGCGCCTGCGATGATGTAGATGACACTGCACTGTCCTATGCCGAAATCAAGGCACTGGCAACAGGCAATCCCTACATTAAGGAAAAGATGGATCTGGATATTCAGGTCAGTAAGCTGAAACTGCTAAAAGCCAATCACACCAGTCAGATTTATAGCTTGGAATCGGATATTGCGCGCCGCTATCCGCGAGAAATCGCTGTGGCACAGGGTCAGATCGAAGCACTGAAAACCGATATGGAAGCGGCAAAACCGCTTCTGGCGCAGGACAAAGACCACTTCTCTATGGAGATCAGCGGCAAGGTGTACACCGAACGCAAGGAAGCGGGTGCAGCCATCATTGAGGCTTGCAAGGCTTTGAAGGCGGCTGGTACCGAGGGCAGAATCGGCAGCTACGGTGCGTTTGAACTGCATTCCCGGTTTGACAACTTCGATAAGGTGTTCCGTTTGTCCATCAAGGGCGCATGGAACTATTCGATGGAAGTCGGCAAAGACCCGTTGGGTAATATCCTGCGCGTTACCAATGCACTGGCAGGTATCGAAAGAGCGTTGCCGCAGGTGGAACGCAGACTGGAAACCTTGGAACAGCAGTTGACGCAGGCAAAGGAAGAAGCCAAACGTCCTTTTGCGCAGGAAGCGGAATTGGCCGAAAAATCTACGCGCCTTGCGGAGCTGAACTCTCTGCTCAACATGGACGAAAAGGACGGTGAGGATACCCTGGGCGTGGACGAAGATGCCGCCGAAACCGAGGTCGCAGACAGGCCGCGTCAGCCTGCGAACTATGCGGGCCGCGTTGCAGAGCGCACTGCGGACAATGCGCGTAAACCCTCTGTGCTGGCACAGCTTCATGCAAAGCAGGTAGAGCGCAGCGCAGAACCGCAGAAATCCCAGAAGCGAAAAAGTCACGATATGGAACTGTAAATGAGCAGCCCCGTCAGTTTATCTGACGGGGTGTTTTTTAGGAAGGAGGAAATTTGCTTACTTTAACACCGATCAATCTGAAAACGGCAAACGCGTTTGTGCAGCAGTATCACCGCCACCATAAACCGACGCGAGGACATAAGTTCTCCATTGGCGTATCGGAAAATGGAGCGCTGGTGGGGGGTGCTATCTGCGGCAGACCCGTAGCGCGGAGGCTGGACGATGGCTACACGCTGGAAGTCAACCGTCTATGTACGAATGGAACGCCGAATGCTTGCAGTATTTTGTATGCGGCGGCATACCGTGCAGCACGGGCCATGGGCTACAACAAAGTTGTTACCTACATTCTGGACACGGAGAATGGCAGCTCCCTGAAAGCTGCCGGCTACACCTGTGAGGGCAGAGCCGGAGGCTTGGAATGGAACGGCGCGAAGGCACCGAAACAGGCTGACCGATATCCGCGCCAGATGAAAACACGATGGGTCAAGAAAAAGGAGGGATTGCATGGCAGTTGACCGCAAACAGCAGATGAAAGAAATCACGGAACGGCTGGAGCAGAGCGTAAAGGACATTTTCACTTCGGAAATGTATACGACGTATCTGCGCACGATGGCGAAATTCCACAATTACAGCTTCAATAATACGCTGTTGATCGCTATGCAGCGGCCTGATGCCACACTGGTGGCAGGGTTCCAAGCATGGAAAAACAAGTTTAACCGCTACGTCAAAAAAGGCGAAAAGGGCATCCAGATCATTGCTCCGGCTCCCATCAAGGAAGTGGAAGAACGCGAGAAAATCGACAAGGATACGGGCCTGGCCGTGCTGAACGAAAATGGTGAGCCGGAAATGGAACGTGTGGAGTATGTGGTTCCGCGTTTCCGCGTGACGACGGTCTTCGATGTTTCACAGACCGATGGGGAACCGATTCCGTCGCTGGAAGTGAACGAACTGACGGCCAGCGTCAAAGACTATGCGCTGCTTACGGCGACAATCGAGCAGGTATCACCTGTGCCGATTCGGTTTGATGAAATCGAAGGGGATCAACCAAGATTGGCAAACTGGGGGTCTTGACTCCGTTTTCAAGATAGGCAATATATTCACGACTACAGTTGGTCAAATCGGCAAGCTTTTCCTGAGTCATGCTGAACTTTAAACGATAAAAACTGATTCGTTTACCTAAAGCAATGCGATTAACGGACATAGAAAACATTCCTTTCTTACGCCCGCATAAGACATTACCATTATTTACGCTTTTAGTCGTAATAACAAGAAGAGAATAATGAGTTCAGAGTACATAAGTGTTCACCCTCATCAATCGTGTATTCTGAAAGCAAAATGTAAACCACCTGTTTACATTCTGGAGCACGTGTAAACAGGTGGTTTACAGAAAAAATCATCTGAAAAGAGTATAATAAAAGCATGAAATCAAGCTGCGAAAATAAAGTGGGGAAAACGAAATGGAACGGCTGCTGACACTGTATAGCGAAGTTCAGTCAACGGATGTACGGTGGCTGTGGTA
>OLNO01000892.1_pt1 | contig 27501 bp, 26 predicted proteins | sample 1672861 | NCBI WGS metagenome assembly OLNO01 (sample SAMEA3136731, study PRJEB25190) | human gut metagenome | reverse complement strand
CAGCTGCCGCACCTCGCTCGCCGTATCGGCACTTAGAATTATGCGGTATTGCCCTGAATATTCTCTTATCCGCAGAGCATGACCTTGGCGGAGAAGGTGCCGTCCTGATGGGTAAAGGTACTGGTGCCGCCGGTTTTCTCCGCAATATGAGTGACGGACTGGATACCGATCCCGTTTTCCCTCCGCTTGGAGGAGCGGAAAACGCCGTTCTTTTCGTTGACCTCGCCGTCAAATGCATTTTCAACCTCGATCAGCAGAATCCGGTCGGCGTGAACACAAGCGGTCAATTCGATCTGCCGCCTGCCCGGTGCGGTGCGAAGGCTTGCCTCCAGCGCATTTTCCAGCAGGTTGGAAAGCACGAGACACATATCGATCTCGTCAACCGGCAGTGTTTCCGGCAGGTCGAGTCTGGCGCGGAAGGGGATCTCATCGCGCTTTGCCATGGCGCAGTAATAGCCGACAACACTGTCAGCCGCACGGTTTTCACAGAAGCACATATCAAGATTCGGGATGCGGGAGACGGTCTTTGCAAGGTAGCTTTTCAGGTTCTCCAGGTCACCTGCCTCGGCCAGCGCAGAAATTTGATTGAATTGGTGGCGCATATCGTGCCGTGCCTGCCGCGCTTCCTCGATGGCAGTCCTGAGGTTTTCATAGCGCTGCTGCTGCATCGAAAGAAACTGGTTTTCCTGCTGCAGCTTCGCATTGCGGTTGAGACTGGTTGCCATCAGCAGGAAAACCGCATTGAAACAGAACATAAAGATCAGAAGCGCACTGCTCAGCACAATATAGCCCTGCAGTACGCGGCCTGTCTGGAGCGTTGACTGATAGCGCGGGATCATGAAAAGGTTCAAAAGGATGAACGCCAGCGGCAGGACCCAGAACACATACCAGGTCTGCGCAAAATTGTCGTCCTCGACCATCGCACGCACCGTATGTGCCGCAGGATAATACGCGGCCAGCACGATGACCCAGCAAACGGCGTTATAGAACACGCAGGCACCCAGGCAGAGCCACGGTCCGTCCGGCGGCAGCTGCAGATTCCGGATGATCGCGGCGCTGACGGCACGGGACAGGCTGTTCACGCACGCGAACACCGCACATACGGACAGCGCAATCGTGCCGGATTTCCAGAGGGATATGGTAAGCGTTCTGGTATACAGGCAGATCGCAGCCAGCGCGACCCCCGCAAGGGCAAGGAACGTAGAAGCCCCAAGCCGATAGCAGGCAAGCCCGCTGCCGATGCACAGGCACGCCATCAAGGGAAAAAGCCAGGCGGCCAGCCTTCCGGGGGACTGCTTCAGATAGGTTTTTACAGGGAAATATCCAAGCAAAAGGCCGGGGAGTACGACGAGAAGCTCCAAAATCGGACGCAGAATATCCTTCATTTCATACGCTCCCTTTGCAGCAGAAATTCCATAAACGCCTGCCGGGCAGGCTTTAAAAGCTCCTGACTTACATAGACGCTGCTGCCGTCTGTCATGCAGAAGGCACCGTCCCGAAAATCCGCGGCGTGCTCCAAATTGACGATCATGCCTCTGCCGCAGACGAAAAAGCGGGGATCTTTTTTCAGAGGCTCGGTGAACACCTTAAAGCTCTGGCGGGTGACCAGCGTTTTCAAGGCAGTCGTGCGGATGTTGATCAGATGTGCAAAATGCTCTGCCGAGATAATATCCCGGTAGCAAAGACGGACATCGCTGCCGCTGACCTTCACCGTCAGGACCGGCTCGGGGCGGGGGAGTCTTGCAAGCATCTCGGCCAGCAGGGCGGAAAGCTCCTCCTCGGAAAAGGGCTTCACGAGATAGTGGAGCGCACGGACTTGAAAGCCCTCCAGCGCGTGGTCGGTTGAGGTCGTGGTAAAAACCAGAAGGCAGTCTGCGTCCGTTTTGCGCAGCTCCTTTGCAGCGTCCATGCCGCTCATCCCGTGCATGTAAATATCCAGAAACGCGGCGGTAAAGCGCTGCTCTTTTTCTGCGGCGAGAAAGCTCTCGCCGCTTTCAAATTCTAATAGCTCCGCCTCGGCGCCGCGCAGGCGCAGCTGCCGTGCAAGGCGCGTTTTCAGCTGCACGCGCTCGGTCTCAAGATCATCCACAATTGCTATTCTCATGCCGGACTGGCTCCTTCGGAAAAGATTCTATGTTAATTATACCACAACTGTCCGACTCCGGCACGGCGGAAAAACCCGATTTCGTGCCGGAATTGGGGCTTTCGTGCCAAAAGGCTTGAAAAGCCTGCACCGTTCCGTATACTGAGAGCAGAAACAGTCAACGACGGCAGAAAGGGGGCGGAGCGCTATGTACCACATTGCCGTGCTGACAAAGAGCGAAACGCAGGAGACCTTTTACAGAGAACAGCTTTCACGGTTCTGCGCAGAGCACGGTCTGTTTCCCAGGGTGGACTGCTACCGCGGGCAGGAGGTATTCTTTGAGGTCGCGCGCAAAAATGCGCCGACCAACGCTGTAATTTCCCTTCCGGGCGTGGATGGGCTGAATGCAGTGGAGCACCTGCGGGCGCTTTTCCCGGAAACGCGCATCATCTGGTGCAGCGAGCTGGATTTTTCCCTGCATGCGTTCCGGCTGCGCGTAGACTACTTTCTGCTGGAGCCGATAACGGAAGAAGCATTCCGGCAGGGGCTTTATGTATGGGTAGAGGAAAAACAACCGTCTGCTTCGCCCCGAGCGGATCACAACCAACACAGCAAGGAGGATCACCGATGAAAAAGAGAAACCCGATTTATACTGCAGGCAGTTTCCTGCTGGCAGGAGCATTGACCCTGTCGATGGCAGCCTGCAGCGGAGCACAGGCACCGGCGGAGGCCACGCAGACGCCTTCCGCCACTGCAACACCGGCTGCCGCAGCCGCGCCTGCCGAGGAAACGATCCCTTCCGCGCCGGAATCCGGCGCACTCCCCGTGAAGGCTTTGCAGCCCAAGCAGGTCGAGGAAAACCCCTACATGGCAAAGAGTGATGCGAACATCCATCACGACGGCTATAACACCGATTCAACCGACGAGATCCTGCCGCTCGGCATCTATCCGGAGATCCATGTCTCCTATGAGACGACAAACGCAAATGCGTCTCCCGCCATTTACTTTGACAGCTACGGCCATGCAGTCGTTCCGCTGCTCGGCGGCATCGCCATCCGCGATCTGAATGCGGAGGAGACAAAGACGCTCGGTTATTTTTCCCCGAAGCAGCATGACGGCGGCAGCTATCTGATCCAAAGCTCCTACACCTTCCTGGACGCTGAAAACCGCATCGTCTGCCCGACCAGCAACAACCATGTACTGATGCTCCGCGCAACGGACGAGGAGGGCAATGTCCTTCCCGAGTTTGAAAAGGTGCTTGACATCGACATCAAGGCGGCGGCAGAGGCCGCGCTCGGCAAGGAGCTGACGCAGAATCTTCTTTCCGTGGTATTTGACTACGACGGGAACCTCTGGTTCGCCACCGGCGGCTTCCGCATCTATCCCGAGCGCCAGCAGCAGGGCGTTCTCGGCTATATCGCCCACTCGGCAATCGAAGCGATCCTCAACGGTGAGCAGACCGACCTGTCGAAGGCGGTTTTCGTCTACGAGCTGACGCCCGGCGAGGGCGCGGAGAACGGCATTGCCGCCTCCAAGGACGGCGCGGTCATTCTGACCAATCAGAATTGCTATCTGCTGCGCGCCAACAACGGTGTCGAGGCTGTCTGGTGTACGCCGTATGAGAGCGTCGGCGCGAAGGTCAGCGGTGAAGGCGACAAGACCACCGGCGGCGGTCTTGCGTGGGGCGGCGGCTGCTCGCCGACGCTGACGCCGAACCTTGTGATGTTCACCGACAATGCAGACCCCGTGAATCTTCTTGCGCTCGACATGAAAACCGGTGAGGTCGTGGCAAAAACGCCGGTGCTCGATGATCTGCCCGATGGCTATCAGGTGGCAATCGAGAACTCTGCAATCGTCCACGATGACGGCGCGGGCACGGTCAGCACGATTGTCTGCAACTGGTTCGGCGCGGGCAACGCAGGCCTTGCCGACCCCAACAACGATTCTTCGATCCAGAGCTACGCCAACATTTATGACCAGAACTGGCTGATGAAGGGCAATGCCATGATTGCCCCCGGCGTCGAGCGCGTGGACACCGTGAAAACCGACAGCGGCTACGAGATGAAGAGCATCTGGACCCGAAATGATCTGAGCGACACCGCGATCATGAAGCTCTCCACCGCAACGGGCTATATCTACGGCTATGTGCAGGATCTGACCACGGGTATGTGGCAGTACATCATTCTCGACTTTGCAACCGGCGAGACTGTCTTTACGATGGATGTATCCAACAAGTACGGCTACAATAATATGGCCATCGGCATGTACACCGGCAACAGCGGAAATGCGCTCTACTGCCCCACCGGCTATCTGGAGCTGCTCCGCCTGCAGGACCGCTTTGTCTACCTGCCCGAGCTTCCGTACCGCGAGGTCGATCTCGATCAGGCGGCAAGAAATGTGCTTGCGCAGGAACAGTTTGCACAGGACGGCGGCGAAGGTACGGTTGCAAGCTGGCGCAATACCGCAACCATCCGCAATGTGCACCCCAACACCACGGTGGCCTTCCGCATGAACAACCTGTCCGGCAGCGCCTCCGATTTGACGCTCTACGCCTATGGTGCAGACGGCAAGCTGGTAAAGGTTGCCCCCGAGCTGTGGTCGATCACCGACGAGACCGGCGCGGCTGTGACCGAGCTGACGGACGGCGTGCTCTATGAGCTGCGCGTGACCGTCGCCGACGGCGGTGATTTCGACCTGAGCGAAACGGAAAAGGAAATCAAGCTGTCCGTTGTGCTTGGAAAATAAGTGGGTTTTGAGAGACTGCTGCACATTCCTCCCAAAAAGACCCCAAAAAGACCGAAATAAAAGCCATAAAATGCTTGGAGGTTCACACCGTCAAGCAGACAGAAAAACAGTATTCGTTTATCGTTCGCCGTTTCCACAAGGAAACGGCGAATTTTTCGTGCAAAGACGAAACAGCCAATGCACGATCATCTCCGAAGCATCGGATGCAACCCGGGTGCAATGCAATCTTAACGCAATCTTAATATTCCGGCAGAAAAGCTTAACACCATCTTTAAACGGGCGGCGCTATACTGTATTGTACGAAAATTCTGCTGGAGTGTGATTTCTCTTGCCATTTCATCGGCGTTTAGCCTGTAAGCTCAATTACTTTCAGTCCATAATTCTGATGTTTGCAGCGGTTATCCTTATCGGGGCGGCACTTCTGATGCTGCCGATTTCTGCGCAGGAGCGCACCGTCACCCCTTTCCATGAGGCATTATTCACAGCAACCTCCGCCGTCTGTGTCACAGGGCTGGTTGTGCGGGATACGGCTTCTCACTGGTCAGCGTTCGGTCAGGCCGTGTTGATGGTGCTGATCCAAATCGGCGGCTTGGGTGTGATCACAGTTGGCGCGTCTTTCTCGCTTTTATCAGGTCGGCGCATTTCCCTGTCCCAGCGCGGGCGGATGCAGGAGGCCATGTCTGCTCCAAAAGTCGGCGGCATTGTGCGGCTGACAGGCTTTGTGATCCGTGCCTCTTTGATGATAGAAGGAATCGGCGCGCTTTGTATGCTCCCGGTTTTCTGCCGGGATTTCGGCGTTTCCGGGATATGGAAAGCCGTTTTTCATTCCGTCTCCGCTTTCTGCAATGCGGGCTTTGATTTAATGGGTACCCCCGACATGCCTTTTGTCTCGCTGACCGCATATCGCGCAGACCCTGTTATCAACCTGACGATTTCCGCCCTGATCGTTGTGGGCGGCATCGGCTTTTTGACATGGGATGACGTGCGGACCAATCGGCTTTGCTTTCATCGCTATCGGCTGCAGAGCAAAGTTATTCTGACGGCAACAGCGCTCTTAATTTTGCTGCCAACGCTATACTTTTTCTGCTTTGAATTCAAAGGCGGCACACTGCGGGAGCGGCTGCTGCTCTCGCTGTTCCAGTCTGTAACGCCCCGCACAGCGGGATTCAATACGGCAGACTATACGTCACTGTCCAGCAGCGGGCGCGGCCTTACCATTCTGCTGATGTTCATCGGCGGTTCATCGGGTTCTACGGCGGGCGGCATCAAGACAACAACGGCGGCAGTGCTTGTCGCCAATGCGTTTGCTGTATTCCGCAGACAAAAAAGCCCCGAAATGTTCGGGCGGCGGATGGAAGAAAAAGCGGTCCATGATGCCGCAGCTATTTTTACACTGTATCTCGTCCTTTCGCTGACGGGAGCGTTTGCCATCAGTACAGTGGAGACGCTGCCGCTGTCCGAATGTCTGTTTGAAACGACCTCGGCCATTGCTACCGTAGGGCTGTCTCTGGGGTTGACACCGCATCTTGGAATCGTCTCACAGGGGATTTTAATTTTCTTGATGTTCATTGGGCGCGTCGGCGGACTGACTATGATTTATGCAGCGCTCTCCGGCAGCAAAAGCAGCGCGGCACGGCTGCCGCAGGAACGCATCACCGTAGGATAAAGAAAGGTACATACCATGAAATCTATTTTACTGATCGGGTTGGGTCGATTTGGCCGCCACATCGCAGAGGAGCTGAACAAGCTCGGCCATGAGGTCATGGCGGTGGACGAAAACGAGGACCGCGTCAACGCCGTTCTGAGCATTGTGACCAACGCCCAAATCGGCGACAGCACCAACGCGGATTTCTTGGAGGCGTTGGGCGTCCGCAATTTTGATGTCTGTATTGTGGCGATCAGCGGAAACTTTCAGAGCTCACTCGAAACCACTTCTCTGCTGAAGGAGCTGGGCGCAAAAATGGTCGTCTCCCGTGCGGAGCGGGATGTGCAGGCTAAATTTCTGCTGCGCAACGGTGCGGATGAGGTGCTTTACCCGGAAAAGCAGCTGGCCAAGTGGGCGGCCATCCGCTACGGGTCCGACCATGTGCTGGATTATATCGAGCTGGACCACGACCACGCCATTCTGGAAGTAGCTGTGCCGTCCGCGTGGATCGGAAAGACCGTTGGCGACATCAATATCCGCAAGAAATACAGCATCAACATTCTGGGCATCAAGCGCAACGGGATTGCCGACGTCAACATTGACTCGGACACGGTTCTGCCCGGTGACGGCACATTGCTGGTGCTGGGCGAGGGCAAGGCCCTGAGCCGGTGCTTTCATATCTGATCGTTTGCAAGGGAAGTGGTTCAATTGAGAACGGCACTGCTGATTTTGCTGTTTCTGGCCGCAGGACTTTTTCTTGTTTTTATCGGTGTCCAATGTGATGCGTTCTGGCGCAGCGTTCGCCGCGCACAATTTGAGCGGCGTGAAGGCTTCCGGCGCTGGTAATGCCGCCCGAAATATGGTATGATACCCTTCAGAAGGGAGGATTTGCTGTGAATATTAAAAAGCCATCTCCCGATACAATGAAAGAACAGGCCGTCCGACAGGCAAAGGATCTTTTGATCACGGTGCTGATTCTGACCGCTGCAACCGGCATCGGCAATATTTTCTGGTATTTCTCTTTTACCAAAAATATCATATCGGTGTACATTCTGGGGACATTGCTGACCTCGCTTTTTACCAAAAGCTATTTCTACGGCTTTTTAAGCTCGTTTTCCAGCGTGCTTCTTTTCAATTTTTGCTTTACAGAGCCCCGCCTGACGCTGCACGCATACGAGCGCGGCTACCCTGTCACCTTTGCCATTATGCTGATCGTTTCCATCATTACGGTCACATTGGCGATTCAGAATATCCGCAATGCCGAGGAGAAAGAGCGCGCTGCCGTCCGCGCCAAGAATGAACAGCTGCGCGCCGATTTGCTGCGCACGATTTCCCACGACCTGCGTACCCCGCTGACATCCATTTCCGGCAATGCCTCCAACCTCATCAGCAACTATGAGAAGATGGACGACCCCACCCGCAAGCAAACGTTTCTGGACATCTACGACGACTCTATGTGGCTCATCAATCTGGTGGAGAACATTCTTTCCATCTCCCGCATTGAGGATGGGCGGATGAATCTGTCCATCTCTACCGAGTTAGTAAGTGAAGTGTTTGAAGAAGCCCTGCGCCATACCAACCGGCACAGCGGGCAGCACACGATTACTGTACAGATGGACGATGATCTGCTGCTGGCGCACATGGATGCCAAGTTGGTTGTGCAGGTCCTGATCAATCTGGTGGATAATGCCATCAAATACACGCCTGCCGGGTCGCACATTGTCCTTTCCGCTGCGGCGCAGGGGGAAAGCGCCGTAATTCGGGTAAGCGATGACGGCCCCGGTATTCCCGACGAAGCAAAAGAAAAGGTCTTTGAAATGTTCTCCACCGGGGAAAAACGCATTTCGGACAGCCGCCGCAGCCTTGGGCTGGGACTGGCCTTATGCCGCACGATCATCGCAGCCCACGGCGGCACCATTACACTGTCCGACAATACGCCGCACGGCTGCATCTTTACTTTTACACTGCCCCTTGGGGAGGTTTCTTTGCATGAATAAACCCTTGATTCTGGTTGTGGAGGACGATGCGCCTATCCGCAACCTGATTACCACGACACTGAAAACGCAGGATTACAAGTACATTGCGGCGGCTACTGCGTCCGAAGCACTCCAACAGGCAACGATCCATGCACCGGATGTGATGCTGTTGGATCTTGGTCTGCCTGATCTGGACGGTATCGAGGTGATTCGCCGTATTCGCAGTTGGTCTGCGATGCCCATCATCGTTATCAGTGCCCGCAGCGAGGACAGCGATAAAATCGAAGCCTTGGACAGCGGCGCCGACGACTACCTGACGAAACCGTTCTCGGTAGAGGAGCTGCTGGCGCGGCTGCGGGTAACGTTCCGCCGCATCTCGATGCTGCAAAACGCCGCCGGTTGTTCGGTTTTTACCAACGGTGATCTGCAAATTGATTTTGCGGCTGGCTGTGCCACCTTGAAAGGGCAGGAACTGCACCTGACGCCCATCGAGTACAGGCTGCTCTGCGTCATGGCCAAGAATTGCGGCAAAGTGCTGACCCATACTTATATCACCCACGAAGTCTGGGGCAGTTCCTGGGACAATGACGTGGCCTCGCTGCGTGTTTTTATGGCTACGCTGCGCAAAAAGCTGGAATCCGAGCCGGATTCGCCGCAGTATATCCAGACGCATATCGGCATTGGATACAGGATGCTGAAGGTGTAAAAAGAGGTATAATAAAAACTCGCAAAATTGCGGAAAAGTATGGAGCCTCCCCCTGTCCTTCGCTAAACTTTGATTTAGCGAAGTTGTGTATGGAGGGCTTTTACCCTATCGATTTTGGAATCGCAGCGGTTGCTATAGTCCCCCCCTAGTGAGCAAGATAAAAGCACTTTCCCTTATTTGCAATGCAAATATAAGGGAAAGTGCTTTTTGGTAAGGGCAAAATTCCGCGTTTAAAGCTGTGCAAGACCTGCCGGGTGCCATTCGTCCCGGATGCCGATGTCGGCACAGACGATCTCACCGCAGAAGGGTGCGGAGCTTGGAGCTGTGTGAAGGGGCTTGCAGCTGTCAAACGTCACGGTCAGGTCTGCGCGGACGGCTCCCTCGGCGGCCTCACCCGTATCGGTGTTGATGCCGCTGGGCAGATCGACGGCCAGCACGAATGCGCCGCTTTCCCGCTGACGATTCATCAGCGCACAGGCAGCCAGCCCGGCCGGGCGAAGGCTGCCGTGAAACCCGGTGCCATACAAAGCATCCACGACGGCGTCAAAGGGCTGTGCTGCCAGCGCTGCCGCATCGCGGCATTTGGTGACCGGCAGGTCTGCCAGGCGTGCATAGTTCGTCATGGCATCGGGCGTTTTGGGGTCACCCTCGGCCAGCAGGACAACCACGCGCCAGCCATCTTGGGCGGCGGCGCGGGCCATCACAAGGCCGTCTCCGCCGTTGTTGCCCTTGCCGCAGACGATGAGCAACGCCCCGCCCAGGGGAAGGTGCGCCCGCAGCTGGGTGTAGGCGGCCAGCCCGGCGTTTTCCATCATTTGCAGATAGGGCAGGCCGTGGGCGTTGCCTGCACGCTCGATTTCCTTCATCTGCGCAGCGGTCACAATGCGGTGTTTCATAATTTGTGCCTTCCTTCTAATAGAGGTGCGCCCCAACTCCGCAGCGCACTTTTTTGACAGCCGTCCTTTACAGCGCCGTGCCCGTTTTGGGCACAAAAAAGCGGGTCATGTCGGCCTGCTCCAGCGCCAGCAGCTTTACCTTTCTGTCAATGCCTCCGGCATATCCGGTCAGGCTTCCGCCGGTGCCGACCACGCGATGGCACGGAATGATAATAGAAATTTTGTTATGCCCGACAGCGCCGCCCACGGCCTGCGCGGACATCCGGGGCCTTCCCTGCTTTTCCGCAAGCTGCCGCGCGAGCTCACCGTAGGTCACGGTCTGCCCGTAGGGAATTTGCAGCAGCAGCGCCCACACCGCCTGCTGAAACGTCGAGCCAGCCGGGTGCAGCGGCGGCAGAAAGCCCGGCTCCTGCCCCGCAAAGTAAAGGTCCAGCCAGCGCCGGGCCTCGGAAAGGACCGGCGTTTCCCGTTCGGTATGCTCGGCGGGCAGTCCGTCGGCAAAATATTTCGCGCCGTCGAACCACAGCCCGGTCAGCCCGACCTCGTCCGCCGCCAGCAGGATACGGCCCAACGGGGCGTCATAATGCTGAATATATGTCATCGTATATGCACCTCACCGGCTGAAAAACAGGCCGTAACGGCCCGCAGTCTTTTTATCATTATACCGCATTCCGCTGCAAAGCTCTATCCGTATTTTGCAAAATAGCCCAAAATATCCAAGGTTGTTGTCTTTCAGACCGTCTAAAAATTGCATTCTCGCCTTATTGCGTGTGTAGGGGCGACCATTGGTCGCCCGCCAGCCTACCACCGCAGCGCATTTTTCGGGACAGTTTTCTTGCAAGACAAACGGGCACGGGCGAGCAATGCTCGCCCCTACAAAAGTTTTTCGACAGTCTGCAAGACTGTTGCCTTTTTCCCGCCAATCCCCTATAATCATGGGTAATGACAAATAAAGGAGCACTACCATGAAAATTGCAATACCCTATCAAAACGGCCAGGTTTTCCCGCACTTCGGCCATGCACCGCAGTTTAAATTCTACACCATCGAGAGCGGCATGATTTTACACACCGAGGTCGTCGAGACCGCGGGCAGCGGCCACAGCGCCGTGACGGCCTTTCTGATGCGCGGCGGCGTTGACACGCTGATCTGCGGCAGCATCGGCGCGGGCGCGCAGACTGCCGTAGCCGGGGCCAACATCAGGCTGTACGCCGGTGTCAGCGGAGACGCCGACAAGGCCGTGCTGGCGCTGCTGGCCGGAAAGCTCGTCCATGACCCCACTGCTGTTCACTGCGGCCACCACGACGGTGAGCACCACTGCGGCGGGCATCACTGCCACTGACAAGGAGGCTTGCACCATGACCCTTACCGAACGTGCAGCCGCGGCTGCAGAATTAAAAACCACCGGGCAGTGCAACTGCACCCAGTCTGTTGTAAAGGTATTTGAGGACAAACTGCCCGTGGAGGGCGACACCCTGCGGATGCTGGCGGCAGGCTACGCTGCCGGTATGGGCTGCCTGGAGAGCACCTGCGGCGCACTGATCGGCGCTGTGATGGTGGCCGGCATCCTGACGGAGGGCCGCGGCACGCCCGCTGTGGCACGCGCACTGGTCCGGAGCTTTGAGCAGCGGTGCGGCGCGACCATCTGCAAGGAGCTGAAGGGCGTTGCCACCGGCGTGCCGCTCTGCCCCTGCCCTGAATGCGTGCGCAATGCCGTGCTGGCGCTGGGCGACGTACTGCCCGACGCCGTAAAGGAGTGAGCGCCGATGTTTTTTGCCTACGGGGAAGCCGAGCTTGCCTGCCTGCGCGCCAGGGACAAGCGGCTGTGTGAGGTCATCGACAAAATCGGGCATGTGGACCGCGTCGTCGATACCGATTTGTTTTCGGCGGTGGTGCACCACATCATCGGCCAACAGATCTCGACGAAGGCGCAGGCCACGATCTGGCAGCGAATGCAGGACGCACTGGGCACCGTGAACGCCGAGACGATCCTGGCTGCCGGTGTTCCCAAATTGCAGGCGCTGGGCATGACCTTTCGCAAGGCGGAGTACATCACCGATTTTGCCGAGCGCGTCCACAGCGGTGCGTTCGATCCGGAGGGCATCCGGCAGAAAAGCGACGAGGACGCCATCCGCGAATTGAGCGCCCTGAAGGGCATCGGTGTTTGGACGGCGGAGATGATTTTGCTGTTCTGTATGCAGCGGCCCAACATTTTCAGCTACGACGACCTTGCCATCCAGCGCGGTCTGCGGATGGTCTACCACCACCGCAAAATTGACCGCAAGCTGTTTGAAAAGTACCGCCGCCGGTTCAGCCCCTATTGCAGCGTGGCCAGCCTGTACCTGTGGGCCGTGGCAGGCGGAGCGATCCCGGAAATGCGCGATTATAAGCCGAAAACCGCACGATAAAAAAGGCAGCCGACCCGCTGTAGCTCTGTCAACGGGTCGGCTGTTCTTTTATATTTTAAATTTGCCACGGAGTTATAAAGCCCTGTTATGCTCATCGCGCTGCCTTTGCCGGAATTTTGCTGCGCAGCGTCTCAAGGCGGTTCAGCGCGTCGTTCAGCGTCTCGTCCTTCTTGGCAAAGTGGAAGCGGATTAGGTGGTTGACAGGCTCCCGGAAGAAGCTCGAGCCCGGCACCGCGCCGACACCGACCTTAGCGGCCAACTCCTCGCAGAACTTCAAATCGCTGTCATAGCCGAATTCGGAAATGTCCATCATCACATAATACGCACCCTGCGGTACGTTGTGGACAAGGCCCAGAGCGTCCAAGCCCTTGCAGAACAAATCGCGCTTGTGCGTGTATTTTGCCAGCAGATCATCGTAGTAGTCCTGGCCGAATCGCAGTCCCGGGATGATGGCCTCCTGCAGGGGAGCCGCCGCGCCGACGGTCAGGAAGTCGTGTACCTTCTTGGCGCGCTCTATGATGGGCGCGGGCGCAATGACGTAGCCCAGCCGCCAACCCGTGACCGAGTAGGTCTTGGACAGCGACGAGCAGGAGATCGTCCGCTCCCACATACCGGGCAGCGCGGCAAAATAGGTGTGGGTGTGCGGCGCGTAGACGATGTGCTCGTACACCTCGTCGGTGATAACATAGACATCATACTTTTTGGCAAGGCCCGCAATCAGCTCCAGCTCGTCCCGGGTGAACACCTTGCCGCAGGGGTTCGAGGGGTTGCACAGGATCAGCGCCTTCGGGTGTTGGCGGAAGGCATTCTCCAGTACCTCGGGGTCAAAGGTAAATTCCGGCGGCGTCAGCGGCACATAAATAGGCTCTGCCCCGGTCAGGATCGTGTCCGCGCCGTAGTTCTCGTAAAACGGCGAGAAGATAACGACCTTGTCCCCCGGGTTCGTCACGGTCATCATGGCGGTCATCATCGCCTCGGTGCTGCCGCAGGTCACAACGATCTCACTGTTGGGGTCAATTGTACGGCCCATATAGCGGGTCTGCTTGGCGGCAAGCGCCTCGCGGAAGTTCTGCGCGCCCCAGGTGATGGAGTACTGGTGGTAGTCCTCGTGCGCGACCTCGGCCAGACGGTCCAGAATTGCTTTGGGCGGGTCAAAATCCGGGAAGCCCTGGGAAAGGTTCACCGCGCCGTATTGGTTGGAGATACGGGTCATGCGGCGGATGACGGAATCGGTAAAGCCTGCGGTACGGTCAGAAAGCGGCTGCATTGGTAGATCACCCCTGTTGTTTATTCCTATCTGTTTGCTTGGTTACTTTGCATTGTACCGCGGCAGCACGGGTTCGTCAATGCCGTTCCGCGGAAATTTTGCATTTTGGAAAATCGCTGGTATAATAAAGGAAACAGACAAACCGGAAAGGATGTTCCCGATGCCGCAAGATAAATCCTTACAGATGAATCAAACCATCGAAACTGCCATTTTGCAGCTGCAGCAGTCCCCTACCCCGGAGCAGCTGGCCCACACGCTGACCGTCGTCCGCCGCTGTATGCAGGCAGGCGGGCAGTGGATCGTGGCCGTCGAGCCTGTCCCCGGTGGCGGGCAGGTGCAGCCCCGGGTCGTGACGACGGCGGACGGCGCAAGCTGGTGGTACGCCTTCACCTCGTTTGAGGAGCAGATGAAAAGCCCTGATACGGTGAAATCGACCTTCCTTGCAGACATTGACAAGCTGTTTGCCGCAGCGATCTCCGCACCGGAAATCGCGGGCATTATTGTAAATCCGTGGCACTGCACCCTGCAGCTGGATAAGGAGCTGATCCGCATCATCCAGCCGGGCCGTGCCGGCTGACGGGAGGATGTAGACGATGAAAATTCAATCTGTTGCTATTTTGGGGGCCGGAGCCGTCGGCTGCTATGTGCTGTGGGGCCTGGCCGACAAGGCCGCTGCCAACACCCTGCAGCTTGGCGTCGTGGCGGAGGGTTCCTGCGCCGAGCGGCTGCGGCAAAACGGCTGCACGATCAACGGGCAGGTCTATCACCCGCAGGTCTGGACCCCGCAGCAGGCCCACGGCGTCGATCTGCTGATTGTCGCGCTGAAATACGGCGCACTGCCCGGCGCGCTGGACAGCATCCGCACCATTGTGAGCGAACGCACCGTTGTCATGAGCCTGATGAACGGCGTTGACAGCGAGGAGCTCATCGCCGCACAGGTCGGCGCGGCTCATGTGCTGCCCGCGCTCATCAAGGTGGCCTCCCACCGCACCGAGGACGGTGTGCGGTTTGACCCGGAGACGACCATCGGCATCATCTACGGAGAGCTGACCGCACCGTTTGACAGTGACCGGGTGCAGGCGGTGCGGGCGCTGTTTGCGGACACGGGCATTCATTTCCGTGTGACCGAGCATATCCGCGAGGAGATTTGGTCCAAGTTCCGGCTGAACGTCTGCAACAATCTGCCGCAGGCGATCCTCGGCGCGGGTGTCGGCTGCTACAGCGACAGTGCCCATATAAAGGCCATCAGCGACGGCCTGCGCCGCGAGCTGGAGGCCATTGCCGCCGCCAAGGGGATCGACCTCTCCAAGGCAGCTGCGGGCTCCACCCACGGCAGCACCGTGCCGCCAACCGCGCGCTACTCCACCCTGCAGGACCTCGACGCCGGGCGGCACACAGAAATCGATATGTTCTCCGGTGCGCTCATGCGCATGGGGCGCAAGTTAGGCATCCCGACGCCCTACAACGAATACACCTACCACATGATCAAGGCTCTGGAGGAGAAAAACGACGGCCTGTTTGACTATACACCAACAGATGCTGTGACCTGCTCCCGGTAATAAGGAGATACTGACGACCCTTGCGGACGGCTGCATTTTTCTGATTTTTTTTATTTTTTGCAGAAAAAAACTCTCAATAGTCCCACCGCGGGCGTCTATTGAGAGTTTTTTTCTGCATTTTTATAAAAATAATTACCTGCGGCTCTGCGTCGCCTTTTGGCAGTCTGCATTTTGGAAAAGCTGTGCTTCTCCTGCCGACCCTCTCCCCTTCCCTGCCGGTTTCCCCGGATGCGCATGATCTTGTTTTCCGTTTTGTATATTGTATATAAATTATTACGCTTTGTTTCTTTTGTTCTATTTTTGCAGCGGAGAAAATTTCTCGCAATACTTTTTTCTTTTTTCGTATACTTTTACGTACTATCGAAGATTCCGGGAGATTTTTTTGTTCAGAATAAAACTCGCAATACAAAAAGGAGAATTTTTCTGTTTTTTTCTTCTGTTGTCAGAAAATTTCTCTCAATAAGCCTTTTTCCCCTCTGCCCTCTCTTTTTTGTCACTGCACTCTCCCCTGCTCCGCCGGAAAAGCCGCGAACTGATTTTTTACTGCGTAGTATTTTTCTCTCAACAGCGCAGAAGAAAACTCGCATTTCGCTGTCTGCTTTGCCCGCAGCCGCTTGCGTACTGAGAGTTTTTTTCTGCCGAATTGAGAGTTTTATTCTGGCAAAATCAGTAGAAGAGAACTCTCAGCACAGCAGAATATTTCTCTTTTTTCGTGGGAAGAAAACTCTTTTTTCACAGGAATTTTTCTCTCAATTCAGCAGAAGAAAACTCGCAATCTACTTATTATATATAAAGAGATAAATTTATAAAATAATAAATAATAATTATAAGAAAAAAAATACAAATGGCACATTTATTTTTTATTGCGAGAAGGCGTTGACATTTTCCGCAATTACGTGTATGCTTAATGTACTGTATTTGTGGAGGTGTAGGTCTATGTCTGAAAAGCGGAAAAATGACACCATCATTGAAGGCGAATACTATGACCCGGACCTCCCTGCGCAGGAAAACACGCCGCCACAAAAGCACCGCCGCACCCGCTCTGCAGGCAATGTACCCAAGTACAACCCGGCGTCGGAATCGATCATCACCAAGAGTAATGACCTGATCCAAAAGACAAAATATGCCCTGCCAAAGCTGGAGCAAAAGGTGCTGCTGGCGATGATGGCACAGATCAACCCCAAGGAGACCCCGGATGCGAACCGCGTTTATTCGTTGAGCTTTTCCGACTTCGGGCGGCTGGCTGGGGTCAACATGCACGACAACACCTATCTGGAATACCTGAAGGACACCGTCAAAAGTCTGGAGGATCGCTCCTTCTGGAGCCTGGACCCGGCCAGCGACGGCCACCAGTACAAGGTCCTGTCCTGGCTGCAGCGCGGTTCCACCGTGAATGACCGGGACAAGCAGATCCGCGTGCGCTTCAATCCGGAGATCCTCCCCTATCTTTCCCAGCTGAAAAGCAACTATACCTCCTACAACGTGGAATATCTGCTGACGATGAACAGCACCTACTCCATGCGTTTTTACGAAATTTTGCTCTCCTACGACAACGGAGACACCGATTACGGCTACACGAACGGCCTGGTGTTTCAGCCGGTCACAAAAGAGATACTGGACCGCTTCCCGGACAAGGCGCAGGACATCCGCGGCTTCAAGTACAAGGTGTTTGACATTCAGGAGCTGAAGGAGCAGCTCTCTCCCCCGCCGGAAAAGCGCAAAAAGGACAAGGAAAAGCCGCTGACCGAAAAGTACAGCAACTTCCACGATTTTGAGCGCTACGTCCTGACCAAGGCCAGGGACGAGATCAACCAGATGACTGACCTCTGGTTTGACTATATCCCGGTCCGCATCCGCGGCGGCAGAAAATACGAGCGGCTGTACCTGTTCATCCGCTACAAATCCGCGCAGGAGATGGACGCAGTGCGCCAGCTGCACGCGCAGAAAAGCGCTCGCAATGAGGAAGTCCCGCGCCGCAGAAGGACGCGGAAAACCACCGAGCCGGAACGAAGTGCGGCAGCTGTGTCCATGGCAGAGCCGCTGGGGGACGAGCTGTTTACTATGACGGTGACGCGGGCTGTTCGCGTGCTGGAAAGCAGGGCGCGCAGCCAGACCCTGCAGGAAAAAATTTCGCCGGAGCTGTACAGTGCGGTGTCCTCGGTGTTGGTATACACGGCGCGTCTGCTGACCAACACCAACAGCGAGAAAAGGGCAAAGCAGGCGCAGGAGACCCGCGACGCGCTGAACCGCATCCTGGCCCAGCAGCACGATTTGACCTGCTGGGCGCTGGGCATGGCGCGGATGATGCTGACCAAAAAGGAGCACGGCCAGCTCAAGTCGCCGCAGTACAACGCGACCATTGTATACAACGCGATGGAGGATATTACGATCATCCCGAGCGGCAGGGACGAGCTGCGCAGCGCTGGTGCAACGGATCATTTCAAGGCAGATCTGTCCGTCTTTGACGAATAAATTTGCCACGGAGTTATAAGACCAAAAGACATAACAAAAAGCGTATGGATACCCGGTCCGCAAAAAGCTGCGGCATGGGCGTGTCTATATGCTTTTTTCTTTATACAAAAATTTGCCACGGAGTTATAGGGCTTTTCTGCCGCAGAAAAGCCCTGCCAAAACTGCAAAAGTGCTGTTGACGATGCTGGTAAATGTGGTATACTATACATAGATGAAAACGACATAAAAAATAATTTGCCACGGTGTTATAACTACATAATGAAATGGGGAACAAGCGAATGGCTGCAACAGTAATAACCATTGCGGTGGAAAAAGGCGGCTGCGGAAAAACCGTAACGACCTCTAACCTTGCCTATCTGATGGGCGACGAGGGCAAAAAGGTGCTTTGCCTGGACACCGACCCGCAGGGCAACCTGACGTTTGCCCTGACAGGCGGCAACGCCATTACCAGCAAGGCCTTTGCCAACCGCAGTCTGTATGATATGATCGACGGCTTCCGCTACAACACACAGACCAGAGATTTTATCGTCGAGTCGGAATATGAAAACGTGGACCTGATTCCGGCCAACGACCAGACGCCGCGCCTGTCCAAGCGGCTGGAGGATCTGTACACGGACGCCCAGCGGGACTATGACCGCGGCGACCCGAAGTATCTGGCCAGCGATACCGACGTGCTGGACTATTTCCTGCGCCAGGTCAAAAATGAGTACGATTATATCCTGATCGACACCCAGCCAAGCCGGGACAGCCTGCTGCTCTCCAACGCAATTGCCGCGGCGGACTATGTGCTGATTCCGCTGAAGTGCGATTCCTTCTCGGAGGACTCGGCGTTCCGCACCTATGTGCTCTGCAATGAGATGCGCAAGAGCAAGACTTCCCGCATCAAGGGCGTCGGCGTGATGCTGACGATGGTGCAGAAAAGTGCAGCCTCGCAGGACATCCGCAGTGACTGCCGGGCCAAGCTCGGCGCAACGCTGTTCAACGCGGAAATCGCCTTTGGCAAGAGTGTGGATAACAGCATCAACCGCTGCGTGCCGGTCTGCTACTCAGCCCGCACGCAGCCCCCGGCCAAAAGCTATGTGGCGGCGTATGAGGAGCTGAAAAAGCGTCTGGCGGAATTGGAGGAAAAGTAAGATGGCTATGAAAAAGAAGCCCGGCAGATCCAAGGTCGAGGTGGGCATTCCGTCCACCGAGGCGGTTTTCAGCGCCGGAAACAACAACGCCTCCGGCAGCTTGATTGCCAACCTGGCCACGCAGAACCGCGCCGAGCTTGCCTATGAGCTGCGGGAAATCGCCTTGCAGGACATCGAGCTGAACCCGGACAATGCGATTTTCCGCCAGTTAGACACCGACGAGGATGTAGAAACACTGGCCAACGACATTGACCGCAACGGCCTGATGCACAATCTGGTCGTATATCCGCGGACGGATGGCAAACAGACGAAGTACGTTCTGCTCTCCGGCGAGCGCCGCTATAAGGCATTGAATTATTTGCAGGCGCGCGGCGACGCAAAGTGGAACACAGTCAAAAACTGCCGTGTTGTCACAACACCGCTGAGCGACAACGAGAAAAAGGTCATGCTGCTGAGCGCCAACCTGCAGGTGCGCGGCGGCTTTGCCAACGAGATGATCCGCCGCAAGGCGGTTGCCGAGCTGGTGTCTTGCCTGCAGGCAGAGCCGTACAACTTGACAGCAGCCGAGGCAAAAAAGGCCATCAAGGAGGCAACGCCCATCAACGGGCGGCAAATCGATAAGGATCTGAGCATTGAAAAAAATCTGAATGAGGGTCTCAAGGATCTGCTGGATCGTGGCTTTGTGCTGCGCAGCGAGGCGGAGAGCTTTTTGCGGATGACGCCAGAGGAACAGAGGATCGCTGCCCAAATGCTGCAGCAGCTCTATGCTATTGCGTACAACGGCCCGGGCAGCGCAGCCATTCAAGACGAGAAAAAAGCGATTCGCGGGCGGTTCGTGGATGCACTGCGGACGGTGGCCGACACCAGCAGTATGCAGGATGCCCACGAGGCGTTGGTCGCTGCGGTGTTCACGGTCCAGAAGGAGATGGCGTGTCTGAAGGAGACCATCCGAAAGGTCAAGACCATCCCGCCGGAGCAGCCCGCCGCGCAGGTCGAGCAGACAGAGGTCATCCGGGAGGTCAGGGAAAAGACCGCCGGTGCTAAGGCACAGAGCAAAATTACGGGCAAGCTGTCCAGCCAGACAAGCCGCCTGGAAACGATGCTGCGCAGGAAAAACCCCGAGAAGCGCCTTGCAGAAAAATATACCCACGAGGAGCGCCAACAGGCCATGAAGGAGCTGGACGAGATGATCGCCACGGCCACGCGGCTGCGGGAAATCATTGCAAAGGTGGAGCGCAGCGCCGATGAAGCCCAGGAAGTATAGGCTGCGTATCCGCCTGCACCGCAAAATTTACGACCTGCTTGAGATGGAAGCATTGTGGCAGGACAGTAAGATCGGTACGCTGGCCAACCGCATCTTGCAGGAGGAGCTGGCCAAGCTCCGGCAGGTCGGACTGGACCACTGCGTGTGCGGGGATGAGGACGCAGCATCCGCGCGGCGCATCGAGGCAGAAGAGCACCCCGAGAGCTATTACATACTGCCGTCGTTTGACTGCCGCGAAAAGTATATGCCGACCCATGGCCGCGGCCTTGACACGAAGGGACAAGTCACGCTGCTGGTCACAGCGGAGCAGCTGCAGCTGATCGACGCGCTGTTTGACCGGGAAAGCGGCTGTGTCCGCGGGCTTTACTCGGAATCCCAGGGGCAGACGGTCAAAAGCTACCGCTATCAAATCGTGGGGCTGCTGCTGCACAATCCCTTGCTGCAGGAGTTACAGAAGCAATAATTGTTACAGAAAAGGACTCGCAATGGATTTGCGAGTCTTTTTTTATAGGAAGTTTGTGGTAGGGCAGGGGAGAGAAAGGAGTATTGCGAGAAAATTTCTTGAAAAAATGAGAAAAAAGTAAGAAAAAGCACCTGCTTTGTTATATAGAGAATGTAGGGGCGAACATTGTTCGCCCGCCAACCTGGTGCAGCAAGGCTTTTCCGGAAAGGCCTTGCACATAGCGCGCGGGCACGGGCGAGCAATGCTCGCCCCTACAGTGTTTTATAACGGCAGAATGATTTACAAACAGTAATAGTAAATCAAATGTTTCCAAATTGTACTTTTAATGCCCTGTATTGCGAGAGACTTTCTGCGAAAAAAAGAAAAATCAGAAAAAATCTCCGCCTTGCAACTGCGTTTTATATCTGCTACAATAGCGGTAAAAATAGGGGAGGTCTGCACATGGAACCGGAAAAGCTGTTGGAGGCGCTGCACACAGCGGAAAAACTCAAGGACACAACACGGCATTGCTATACATCGAAGGGACGGCATGAGAGCGTGGCCGAGCACAGCTGGCGCATTGCGCTGATGGCGTTCTGGCTGCGGGATGAATTTCCGCAGGCGGACATGGACAAGGTCATCCGCATGTGCCTGATCCACGATCTGGGCGAGTGCTTTACCGGGGACATCCCGGCGTTTGACAAGACCGCCGCCGATGAGGCCGCCGAGGAAGCACTGCTTTCCCGCTGGGTCGATTCACTGCCCGAGCCGGTCTGCACCGAGATGCGGACGCTGTACGCGGAGATGGCCGCCTTGCAGACGACGGAGGCCAAAATCTACAAGGCGCTGGATAAAATGGAGGCCAGCGTCCAGCACAACGAGTCCGCGATTGCGACCTGGGAGCCGCAGGAGTATGCGCTGAACCTGACCTACGGCGTGGAGCAGTCGCAGTTCTCTCCCTATATGCAGGCGCTGCGGGAGGCCCTCCGGCAGGAAACGCTGCGCAAGATGGAGCAGGAGGGCGCGACACCGCAGCCGTGAGAACGGTATAAAAAATCCTCCTGGCGGGCAGAATAGAAGGTGATGATTCTGCCGACAGGAGGAAACCAAATGCGAGAAATGTTCTGCTTTCAGTGCCAACAAACGGCGCATAACACCGGCTGCGACGGCAAGGCCGGTGTCTGCGGCAAAAAGGCCGACACCGCCAACTATCAGGATGAGCTGATCGGGGCACTTATCGGGCTGGCGCGGGCGGCGCGGGCTGGGACACCGACACCGCACACCGATGAATTGATTTTGAAGGGCCTGTTCACGACGATCACGAACGTGAACTTCAACAACGAAACTATCCTGCAATGCAAGGCGGAAATCGAAAAGGAAAAGGCTGCCGTCGGCCCCGGGCAGCTTGACGATTACGACCTTGCCGCGCTTTGGGCGGCGGGGGAGGACGTGCGCTCGTTGAAATCGCTGATCCTCTTTGGGCTCAAAGGCATGGCGGCCTATGCGTACCACGCCCGCGCACTGGGGAGAACAGACCCCGCTGTGAACGCCTTTTTCTATGAGGCACTCGAGGCCATCGGCGCAGAGAAAACGCCTGACGAGCTGCTGGCGCTGGTGCTGAAAACCGGAGAAGTCAATCTGGCCTGTATGGCGCTGCTGGACGCAGCCAACACCGGCGCATACGGTGACCCCGTGCCGGTCACGGTGCCGCTGACGATTGAGAAGGGCCCCTTCATCGTGGTCAGCGGCCACGACCTGCACGATCTGAAGCTGCTGCTGGACCAGACCGCGGGCAGGGGCATCAACATCTACACCCACAGTGAGATGCTGCCCGCCCACGGCTACCCGGAACTGAAAAAATATCCGCACCTCAAAGGCAACTTCGGCACGGGCTGGCAGAACCAGCAGTCAGAGTTCCACAACATCCCCGCGCCCATCCTGTTCACAACGAACTGTCTGATGCCGGTGCGGCAGAGCTACAGTGACCGTGTGTTCACGACGTCGGTGGTGTCCTACCCGGAGCTGACCCACATCGGGGACGACAAGGATTTCACCCCGGTCATTGAAAAGGCGCTGGAATGCGGCGGCTACCCCGAGGATCACCCGATGACCGGGATGAACGGCGGCAGCACAGTCATGACCGGCTTTGCCCGCAATGCGGTGCTGTCCCACGCAGAGCAGATCGTCCGGCTGGTCCGGGAGGGGAAGATACGCCACTTTTTCCTGATCGGCGGCTGCGACGGTGCAGCACCGACGCGCAGCTACTACACGGACTTTGCACGGATGACGCCGCCCGATACGCTGATTCTGACGCTGGCCTGCGGCAAGTACCGGCTGAACGATATGGATCTGGGCAGCATCGAAGGCATCCCGCGCGTTCTGGATTGCGGGCAGTGCAACGACGCCTACAGCGCCATTCGCATTGCGCTGGCGCTGGCCGAGGCGTTTGGCTGCGGCGTCAACGACCTGCCGCTTACGCTGGTGCTGTCGTGGTATGAGCAGAAGGCTGTCTGCATTTTGCTGACGCTGCTGTATCTGGGGCTGCGCAATATCTACCTTGGCCCCACGCTCCCGGCGTTCGTCTCACCGAATGTACTGGACTTTCTCGTTAAGCAGTACAACCTGACGCCCACGGGCGACCCGAAAACAGACTTGGAAAAGATACTGAACCGACAATAACAATATCCGCCGTGCAGAGAGACGCCTCTCTGCACGGCGGATGCTTTTTTGCGGCTTTTGGCTTCTTCAGGCAAATGGGCGTTTACACCTTCACCAGCTCATACGCCTGCGTGCCGATGCCAAGGGTCTCGGCGGCGTCGATGGTGTGGGTGCCGTGGCGGCTGTTGACGCGCTCCATAAAGTGGTCGCGGCCCGGGTCATTGCTGTTTATGACCAGATCGATGCAGGCGCGGTCCAGCGCGACGGGGTCAAGGCTCGAGAGGATGCCCACATCGTTCATGCAGGGGTCCTCGGCCACGGCGCAGCAGTCGCAGTCAACGGAAAGGTTCTTCATGACGGCGACATAGGCAATCTTGCCCGCAAAGTGCTTTGCCACGGTGGAGGCGGCGTCTGCCATGGCTTCAAGGAAGGTGTCCTGCTCGGCGCAGTTCTCCCACAGGATGTGCTGGTCGGTGACCTTGCCGCCGGTATGGATGTACGTCTTGCCGGCGCTGGACGCGCAGCCGATGGACAGCTGCTTGAGCGCACCACCGTAGCCGCCCATCGGGTGACCCTTGAAGTGGATGAGCACGAGCATACTGTCATAATTCTCGATGTTCTTGCCCAGATAGTTGACCTTGATGACCTTGCCGTTCTCGACGGGCCATTCGACGTCCGGACCCTCGGCGTCCATGATGTCAACATCAAACAGGTCGCTCCAATGATGCTTCTTCATCAGCTCGATGTGCTTGGGCGTCTCGTTGCGCGCACCGCCGTAGGCTGTGTTGCACTCAACAACGGTGCCGTTGACGGCGTCGATGACGGGCTTCATAAACTCGGGGTGCAGGTAGTTCTGGTTGCCGTCCTCGCCGCTGTGGACCTTGACGGCCACCTTGCCGGGCAGATCCTGACAAACCGCAAGCAGATGGCCGTCAGCGTCGTGGAGAACGCACGCCCTGATCTGGCCAAGATGGGCTTGGAGGTCGTGACCTTCAACGTGCAGGACGTCAAGGACGCCGTGGACGCCATGGGCCACAACCACGGCGTTATTGAAGCCATCGGCGTCGAGCAGGAGGAGCTTGTGAAAAAGCGTGCCTCCATCGCCAAGGCCGAGGCCGAGCGCGACGTCTCCTGCGCGAAGGCTGCCGCCGCCATGGCCGCGAACGAGAAGGAAATCGAGGCCCAAACCGCCATTGCCCAGCGCAACAACGAGCTGGAACTGGCAAAGTCCAAGCTGAAGGCCGAGGCTGACAAGGCCGCCGCCGACGCGAACGCCGCCGGTATGATCCAGACGAACCTGCGCGCCAAGGAGGTCAAGGAGTCCGAGGCCGACGCCGAGATCGCCCGCCAGAAGAAGATGGTCGACCTGGCCGCCCAGGAGGCCGAGGTCCAGCAGCGCAAGCTGGATGCCGAGGTCCGCAAGCAGGCCGACGCCGAGCTGTACCGCCGCCAGAAAGAGGCCGAGGCCCAGAAGTATGAGGCCGAGCGTGCCGCCGAGGCCGCGAAGTTTGCCAAGCAGCAGGAGGCCGAGGGCATCGCGCTGGTCGGCAAGGCCGAGGCGGAGGCCATCCGCCAGAAGGGCCTGGCAGAGGCCGAGGCGATGAAGCAGAAGGCCGAAGCCTACAAGCAGTACAACGACGCCGCTGTGGCCGAAATGATGATCAAGGTCCTGCCTGAAATTGCCAGAAGTGTCGCGCAGCCCCTGTCCAGCATCGACAAGGTGTCCATCATCGGCGGCGATGCGTCCGGCGTGTCGGGTGTCTCCGGCAATGTGCCGGTGCTGATGGCTCAGACGATGGAGGCCATGAAGGAGGCCACCGGCATCGACATGCGCGACATTGTCCGCGCCAACAGCATCGAGGCCAAGACGGACCGGAACATTACGATCAAGACCGAGCCGGAGGGCCCGGAGGACGAGGAATAAACGGGAAGCAGAGCGGTAGGGCCCGCACACGTGCGGCCCGCAGCTTACCGAAAGGCGCTTGTATTCCTTACACAGCCGGGCCGGGCATGCCCGGCCCCTACTGAGCAATAAAAGAAAGAAACGGGATGTCCCTTTTTGCGGGCATCCCGTTTCTTTCTTTTTCTCTCATAGCTCAGGCAGCGTTTAGCATAACCGACGTGCCTTTGTCAACTGCCGGTATTTGCAAGCGGCGCGGAGGGTGTGCTATAATAAGATGAAAATTTATTGCAAGGGGAGAACAGCCATGCTGCATCTGTACTGGGGCGACGGCAAGGGCAAGACTACCGCCGCCATGGGGCTGGCGCTGCGGGCGCTGGGCCATGGCCGCAGGGTGGTCATCCTGCAATTTTTAAAGGACGGCTCCAGCGGCGAAATTGAAATGCTGCGCCGCTGCGGGGCAGCCGTCTACGCCTGCCCTAACGCGAAATTCACCTGGCTTATGACCGACGCAGAGCGCGCCGAGGCACGCCGGACGAACACCCGGACGTTACAGACGATTTTACAGGGCAGCTTTGACATGCTGGTGCTGGACGAAGCCTGTGCCGCCTGCAAAAATGACCTTGTGGAGGAAGCTCTGCTGCGGGAGGCCGCCGCCCGCGCCGAACAGGGGGCAGAGGTCGTGCTGACCGGGCGTGAGCCCGCCGCCTGGATGAAGGACGCCGCCGACTACTCCACCGAGCTGCGCGCCGTCAAGCACCCCTACACCCGGGGCATCGCCGCGCGCGAAGGCGTTGAATACTGATACATACGGAAAAGGCCCCGCCGCTCCCTCACCATGAGAGCGGCGGGGCTTTCCCGTCCAAAAGAAAATTATAGAAGCAAACAGAGGATGGCGTTTTTAAGCGGTCTCCTGCATTTTGGCCGTCAGCCTGCGGGCGGCAAAAACCAGCGCCACAGCGGTCTGCTTTTTGTCATTCCGTCAGCACAACTGCCACGTCGTTGACGTTTGTGCCGGTGGGGCCGGTCATGATCAGACCGCCAACGGCCTGTAAGGCGTGGTAGGCGTCGTTGTCGGCCAGCGCATTGGGCACGTTCAGGCCCGCCGCAGTGAGGGCGGCTAAGGCTTCGCCGTCCGCGTAGCCGCCCGCGGCATCGGTGGGGCCGTCGGTGCCGTCGCTGCCCACCGAGAAAACACAGCACCCGCGCAGCCCGGCCAGCGCCGGGGCTGCGGCTAAGGCAAGCTCCTGATTGCGCCCGCCCAGCCCATGGCCGGTCAGATGCACAACGGTCTCGCCGCCCGCGATAAAGGCCCGCCTGCGGCCCTGCCCTGCGTGGGTGCGGGCAATGCTTCCCAGAAGGCTGCCGGCCTCCCGGGCCTCACAGCAAAGGCAGTCTGTCAGCAAAATCGGCTCGTACCCTTCGGCGCGGCAGGCGTCCGCAGCGGCACGGCACAGCTCCCGCACGCTGCCGGTGATTTTTGTGGTCACGTTGGGCAGCGTTTTGGGCGTTTCCTGCTGCAGCAGGGCCGCAGTAGCAGGGGAGAGCGCCAGCCGGTATTTTTCCGCAATGGCAGCAGCCTGCGCGCAGGTCGAGCTGTCCGGGCAGGCCGGGCCGCTGGCGATCATATCGAGCGGGTCGCCGAGAATGTCGCTGAGCACCACGCTGTACACCGCGGCGGGCGCACAGGCCAGCGCGAACCGCCCGCCCTTGACGGCAGACAGCCGCTTGCGGATCGTGTTGATCTCAACAATATCCGCACCGCAGGCCAAAAGCGCCTGTGTGATGGCCTGCAGCTCCTCAGCGGGCAGCAGCGGTTTTTCAAACAGCGCGCTGCCGCCGCCGGAGAGCAGAAACAGCACGGTGTCGTCCGCCCGCAGACCGCTGACAAGCGTCAGCGCCTGCTGGGTGGCCGCAAAGCTGTTGTCGTCCGGCACCGGATGCCCTGCCTCGCAGCAGGTCACGCCGGGCAGCGGCCCCCTGACATGGCCGTATTTTGTGATGACGATCCCGCCGTCCACACGGCCCAGCACGGCCAGCGCCGCGTGGGCCATCTGCCACGCGGCCTTGCCCGCCGCCACGAGAAATACACGCCCCTGCGGGTGAAAATGCTCCAAAGCGCGGCGCACCGCCTCATCCGGCAAAACGGACCGGATGGCCGCTGTCCAAATCGATTCTGCGCGTTGGCGCAAGAGCTGCTCCATTGTGTTGCTCCTTTCCTTTCGTAAAAGCAGGGGACAGCCGCCCGCACCCCCTGCGGTTTGTCGCACCGGGCGCTGTCAGGATATGCTCTGAGGCAACACCGCATAATTCCCGCCTTACGGCTTAAGCACCGCTCCGGCGGCTGCG
>OLNO01000868.1_pt1 | contig 28039 bp, 33 predicted proteins | sample 1672861 | NCBI WGS metagenome assembly OLNO01 (sample SAMEA3136731, study PRJEB25190) | human gut metagenome | reverse complement strand
GGCTGAACAGTAGCGCAGAGTTTTTAGCCGCTCCGGCCTTTATTCCCTGGATATTCTTCCGCTTGATATGATAGTCGAGCCAGTCGTTGGGATAGCTCTCGTACAATTTCCGACGTGTCATCATGTCCGACTTCGGAGCATTACGACGGCACACGGCCAAAGCCACGAGATCGGCCGATTCGATCAGCGCATTCTGTATATCTCGGATGTTCATCATTCACAAAATTTTGCATTATGACAAAGATTCAAATTCGCGTCAGAATACGCATTCGCGCAACTGTAAGAACTTCGGTTCGAACGGTATACCGATAGCTTCTGACCGTGATATGGCGGGCAATTTCCGCCCTCTCTAAATTTCTCCTGTCATCTGCTGTTATTCTCAGGATCGTTTGTATCAATGAATTTTATCCGATATTTTAGTTCAAGGTATTGGATATATGGGTCTTTATAATCATTATTCAAAAACATCGGGAATGAGCGGATCAAATAATACATAACGAAGATTGCAAATACCGCAAAACACACCGATAGCAAACACGCTGAACACATCAATATTCTAAGAGCGAAGATTTCCATAAGACCAATTTTTATTCACGCACCCACCTGATTTTGGTGTTCTCGAATCCCCCGCGTTCACGAGCCATTCGGCGGATGCGATCCGGCTGTTCGCCATAGGTAGGGTATGTGAGATTCAATGCGTTATTTACAGTGTCAACCGTACACCCCAGCTCTGCGGCGATCTCCTTCTTTATCGCTGGCGCAACATCGATGAATCGGATCTTCTTTTTGGTCAGTTTGTTTGTAATCTCTTGATTCTTCATTATATTTGCATCTAATATTGTTCGTTCGGTTATCGAAACGGTTACCGCTCTATGAACTTGACAATGCAAATATATAACATTGTTATTTATTATCCAAATAAAAAATAACAAATCTACCTAAAAAGATGAAAGAACCCAAGAAGTATACTGTAAAAGAGCGAATTATACATTATCTAAAAAAGAGCAAGATTACGCAATCAGAATTTTGCAAGCGAGTCGGATTATCTTCGGGATATATCGGAGCAATGCGAAAATCCTTTCAACCGGACACGATAAATAAAATTGTTATTGAATTTCCCGATCTTGATATTACATGGCTTCTCACCGGCGAAGGTGAAATGCTGAAAAACGCCGTTGAAGTTGCTACATCCGGCCACCGGATCCGCTACTGGGTGGATGTTGATGCCACAGCCGGAGGTGTTACGCAGTTCGATGATATGATGAGTAGCCAATATATCGACCTGGCGATTCCGGAATTCCGCGACTGTACAGATGCGGTCAATCTGTACGGCGACTCAATGTTTCCGCTTTATAAAAGCGGGTCGATAATCATTCTTAAAGAGTGGAAGGAATCGTTCATTGACTTTGGCAACGTATATCTTATAATAACCAAGAACGGCAACCGTATGGTAAAATACCTGCGAAAGGGGTCTGACGTCGCTCATGTACTCTGCGTATCGGAGAATAAGGAATTCGACCCGTTCGAGATAGAGATAGGTGATATTCTTCGGCTATATCTTGTTAAAGGCGGCGTTCATAAAAACACCTTGTGATTATTAATAGATTTTCTTATACGACATAGTGAATGTATAAATGGAAGAGAAGGATATAACTCTTGCGGATATGATTCTGGCCAGTTTAATGTCAGAAAGCGAACACATTATGCTCTATGTCATACACGAGAAAGCGACAGACGAAGCCCAAGCCCAACGTGTAATATTGTCTCTCTGTTCTTATGGTGCGGCACATGAGACCGACATACACTTAGAAAAGACTGACAAAACAGCCAACCTTATAGCACTTGGAGGAGCGCGGTATATCTACGAACAAGAGCGCCTTAAAGAAAGATATAACAAATTATCAATGTTAGATATAGAATTGTCGATACAAGAAAAGAGACGAAATAAATGGTTGTCTATTAGCGCAATATTAATCTCTTTTGTTGCACTTGTTATTTCTATTGTGAGTCTTTTCGTATCGTGATAAAAAGTCATCTACATTGGAAAACCAATCTATATATACCGCATAGCATGAGCATGCGAAAGCAATTAATGACAATATAACGCAGAGGACTTTCATAGTATTGCAAATATAATAGAAAATTCGATCAAATATGTTGACGGGACAAAATAAAATAAATTTAATATTGGATCACGTAGGCATCAAAGCCCCTACGTTCGCCAAACATATAGGGGTTAAATACCAACGTATATTGGATATTCAAAACGGAAAAGTTAAAAACATATCCGCTGAGGTAGCAAGCCGAATTATAGACGCTTATCCACAGTTCAACATTGAATGGCTTCTTACCGGCGAAGGTGAAATGCTGAAAAACGGGATTGCTCATGAACCAGACAATGGCACCACGATCGGCTCTGGCAGAGTGATCCCGTATTATGACGCCGAGGTTGCAGCAGGAACCGAGTACGGTATGGAGATGATGCAGACGGCACCCGTAGGTGTGATCGAAATAGGCGGCCTGCTCAAAGACAGCGAATTTGCGATGCGTGTCTACGGCAATAGCATGGTTCCGAACTATCCTGCTGGATGCGTGATCGGACTGCGTCAATATAACGAACACTTCATTGAACCCGGAACTGTGTACGTGATAGAGACGGAAGAAAACCGTTTCCTCAAACGCCTGTATTACAGCAAGGATAAAAAGGCATTCCGCTGCATGAGCGACAACCACATGAAGCATGAGAACGGCCCAATGGAGGGAGAATATTTCTACCCTGAATTCGAAATCCCGTTTGAAGATGTCCGACGGTTATTGCGGGTGACGGGAGTAATTAAGCGCAATATTTTATAGGATGATTACAGTAATATATTGTATTATGAAAAAGATTTATCTGTTATCGTTCTTGATGGTGATCGTTGGGATCAGTTGCGAAAAGGAGACTGTCATCACTATATCCAACGAATCCTTCGAAGAGTATTTTCCGTATCATGAAAATGGGAAATCATATAATGAACCTTTTCGATATGTAGGAGAAGATAAGAATGGCGACCCTATATGGAGATCATTATATGAAATTGAGGAATCCGTCAATCGATGTACAATTGAATTTAGTAATAAAAATCATTACATAAATGTTGGAGAAATTCCATCTTTGTCACTACTACAAGAATGGAATTATTTAAAAGAGCGACCGCAAAACTATGGAGTTGACGCATTCCATATTGTTGCCTATTTCACCTTTACCTATGAAAATATAAATGGGAATTATTATATAAAGAATTACCACTACACTACAGATGCTCGCATATTCGGAATGAACTATCTTGAATTCGATTCTTCGAACGGAAAAATCGGCAGGTGGGTTCATAAAAAGTAATGTGATAGATGTGGATGATGGGGTGATCAATTCGATGTAATGCTATTAATCTAAACTTTAAAACTATAAGATATGGAAGATTTTTTTGTAATGATGCTAATTGTATGGGCGGTGGGTATCTTGTCAATTATATTATTCTTCAAATTATGGAGGATGACAAATGACATTAAGAAGATTTGCATTTCTGTGGTAAAAGAACCGCAACGAGGCCGAAATTGGGTGGTTTCTACGATGCTGATGAAAGGCGAGTCTCCAGAAATGATAAGTAAATATTTAATTGAATCTTTTTCAGAGGATATTCATAGACTATACAAAGTTGGATATACGGAACAGGCGTTTACCCAATATGCAAACGCAAAAATCACCCAATATAAAAAGTTATATGAGTTAATTGGAATAGAGATGCCAGATAGTATACAAAATGCAAATACAATCACAAAAGTAAAAACCATTTTTCATCAAGGATGATAACGCTTGTCTCGACTCTCCGGCAGGCTTATCCCTTGCGATAGCATTTTAATAATACCTCATGGAACTGCAACCCATCCAAAGTAAGATATACGAAATACGGGGCCAGCGGGTGATGCTGGACTTCGATTTGGCGGAACTCTACCAAGTGGAGACCCGAACACTCAAACAGGCGGTACGACGCAATATTGAGCGTTTCGAAGGCGACGATTTTATGTTTGAACTCTCGGATAACGAGTATAACGCATTGAAAGACAGAATAAGGTCACAAAATGTGATCTTAGAAATCGACGGACGAGGCAAGTATCCCAAATATCCGCCCTTTGCCTTTACGGAAATGGGCGTCGCAATGCTTTCGAGCGTGTTGCGCAGTGAGACAGCCATACGGGTAAATAGGGCTATTATGCGGGCTTTCGTAGCGATGCGCAACTACATCATGACCACGACGACAGTAACGGCAGAATTGGCCGAAATTCGGGCACGGCTGGCGTTGTTGGAGCAGACGGGCAAGGACAACGCCGAAGCGGTCAGCGATCTATCGGAGGATATGCGCCAGGAATTGGACAATATCTACGAGGCAATTGCGGCACTCTCCGTGAAGGTTCCGCAGGCGCGCAAATCCCCTCAGCCAATCGGGTTCAAAAAATAGACAGATTATACTCGATCGATGCAGATGTTATCCTAATGTTGTTCGAATATTTTCGAATAAATATCGTAAATATTTAGTAAACAGCAAGTAAAGTAATTATTTATAACAGCCTTCTAAGCTGTGGGTCTTGGGTTCGAATCCCAACGGAATCACGAAAGAAAAAACCGCCTCTCAAAGTATTGAGAGGCGGTTTTTGTCGTCTTATCGGTTTCTTTACAACAAATATTTACACATCAAAATCGCTTACTTTTGACACTTTCTGTATATATTTGTCTGCAATTGTTGTTCTAATGTTGTTCAGCTATGGCGACCTTCCGAACCTGTATCTTTGCCCACCAGCGACGCGCAGACGGTACTTACAATATCAAGCTGCGCATAACCCACCACCGAAAAAGCCGCTGGATAAGCACGACGCTCTATGCACTGCCCGATGATCTGACGCGGGGATTGAAAATCAAGGATGAAAAACTCAGCCGCAAATGCCGCGAACTGGTCGAAGATTGCATCGACCTCTGCAACGACATGGGATACGCCGTCGAGGAAATGGAGATCGACGAACTCGTCGCACGCATCAAATCAGGATTGAAAGGCGGAGAGCGATTCCGGCTCGATTTCATAGCGTATATGAGGCAGGAAGCGGCGCGGATGAATTCCGGTACGGCATCGATTTACATGACAGCCCTCAACGCGCTAAGACGATACATTGGCCGCGATACGCTCGACATCGGCGAGATCACGGCACCGTTCATCAAAGGATTCGTGCAATTCATCGAATCGGAGCCTTCGCAACGAGGCGCCAACCGAAAGCAGAAAGGTGAAACTGCAACCAAAAACAAGGGCAACAGGGCACTGTCTCTGTATATTTCGCGCATCAAAACCATCTATAACCGCGCGAAGGAAGAGTTCAACGATGAAGAACTCGGACAAATGAATATTCTGGGCAACCCTTTCAGAAACTTGCGCCTCGAAACACCCGCGCCGACGGCCAAACGAGCCATCTCCGCGGAGTCGATACAGCAGATAATCGACTTGCCGCCACTCGCCAACGAACGCGCTCGGATGGCGCGGGATTGCTTCCTCCTGTCGTTCGCACTGATGGGGATGAACAGCGCCGATCTGCTGACCTGCCCGCCGGCCAGGAAGGACGAAATCGTGTATTTCCGGCAAAAAACCGCATCCCGCCGCACGGACCGTGCAGAAATGCACGTTCGGATAGAGCCGTGCGTCAGCCCTTTGATCGCTCGCTATTCGGATAAGACGGGGAAACGGCTGCTTCACTTCTACCTCCGCTACAAAGATCGCGTGTCATTCAACAAAGCGATCAACAAAGGCCTGAAAGATGTCGGCGAGGCGATAGGCGTCGATGGCCTGACGTTCTACGCTGCGCGGCACTCCTGGGCAACCATAGCGCGGACTCCCCGAGAGGAGGGCGGAGCCGGACTGGACAAATACGTGATTCATGAAGCGTTGAATCACGTTGACACATCCATGAAAGTCACCGATATTTACCTCGTGAAAAACTGGCGTGTCATTTTCGACGCCAACAAAGCCGTAATGAATCTTTTCGATTGGAGCGGAATCGGGAAATAATTCCGGCAACGAGTTATCGGAACACGGCCCATCCTATTTTCGTGCCGACATATTGTTTTTCCCGGATCGGATCATACCCTACTATGACCTCACCGCTCCATCGGCCTCTCGTATAGCGTCCGTAGATGCCCGCCCACTGGTTGTATGGATCGATTCCGAGGGCGAGCCCCATTTCCCAGCGCGGCGGCCGCACCTCAGTATGCAGTTTTGTAACCGTAATCTCACGGAAAACCGGCTTTACTACGGCCGAAGCCCGCAACAGCCGGTTTTCTCCTACGGTCGCATCAACAAGGAATGTTCCGGTCGAATCGGCGGAGAAATCCAGCCGGTAATCCCGTTCGAGCAGATAGTCGGCGATGATTGCGGCTGTATCTACACTCATGTATTTCCACACCGTATCGGCCGGTTCGCGCACCGCGACCGGATAAGATTCCCGAATGGTGTCGTACACGGGAACCGGCCACGGCACCCATCGGGTAACGGTGCTGTCGCGCATTTCGACGGAAGCCGCCCCGCGGCGGTAGCCCCAGCCGAAAAACAGTGAACCGACGATGAGCACGGCCAACAAGTATGCGAGCAGTCGTCTCACAGATGCAACACCTGCCTTCGGTTCTTCCCGTCGGCACGGTATGAAATATGGATCCAGCGGCCCCGATTCTCGTCGATGAGCTGGTCGAAGGGGATCGCGCTGGCTGCGATGCGTTCGAACAGCCGCAGATTATCCGCGACGCTGCCGGTGGTGATGTCGGCCGCTTCGCCCTTCATGTGCTGGCTTGCCGCAGCTCCGCCGACGGCTGCGTTGAGCGCCGGCGATCGGTAGCCGCTGTTCACGCCGATCGGCTTGCCCCAAAGTTCGCGCACGGGATCGAGGCATTCGTCCATCAGCGCATTGAGCTGGCGAATGACGTCGTGCGACGGCGCGTTGTCGATGCTGCGCGCTGCGGCCGTATCGGAACGCAGCAATTCGGAAAGGGTGAAATACGTTGCCATACCTATCCTTTCATTCGGTCATACCACATCTTTGCCTGCCAGCCTGCGGCGGCTCCTGCGGCCGCCCCGAATCCTGCGCAGAGCGTCGCCGTGGTGCGGATGCCGCTCGGCAGGAGGTTGAACAGAACGACCAGCGCAATGACGGCGGCCGACATGCAGAGCGCGATTTTGACTTGCTTTTTCATGGCTTTTACAGTATTAAGGTTGAAGCGATTTATACGTTATCGATACTCGGGCAGCAGGTATTGGATGTTCATGGCCGCCGTGTGCATGATCTCCCGCGCATTCTCCTCCGATACGGACAGCGGGCGGGTGAACTCGCAGAAGATGCTGCCTATCCAGTCGTGGCGGTTGTCGTTGAGCCGTTTGATGATGGCCGCCCGACATCCGTAACTCGAAAGGATGGACTTCGCATATTTGTCGTTCACCTGCTCGTCGATGTCCGTGATGTAGAGGAAGAGATTCTTCACCAGATCGCTGCTGAACTTCGGCACCTCCGAAATCGGAAGGCCCTGCATGTGCGGTTTCATCGGTTCCACCCCTTTGCGCTTGACCTCGTAATAGACGGACAGCAGGCTTTCGTTGCCGAGCGGATGCGGCTGTACGATATAGACCCGATCGGCATCCAGCTCGTGCAGAACGCTCCACAACTCACCGTATACGATAGACGAATTGTCGGCCCGACGGATACTTTTCGTCTCTTCGTCCTTTTTGAACTTCTCGATTTTCAGGTCGGTCAGCTTGTTTTTGCTGTACTGGTTATAGGCGAACCACGCAGCGATAATAGTTCCGAGGGCACTGATGATTGCGGGGAGGTATTCCATAGCGATTTCAAAGGTTAGGCGTCGTGTACATGCAGTGATTCCACCTCTTCGCGCTGCGCCACCCGCTCGGCTTCGAGCTCGGCGAGGGTCAGTTCGTTACGGTTGTACTCCTCTTCTATCTGCCGGCGTTCGTCGTCTGTCAGCGACAGAATTTCCGAATCGGGCGGAAACAGAATGCCGGAATCCGTGTAGTTCCATTTTTCCAATCCCCGTTCATCGGTAATCTTTCCCCCGTACAGGTTGCACAGGACGCTGCCGTCCTCCACGATTTGCATCGCTTCCGCCTCGCTATAAGGCGGGAAATCGATCTTCTTTCTCATGCCCCTAAATATTTACATATTACTCTTACTCGCATACCTCCGGACGTTGTATTTCCTGTCGCCATAACTTTAAGATATTGGACAGTAGGGTCTATCGTAATACCTGTCCCATTATATACGGATTTGTTACCGGCGGCAGAGACTGAATACACGGCTCGTGCGTTATAGACCGTCGCGCCGTATATGAACGCCCGTTCATCCGTCCAGTTTTGCACGATGACATTTGTCAATGCAGACGCATTGTAATTATAAACGGCCACGGCCAGAGCCACATATCCTCTCGGTACGTCGATCCGTTTATTGGCTGTTCCTTCGGCAATATCGGTAAAGAATATACCGCTGTCTATGACTATTTCGCCTTGATTCGGGACACTTTGATACGACAGTTCTGCCGTGCCGCCCGTTGCGGTCGGAACATACGGCAGATCGAGGCCCGCGCCCGACGTGTCGCGCCACTTGTCTGCCAACAAACCGGCGGCGATGTATTCGGCGACAAGTCCGGTGCGCATCTCACCCGACAGAGGCAGCATATACCGTTCGGGCTCGCCGCCGTTCCACAGCGTAGCGACCTCCGAGGCCGTAAGGGCGTAATTGAAGATGCGATGAAAACGGACAATTCCTTTGAAAATGTAAGTCGAAGTAAGCCGGCCGACGATATACACATTCGCATTTTGATAATTGGGAAAAACAGATGTCTGATTTGTCAGGACTCCATTTACATATACTTTCCCCGTTGTATTCGCAACATCCACCGAAAGTAGCACATGGTATGATGTTTCAGGAGACACCCGACCCGCATTCATTAACTGTGACCCTATGTACGCATACATCGATCCATTAGAGACGAACAGTTGAACGTTGCTTTGGGAGCCCCTTGCAGTCGTAAATAGCCTTTGATCCGTAGTTACGTCATCTCCTGTCGTGAAACATATTTCATGTGTCCGATCCCCTTCGAACAACAATGCCGGAGCGTCTGACGAAAAATATCCATCCGAGGTATTTACTCCCGTCTGACGCCCCTGCAAAGGGGCTATCTGCGACGATTTGATATATCCCGTCGCGGAGTCGAGGTCGGCTTTGCCGGCGAGTGCATCGGGAATATCCGATACGGACACAGAGGTACGCATCGCCGAAAAGGTGCCTCCTGACTCTGTAATGGTCAATGCAATGTATTTCCCCGAAGATATATATTCGATTTCGAGTGTTATTTTCAGTGGCAGACCAACACTCCTATTTACATCTACTATCACAGGAATAGATGCATTCCTGTTCGCCGCAGCGGGATCGGTCGACACAACGACGATACAGTTTCGCCTGAGCAACTTCGAGCATAACTTTCTGAATGCATCTACACCCCCGACGGCCGCACTGATCTCTTCGCTCGTACTGTCGCTATCGATGCCGAGATAACCGGAGGGAAGGGCCGTGTTGTTGAGCAGATCGGCCCACTCCATCGATGATGCCGTATACGGCAGTCTCAATAAGGTAAATGTTTCCGATGTCAACGTAAGACTGGACGGGAGCACGTATGTCTGCGATGCATAATATCCGATGACGGCCTTCGTATCGGCATGCACTCCATATCCTGACGGTACGAGGTATTGTCCTCCGTTATCGGGAATCCTGACAACAGGTACCGTGTGAATCGGATCCGCAACGATCCGATCGTATGCTGCCGCGATTTCAGAGGCAGACATATCGGGCAGATAGCTGTCGTCTATGGGGCCAGCTTTGGTCAACAACACCACAGGGGTTGTGTTCCCCAGAAACTCGGCGATCTGGTCGAGCGTGGCGAAGGTGGATGTGCTATCCCCGTCCTGAATCTCCAACGCAACCGCACCGTTCAGGGTCTGAGCTTGCTGTAAGTCTTTGATCTTATAATTTGCCATAGTGTCATTCGGTTTTGGGTAGATCGCCCAGACGCAGGAAATCGTGTACGTTGGACGGATGTTGTCTGAGATGATGCCGAGCCGCTGCGGCCGTCAGATTCAAGTGTGTGTAGAGTTTTCCGCGATAGCGGATCACGATGCCGGATTTGAGCATGTAACCGCCGTTTGCGCCTTTCTGCTCCTTCCGCAAATAGGAGGCGATCATCGCGGCCGCATCACGGAACCGGTTGGGACACCGGCCGCTGAAATCGGAAAGCATCGGACGCCCGAACACTTCCCGATAATCCGATTCGATCCGCTTCTTCTCTTCCATGCACAGAGAGGTGCCCGATGCGCACCTCTCCATGTACCAGTCCAACGGTTGCATACCCCCTACTCGGCCGGAGTACACAATGCTTCCAGCGCGGCGCGAGAAGCGTCGATACCGCCGGCGTCGAAGAAGATCTGCGGCGTCGGTGCGTTCTGCTCGATCAGGTCGCCGCCCCAACCTCCGTTGTAGCCGTCGCCGTACTTGTCGAGCGTCGCGTTCTGCATCGATGCGCCCTGTTCGTAGCCGATCACACAGAACGCCTGGCTGCCGTCCGCACCCTTCGCCTTGTTCTCGTAGACAGCGACCCAGTCCTCGTTCTTGAACGCCTCAATGTTCTGCGAGTTCGCGGGGCTGTCGGCCAGCATACGCAGCGGCAGCGTCTTGTTGATGGCGATGCCGATTTCGGCGTTCTGATCCTCGTAGATCAGCCCGTTGTAGGGCGTTTTGGAGGGAATCGAGAACCGATAGGCCCTCTTGCCGGATTTGAGTGCGATCTTGGTGATCTTCGGTTTGGTGTAGGTCGTCGCCGATTCGTCCAGATCGGACTTCTTGATAAGATAGGCAATCTTCTCGACGCCCACCCCATAGACCGTGTTGCAATCTTGCAGGATATCGCCTGCCAGATCATTGATACATTCTGCCATTGTTTTTTTTAATTTATTATAAAAGGGTTAATTCGTGTTTGAAGCAAATATAGGATACGCAGGAAGGGTTCCTCCGAACTTTTCGCTGTTTTTTTACCTTTTGCGTCCGGCGTAGCGCGCCGTCTCATCCTGCACCTTGACCCGCCGCTGACCGTTGTTTATATCCCTGACCGTCACGACAGGGTTCGGAAGCCGGCGCATCACGCGCTCGAACATCTGTTCCATCTGACGCATCCCCGAACTCTTCTCCGGAAGATGCCGCGTCGGAATGGCGTTGCCGCCGCTCGACACGTTCATCATCGAGAGCACCGGCCCCCAATCCACGACCGCACGGGCCGTCATCACGGCCTCGCCGTTGGACAGCCGCGCAGGGATGCTGTCGCTCGTACCCGTGCCGGGGCCGGTCACAAGACCGCCGCGGGCATAGTGGTATTTCGCGCCCTCCTCGGCCGCAGTACTATTCAACGATTTCATCTGAGATATAACGCTCGTAATGGTCGCAATAGCAGTAATGGAAGCTGCGATGCCCTCCCAAATATTGCCAGTGGAGAACGCCTTACTCAACGCTGCACCCATTGACGCGATAGCTTGGGCCATACCTAACACTGCAACAACCGGCGCACCTGCACCGGCCTCTTCCGCCAAACCAGCCAGTGCTCCCGCGAGATCGCTGGCTGTTTGGAAACTCATTTGCATGCTCTGCGCCTCTTTTTGGGCGCCTTTATTCATTTCGTCATGCAGGCGAATGAGCATTTCAAGCCGGCGGTTGTCTATTTCGATAGCCGAATCCCCCATTGCTCGGTATGCTGCGGCATACGAATCGAATTCGGCCAACTGTTCCCGAAGAATGGCAACGGTTTCATTCTGCGCGGCCTCATCTCCGCCTGTGGCCTGCGCATTCAGAATCCGATTCCGGTATTCGGACTGTTTCTGATTATATTGGGATATGAACTCGGCCGATACCTCCTTGTCCATCTGCGACAGGATTTTTTCGAAATCACCCATCACGTCAATACCCGTCTTACGAATGATTTCCCGTTGCTCGTCAACCCATTTTTGAAGTTCCTGTTTGCTGCGGGCATAATACCCCTCCATCATTCGTTCTGCTTTTTTTACGCCGGATTCATCAGCATACGGGTCGTCGTTCGCCGATTTTGAACTTTTCTCAGATTCTTTTATTCCCGCTCTGTCGAGGATTGATTTTGCATCCGCATTTCGTGCGACAGTCAATTGCGTGAATGCCGATGCTTCCGCTTCGAGGGCTTCGACCTCGGCTAATATTTCCTTCTTCTCGTCTTCGGTATATGCTCTACGACGATATGTAAAATTGGCACCTCCGCGCAAACCAGGTCCCGCGTAGACCTTTTCAACTGTACCTCTTTTTATCTTGTCTTCCGCTTCTTGTCGGGCAATCAACGCATCTTTGTACTTTTGAGTTGCCAGTTCGTTCGCAGCATTAGCTTGCGCGCGCAGATTCATTGCTTCGATAAACGCATCCGTATTCTGAATAAACAGATTATCGGCGTCCGCAACCGTTGTTATAGCTACTCCCAACTTATCGAACGCCTCTCGGTTGTTTTTGACAAACTCTGTTTTTGCTTTGAGATCATCTCCCAATTGATTCCATTGCAGCTGCAAGGTCCTGAGTTGGGCAACCTGATCGCCATAACTGCCGGAAGATTCTGCCATTTGCTTATTCACCTCTGCCTGGGCTTCCGCCATTGTCATGGCGGCCTCTCGCCCCTTGAACAGATTCCCGATCCAGCTGACAATATCCTTCCCATATACCGTGAGCAAGGTAATGCCGACGGATATAAGGCTGTTCCAGCTGAACACAGCAGCTCCCAGCTGTTTGAGGATCGGTACTCCCTGCTTACCCTCCTTCATGGCCAATTTATTGGCCGCACGAAGTTTGTTGATCTCGTCGACAAGCATCGGGATATTGTTCGAGATGGCGAGGAAAAACATATTCGCTCCCATTGTGGCCGACGGCAACTCGCGGACGATCTGCGACACCGATACATTCAGCCCGTTGAATGCCGACTGGTAATTACCCACATTCGAACGGAAATTCCCCAGCCGCTGTTCGGCCGCACTGACTTGCGCCTGCATCTTGGATATTCGCTCCGCTATCCCATTGCCTACGGAACCCTCTCGATCGGCGGCCGACAGTGCATTGTATTCCGCCGTAAGGTTACGAATGGATGCACGTAATCCATTTACCGAACCTTCGAGATTCTTCTCCTCTTTGATATTGTCCTGAATCTCGTGCGAGTATAATCGCATCGCCGATTGGAGCGCCTTTACCTCTTCCCTGTTCGCAATCAACTCTTGCGTCGTTTGGGCTACCTGTTCATTATAGGCCTCCTTGTCGATCGTTCCGGCTTTGCGTGCGGCTTTAAGTCCCTTCAAACCGGACTTCAATTCGGAGATACGGTCGTTGAGCGTATCGATACGTTTAGCCGATTCGGACATTCCCTTGATCAAATCCGAGTATTTTACGCGGATATTGATAATTTTATCAATGTTTTCCATTTTGACAAGTTGTTTTATTTTTCATATCTTTGTTTTTAACCAAATCTCAAATCATCATGACAGGCATCTATGCAATCATCGGAATCGTAATGCTGGTATTCGGCATTCTGCAAATCGTTCTTTTCTTCAAACTCTGGGGAATGACGAACGATGTAGGTCAAATCAAGGGTTTACTATCTAATCTTTCAACTCAAAAAGCTACCGCTGCAATGAGTTCTCATGATTTAGAGCAAACATCGTCCGAACAAAAAACCGAACAAAAAGTTGTCGGGGAATGGCCCGTGGGAACTCTCGTTGTTCATACGGCCACAGGGCAACAAATGCGCATCAAAGAGATCACGCCCGACCATAAATATGTGTGCACACAAGGTAATCTTGTTAGGGGGACATATGCAAAGGGATGTTTGATGTCATATGAAGACTACGTTACTACCATTTTAAGTGAAAACAAATCCAGCAGCTCCGTAGTAGGCATTGTGATTGCTCTTATCGGTATTTTAATCATCGCTATTCTATTTTTTACAGCTTGATCAATTTGCACTCGCATATACCGTCCTCACCAGTCGTGACGGAGTAGATGGCGAAATAGCATCCGTAGACATCGAGGTAAACACGCCGCGTATAGTCGAGATTGCAGATGTCGGCCACGGTCAGTTTGACATAGACCGTAATCATGCGGAACTTTTTCAGTATCCGCTGGTAGCCTGCATACCGTTTCGCCACGATACCCTCCGACCCGCCGAAATACATCGTGCGGGGGAATTCGCCATACCAAAAATGCGCTATTCCGTCGGATGTTCTGTCCGTCAGGGTGAGGATGCGGGCCGATGATTCGTTATAGGTTACATCGGTCGTATTCCCGTCTTTATCCTTTTTGACATCGTAGCATGGAACTACGGCAAATGTCGTCTTGTCGTGGATGCTGTCGGTATTGTTGATGAAACGATTGGCCGAAGCCGAGAAATTCAATGATACCAATTCGTTCTCCAGCTCGATGTTCTCGTTGTCGATGGAGATGATACCCTGCGTGTTCAACATCTCGGCGTCCTCGTCGTTGTCGTAGTCGAGCGTGTTGGTCTGGGCATAATCCCCCATCGTGAACTCCGTTCCCTCCGGCCGCCAGATTTCGCCCCGATCGTTCAGAATCACTTTGCGGCTCCAATCCTGAATCGTTGCGTCGAGATGACTGTCGACGATTCGTCTGTCGGTTTGCGTGTTCGGCGTCCGGTCGTCTCCCGAATCGACGATGCGATAGTCGTAGTCGATCGTCTCCGTCGAATTATAGAACTGATCGGGCGACATCATGCGGATCGTATTGCTATCCGAACTGTCCGGATAGGCGAAAAGTCCGGCCATTGTCATCAATGCCGACAGGAACTCCGCGTGCGTCATATCCGGCAGGTTCTCGGCAATCGGAAACGGAGAGGGAAACGATATATCGTCGAAATGGGGCGTGATGATGAATCGGGCCGACACGTAGGTTTTGTTGCCGCCGTTCGTAACGAAATTTTCCAAACTCCACCAGACCACATTGTATTCCTCGACGTTTACCTCTTTTTTATCGAAAATGTCGCTGAGTGAAAAGCGGGTAATATTACCGAATTCCCCAATGTCGGACACTTCGAGCAACACCTGTTCTGTATCATCTGTTTTGCGGCCGGCAAGACGCAATGTGACAGGTTTCGTCGCATCCCGTCGATGTCCGTTAAAAATAATAGGCTTCCCGTCATAACTAAGTATAGACACGTCTACTACTTTCGTATTGGCAATATAGAACTCTTTGTAGAATACGATGTCATCGGAAGCTGGGCTATCTATCTTCACCTTGATACCGATCCCCCTCTTGTCCCAAGTCGCATTTTCCTCGTCGAAAAACAGCGGATAATACCCATCATCGCTATTCGTAAAATATCCGGAACTTGCCTCGAACCGATCCGAGTACCAGCTATCCGGCCCTGCGTTTTTCGACACGAGCGGCAGGATAAAATCCCGCCCGTAACTTGCACGACTTAACGCGGCTTTGTTTGCAATCACAATACCGTGGTACCGTTCTATTGCTTCGAGGACTTTTATCACGGGAATTGACGGATGCGTGTATTTCCAAAATGGACGACCTTCTGCGGGTACGGCCCAATTACCGGAAGAGTCTTTTGCATACTCGATAAGAGCCGCACCGAAATCCACTGCAAAGAATCCGGCGACCTGCGGCGGTATCGTTGCGCCGGTTTTCAAATACTCCGTATTCTCGTTCCACTCGACATAATCCGCTCCTGCCACCTCGATGATCTGCTCGCGCAGATCGCGCAGCGAAGCGTCGAACAACGGCTGGAAGTTGTCGATGTTGCCCCACACGAGTGTGATGTTGATCGTGTCGGTTACGTCCGTAACCATCGCATACCCCCGCGTGAAGACCGGAAAGCCGCCGAGGTAGTACGCTGCCGAATGCTTCCCGTATACCGCCGAATCGTCCAAGATGTCGATGCGGTCGATCAGACCGAAGGCCTTGCGGTTGCGGGGCGTCAGCGGCAGATTGATCTCCGCGCTGCGGTTGCTCTGGATCACGTCGAGATCGTTGAAGACCGGCGACTGGAAGATCAGCGACGGCGTATCTTCCAGATCGCACAACTGACCGTTTATGTAGAGCTCCTTCGTCATAGCGTCAAGTGCTTTATCGAAAGTTCTACCACGCAGTCCTGCATGCAGGCATTCGTCCGCGAGATGTCGCCGTCTTCGACATAGGCGTCGATCCACACCTTCCGCCGGGCGTCGTACAGCTGCACCTCCCGTCCGGAGAGAATCGATGCGCACAGGTCGAACAGTTCACGGTCGACCAGTCCGCTATGGAGCGTATGGGTCGTGGTCGCCGTGATCGTGCGGTGGCGTTCGGGTGTCAGTTTCTCGGAGAGCGTTTCGAAGGTCTCGTCTTCGGATACGTCGTCGACGCGCTCGGTCGGATGCCAGAGAAAGTAACGCATCAATCCCGTTGCATCGCGCCAGCGCACGAACGATCCGCTGTCGCAAGGATTCACCACGACCGTCAGACGCGCGCTCTTCACGGCACCGGTCGTGCCGCCCGTCGAGACGATCAACTGCCGCTCGCCGCCTCCGAATTCGCGGAAGAAGGTCATCGGAAGGGAGAACACGGGATCGACACGCGAATAGACCTCCCGCCGGCCGCTGTCGGCATCGGTGAAAGCGAAGTCCTGCATGGCGCCCGTATAGGAGTTGACGAGAATCTGCTCGCTGTAATCGAACGCCGGAAAGACCACGATCTTCGACGGCTGGGGCCAGCTGATCGGGGTATCGGCCTGCGCATTGTTCGTCATCGCGCGCGCCGACGCCCCTTTGAGCAGATAGAGCGGCGACGAGGCGATCGCCTGCCCGTCTACTTCGAGGCTGATCGTCGTTTGCGCATTCCCGTCCTGTGCGATGATTTCGAACAGATCGTCCATCGGGAATACGGCCGAACCGTTGATGATCGAACGCACCAACGTATAGCCGCCGACTTTGACAACGGCCGCATTGTATGTCGGCGCTTCGCTGACTCCGACCGTATTGTAGTTTCTCGCCAGCGAAATGGCGGGTGTTAATCTATATTTAGGCATAATCACTGATTGTTTCATTCAACATCGTAAACACGCTGCGGTCGAGCTGCTCGGAGAGTTGCCGGTCGATGTCGTCCACGGCCGGCTGCAACAGGTCGAACAGGATCTCCGTACCGCCGCCCTCGCGGTAGAGCACCGTGCCCTTGCTCCATACGTTCGCCGCCACGGCGTAGGCGTCGATCTCCTCGATGCCGTAGAGCCCCTCTTTGGCCTGCGCCCATCGTTCGATCGCAAGGAGAAAAGCATCGAAGGAGGCGTATTGCGCCTGCACATCGCCCGCAGAACGTCCCCCGTCGACGCCGGCGATCCCCTGCCGGCCGACGAACGCCGCTTCGAAACCGTCGTCGTTCTGTTCGACCTGCGTTTGGAGCGATGCCGCCGTCGCGCCCGTGGCCCATTCCGGCACGCCGAGGCTGTTGACCCGCTTTCCGCTGCTGCCCGTCTTCGTTTGCAGATTCGCCACGACCTGCGTGCGCAGCGTATCGAACCGCGCTTCGCACACCTCGATGAATCGCTGCGGATCGAAATAGCGCAGTATCTTGTCGATCCTATCCATTGTTGCAGGTCGAATAGGTCATCGTCGCCTCGCATTCGACTCCGCAGACCAGCTGATCGAATCGGGCGGCGAACGGGGTGATCTTCGTGACCTGCACCTCGACTCCCCGATCCCGCAATGCCTCGAAAAACTCCGCCGAGCGGTCGATCATCTCCTCGACGATCGGCATGACCTGCGTCGCGGTATCGGGTTCCGCTTCGCCGAGGTCGCCGCAGAAGAGGAACTTCGAGGCGCGCTTGTAGACGCCATCGAGATCCGTCGGCGTGATCGTCTCGAAGAATTGCCGCACGACGACCGGATACTCCGTGATCGTCCCCAGGATGTAGTTCGTCTCTTTAAGGCGGGCATAGATATACGAACCGAAGCCGCACGCCCCGGCGGCCTTGTCGATATGGTCGTTCAGCGAGTTTATCTTCACTCCCACGATACGTCGGGCCGGCGGCGTCTGCCCGACGACCCTGTACTCGTATTCCTTGTTGTCGGTCATCTTCTTTTGATTTTAGAGGTTTGTATCCTGCTGAGATTGCGCTGCTCGATCACGTCGTTCGTCGTCGACTCGAAGGCTTCGTAGACGACGCTCCACTCCATGCCGTAGACCGACGCGGGCGATACGGCGCCGTTCATGATCTGCACGTACTTGCGCACCACGGCGGCGATGCCTCGGTCGGGGCGGTCGATCTGCGCCTGCCGCTCCTCGTCGGTCGGTTCGATTTTCAGATCGGCGAATCTCTTCGAGATGGCCGCGAGCGTGTCCATGCAGTGCAGAAAGTAGCGGTACGCACGGATGAACCGCAAATCCGCGACCTTCTCTTTCGGGATGCCGAGCATTTGCGACAACACGTTGACGAAGTAATCGGTGGAGCGGTTCGTCGCGTTCAGCACCGCCAGATCGCGCATCGTCATGTGTTTCGGATCGCGGGCCGCAATACGCCTGTCCGGCAGCCACCGCCGATGCAGTACGCAGCATTCCGGTTCCGCCCGTCTCTTGATCTCTTCTGCAAACCGACGGCTTTCGAGGTTGAACAATGCCGCCCTGCCGATGATGATGTCCCGAACGGTATCGGTCGATTTGACGATCATAATCCGAATAAGTTTGCGGGTTCGAAAATTGCCGAACAATAGTCCGGCACGGCCCCCAGTTCGACGAGCTTCGGCCGCAGGACGCAGCATTGGCGCACCATATCGTTCCAAACCTCTATGGCACGGATGCGCGGACTCGCTTCGTCCGAATATTCCCCACGCTGCACCTTCTCGCCGGCCGGTGTGCCGACCGTAGTATGCGTGCGCAGCCAGTAGAAATAGACATAGTTCGCAATGGGCGAGGTCTTGACCGCTTCGTTTCTGAGCAGCGCAACGATCTGCGGATTCTCCTCCGCCGTCTCTGCCAGTGCCTCACCCAACAGATTGCGGAGGAATCTCGGCTCGTAAATGGCGATGTAGGAGTTCGCCGAATCGATGAGTGCCTGAGCGAGCGCCGTCGGCTTGTCGTCCTTCCGATTGGCGATGCCGGAGATGTAGATCGGATCCTTTTCGAAATAGGTATTGTCGATAATCATGGAAAATGTATTTAGCGGGCGCAGGGGCGATCAAACCCCTGCGTCCTGAAATTACTTCACCGTTTCTCGGTGGCGCGGCCCAACTTGATGAGCGTCTTGGCATGTACGGGATGCACCTCATAGGCTTTGCCCTTCTCCAGCGTATTGCCGGGGCCGCCGGTTCCGTAGACCGTCACGCGATCGTTGAAGTCCACATTGGTCTTTTCTTCTTTCGTTGCCATATTCTTTTTCGTTTAACTTGTTTGACTTAGGCTGCCTTCTCCGAAGGCTCGGCAGCCGGTTTCTGCAAGGCGGCGATAATGGTCGCGAACGTGCCTTTGACGAACGCCCCCTGATCGACCGATGCGAAGTACGAGTGCAAGCGCTCCTCGCAGATGACCGTGAAGAGATTCTTCTGGAAGTCGTCGTCGACCCACCCGAATTCGATGCGAATGCCTTTGTACGGGCGAACGTTCCATTTGCTCGTATCGGCAACGAGGAAATCGCCGGCCTTGACGTAAGTCGATTCCACGATCTCCACCCCGCGGATGAGCCGGAACAGCTCGTCCGAGATGTAGTGACCCGTCGAATCCTTCGTCAGGTCGATGGAGGCCCGATCCGAAGGATTGAGCATCACCACATCGGGATAGAAGTTCAGGTTCCGCATCTGGAGGATCGCTGCGCGGATCGCATCGGCCTTGTTCGCCATTTCGACCGTCCCGTCGAGCGCGGTGGTCGCATAGGTAGCAGCAGCCGTAAAGATGCCTTTGAGATTCACGCCCGTGCCGTCACCGGTGAGCAGCTGTTTCGTGCGTTCCTGAACGAGCGACGTGCGCAGCATGTTGTCGATCTCCGACTGCATATAGTCGAAATCGTCGCGCATCTCGTAAGAGATTTTGGCCGATACGGCCACTTTCTTCGCCGTCGACGTCTCAGGGACATACGACCAGTCCATAGCGGGCTTCAAGGCCCCCTCGGCGATGAATGCAGGAGCGCCGTTGCCGGGCTCGCGATCCACCCAAGTGATATTGGGCGAGTTGGTCGAGCCCTTGAACAACCGTTCTACGACGCGCGTGTCTTCGCTCGGCGCGTAATGGATAGTGCGGTCTACTTCGGTGTTGAGCGCTGCAACCGCCGCGGTATTGGCCGCCACGGTGATCGTCGTAGCAGCCGCTTTGATCTCCAGTTCGAGCGCCGTATTGCGTTTCTCCGCGAAAGCGCGTTTCGCCTCGTCGCTCGAAAGGAACGCCTTGATCTGCTCGCGGATCGTGCGGCCCTTGCCGGCGCTGCCGCTCATCGAACGGCGAATCTCGCTCCCCTGCTCCTTGAGAGCCTTCTCGATCTCCGCGATCTTCTCGGCCGACACGCCCAGTTTCCCGAGCGACGATTTTACCGACTCGACGATCTCTTCCTCCGATTTGATCCCCTCGGCCAGCATTTCGAGCTGGTCGTTGATGTGCTTGCCGAGCAATTCCATGCCCTTGCGATCCACATCCGAGAACTCCCCGCTGTCGGGCAGTTCGAATTTCTTGAATTTGAATGCCATGTTTTTCAGTTTTTGATTTGACCTAATTTTTCGAATACCGAACTGCGTGAAGTGAGTGGCGCGGGGGCCGGCTCGGCTTTGAACATCGACAGTATTCTGCTGTATACTTTTTCGTATTCATCGGGCGCGGTCTCCCGTAATGCCTTGACATATCGTTCCATGTCGTCCAAGGCTTTCATGTCGCCGATATACTCCGTGTGCTCGTTGGCGCCGAAGGTGACGACCGAAATCTCGTGCAGAATAATCTCCTTCACGATCAGGCAGTCGAGATCGGGATCGTAATCGCATTTGTCCCATACATACCGATAGCCGATCGAGAACTGGTTGAGCACCCCTTCGTGCATCTGCACCCATGCGCGGCGAGCGTCCGGCACGGCATCGAAATCCGAGAGCTGCACCGTGGCGTATCCGCCGTCGTCCTTCTCCTCGATCGACAGGATACGGCCGATCGGGTTCTTCGTCTCGTGCTGCCACAGGAATTGTATCTTCCGGTTCGTCGCAGACGCCGGCCCGCGCTCCTGAATACTCTTGCTGATGCAACCCTTCATCAGCATGTCGCCGTCCGAATCGACCGTTCCGAACGAACAGAACTTCACGAGAATGATGTGTTTCTCCTCGTCCACGACATCGGCCTTCAATATCGGCGCTTGCTTGAAAGCCCCGCCGCGGCTCATGACTTTTTTATACAGTAGTTTGTCCATTATTCCAGAATGTTTGCAATGATGTTTTTCCCCTGTTGCTCGGTAATGAGACCGGAGGCGATCGCGTTGCTGGCAGCCGTCACGGCCGCCGTCAGCGAGTCGGCATACAGCCGCTTCGCTTCCTGGAAGATCGACAGGTGATCGAAATAGGGAACGATGCGGAATCCATCGAACCCGTGCGCCGCGTTCAATACCTCCGATATTCGCTCTGCATCCGGTTTGATCGCATCGTTGTACAATTTGACCTCGGCCGCCGTAAGATTCGCATAGGTCGTACCTTCGGTGTCGATCAGTACATACGGAACTTGATAGGCATCGGCGATCTCCTTCTTGGCATTGCGCTGCACCTCCGTGAGATTCATGTCCTTCATGTTGGCCGAAATCTGCACGAAAGCAGCCTTCAATCCGGTCACGATGTACTTATATTGGCCCTTCATCACGCCGTATCGCCGCAGGGCCGCTTGTGCCTGCTCCCGATCCTCCTTGTTCTCCGGCAACACGGATGTCCGGAAATCCTCGCTATTCAACGAGATGATACCCAATGCCCCTCTGTTGATGATGAGTTCGTTCTGCGCCTCGAATGACGACACGAAAGGATTGACGGCGTTCTGCAAGGCTGACAGACGCGACTGCGATGCTCCGAAGATATTCGGATTATAGGCCGAATCCCGCACGACGAACATTTGATCCCGATCGACACGAATTTGATAATCGTTGATCGAAACCATATAATAATCGATCTGCGGATCGGGCCGGAAACCGGTGAATTCGGAGGTCGTCACCTCCTGAACAAGCGGATTCGGAATCACGTAGAGTTCGTAGGCCGTGGGCACACCGACCGGCTCCCAGCGAAGAATATAGGCTTTTCCGTAAATATCCTTGAAGGCTTCGATCATCGCCGTGAAATCTTCGATCGTTTGAAAGTCATTCGGATGCTTCCACCTGTTCAGTTCCTCCGTGCGACCTGCGACCTGGCGAGCGTCGTCCGACGGATCGACAGCCCACCAGCGGGCGTTGCGAATTGCCGCGGATTTCTTGGTCACGACCGAAAACAACGCGCTGCACCGAGCGTAAGCGATAGTCTGTCCGGCAACGGTGTCGCAGTCGATCGTACTACCGCTGCCCAATCCCATTGCCGAGAGAAAATCGCGCACAGAGACGAACCGCTGTTCCTCCGCTGTCGGAGTTCCGCACTCCGATTTCGTCGTCAAGTCCTGACTCTTACTTCGCCACTTCAAGCTGAATCTCATTGCACATAGCCTTTGAAGCAAATGTAAGGGCGATAAAAGAGGGTTCTCCGAACTTTTCGCTGTTTTTTCATTTTCGGCGGTTGCAGACCCAATAGAGATACTCCATTACAGCGTATCGGGCCGCATCCCACAAGTGATTGAATTTGTCGATCGGCTGGTTGATCGTAATGCCGTTCACCGAATCCCACACATAGGAATTGGCCTCGGTTTGGAAATTACGGCTGCGGACGATATGGAGGCGGAACGATTTGACCATGTGAATTCCGTCCGTTACGGAACCGGCATATTTCTTCGCCTTCACCACGCTGAGCCCGCGCAGCAGCAGGCCGTCGACCATCGATTCGGGATTTTTAGCGTATTTGTCCGCCGAGTCGGCGAATATGGGCATCCGCCCGACTGTCCCCTCTATCGCATCATAGAGCAAGGCCGGATCGGAGCAGGGTGCATAAAACTCTTCCTTCATGTATAGATCAAGCCCCCGAAGCCCCAGACGGACGAGCGCCGTAGGATCGTTCGTAAATCCGAAGTCGAGGCCGAACACGACCCTTTCCAGGTCGGACGGAAATTCATCGATCCAGTCGATATTCGGATAGACAAGGCCCTCTTTCGCCGCACGGATTCCCAATCCATAGACTTTCCATCGCCACTCGTCGGCCGTGCCCGCAGCAATGTTCGCCGGTGTAGGTTCATAGGATTCGATCTCTCGTATGACCCCAGGCGGGCAGAACGGATTGTCTTTGTATGTCGTGTGCGTAAAATAGGTGTGCGGCTGCCCTTCCAGTTCGAAGGCCCAATGTTCGGTATATTTGGGATTCCAGTCGCCGATGACCATCGTCGTGCAGCGCATCGTGATATTTTTGTACTGCTGCTTCGAGATGTCGTCCAGCATCTCGTTGATGTAGATGATGTCGCAATCGTATCCTTCACGGCTATCCATTCTGTCCAATCCGCGGAAATGGATCACGGAGTTGTTGATATAGTAGTCGGGATGTTGATTCTCGCTGCGCATCGCATCGGGATCGTAGACGCCGCGCAGGGTCAGTTTCTTGCGGAAATCGGCAAGGGTGATCTCCTTGCAGGCCTGCAACGTATTTCGATATACGAAGATATTGAGCGGGGATAGTGCGAGCGTACAGATGTCGTACAGAAAATCGAAGGCATCGTAGGTCTTCCCCGAACGGCTCGACCCTTCATTAAAAATCTTCAACACCGCATCCCGTTCCCTGTACTGCATGTACCGATACATGAGGTAACGATACACTTTCCCCCGATAGGTGCGGATGTCAGGCAGACGATGCATCGGCAGGCGGTGTTTTTTCGATCGACAACGCATCCTCCGCGTCTATTTGAATGACGACGGGAGCGACGGCAGGATTTTCTATCTTTCCGGATAGTTTCACCTCCTTCGGCGCTGCGTAACCCAACATGTTCATGATGCTGTCGAGACTCTTCTGCTTGTCGTAGCACTCGATCTTCACGAACTCCTCGACAATCTCATCGCCATTCGAAGCGATCCGTTTGACCTGTTTGGTATTGATCGACTTTATACATGCCTTCTCGTCGTCCGTAAGCGACTCGAACTCTTTAAGCGACATCCAGCCGTTACGAATGCGGGTCGCATCCGAAAAGGCGATCTTCTGGTGCTCGCGGATGATCTGCAAGGCCGAGATGCCCGCAGCCTCGGCAAGGTGAGTTTTCAGATATTCGATCCTCGCTGCAACCTCACTGTTTTGTAATAGCAGATAGGCATTATTCCATACCGTGTTATCGCTCATGTTCGAACATCTGTAAGCATAGCGATATGCCTCGGACGCATTACCGCATTCGAGGTACTTATTGCAAAACTTTTCCTGTTTGATCGTGAGCTTGCCCATATATGCAAAGATCGCCTATCGGGGAGACGATTCTTTCAACTTTTCGCTCTTTTTCATTGCCCGATATAGCGGTATTGTAGGTGTGCATGTAAATCATGCCACTCTTCGATCAGTCGGGGATGCCGTTCGACAAATGCCTCCCACTCGATGCGGCGCAGATAGATCCGCCCGTTGCGGACGACTGCTCCGAGTGTTCGATCCACTCGAATCGATTTCCATATCCAACGTGTCGAAATGCCGTACTCATCGGCTGCGGCCTGAATTGAGATAAAATGGTTCATTGCAAATCCCGAATTAATTACTACCTTTGTTCTTGGGTGAGGGGTGATTCTTCGGGATCGCCTCTTTTTATATCAAACAGTTACCTCCTGTTCTACTTTCCGGAATATTACATCCATCTCATCCTCTCGTTTGTACCAACGACAGCTGCCTGTCATCTCGTTGTAAGAGCAATTGCCAAAACGCGCACAATCCCGACATGCACATCCCTCTTTATTCGGATCATACCCTACAACCTCTACATTCTCGCCTTCATACACGAACCGCTCGCCGACCGGACGGGTGTAACGTTTTTCATCTCTGGGTTTCAGGGCCCACGGAACCAGCCGCCTCGTCATGGTCTTTCGGCCCTCGATGACCGCCTGCGTCAAGCCGTAGCGGTCGTTGAACATAATCTTTTTCATTCGATAACAGTTTTTGCGATTCTAAGAGCCTCGATAAGTTCGTCCACCTGCTCGTCCCGAAGACTTACATAAGCATCCTCATCGTCTGTCTCGATTTGCAGTTGAACGAATGAAGGAAATCCCTTTACAGCACCTTCTTTTCGGTTGCAGACCCGGACTATTCCGTCTTCATTCGCAGATACTTCGGTAAAATACTTTTCCTTTTTCATATCTTCAATTTGCACTTTTTTGATAAAAGCCACTCGACCGCTCCGTACAGCAGGTCGATAAGCCGTGTCGACTGTACCAAAAAGTAGTATTCCCGCCCTGCGCCGCCATACAGTACCTCATCGCTTCCGGAGGCCATCTGGAAGTACGAGAGGCGCCAGATGTCCTCCCATCTCACTATCTCCATATTGAGCCACGCTCCATCGAGCATTCGGCAATGACTAGGCAACGCTCCCAACAAGTCCGCAACCGTGAAAGCAGGAATGCTTATCCCACTATCAATGTATTCTTTGCTGGCGGTATAATGGGGAAGTACTGACAAATGCCATTCGCCACTACATTGTGCCCACGCCATACCCGCCTTTTCGGCCGGAACGCCCAGTTCCAGCAGCCGCTTCGACTGCTTGATGCTTGTTACTTGATTTGTCATCCTTTATAGTTTTTGAATTCCACACTCTTGAAAATCGCCCGATGATTGCACCAGCGGGCTAACCGTTTCTGCTCATTTGTCGGCTCGACGTTATTATCAAAATCCCTGTATGGCTGGGCGAACGGGAGTACTCCCAATTTGCGCAAAGCATTGATTCGCTCCAATGCATCATCGACATCTTGAATCAGGCAGTAGACAAAAATCCGATAAGGCTTAACACCTCGACGTCCCAATTCCTTCACACACTCGGCTACCGGTTCCAGCTGTGACATCCGGTCACAGGCAAATCGTATCTGATTCATCCATTTCACGCGGGACAACAAGTCGAGGATGAAGGCGTCGTCGCAAGCCCGACGTGCATCCAGACCTTGATTGAAATCTACGGAGATACCCATACGGACGATCTCCTCGATCTGTTCCAACCCGAAGTCCGACGCCAGCACATTGTTGTCGAGCAGCACGGCGCGCCGTTTGCCGCCGATGAATTCACGAAGCGGCGATGCCGGACGGATCGAGCCCTCCTTATGCGGAACGATGCACCACGGGCAGCGGTTCACGCATCCCCGCGTCAGAAAGCCATAGGCTTCGTCCACTCCGTACAGCGAATAATCCGGACAGCAATGTTCGATCTCGTCGGGCAGCGTCGTCGTGTAGTCTTTATAGCCTGTGCCGGCACGTACGACCTCGCAAGGGTAATAATCCGGACAGTCGGGCGTGAAGGTGAAGACCTTCGACATGTATACCCGATCGTAATGCCCGAACATCGGGTCGGCGAACTCCACCCTATCGCCCTGAGACTTATGCCACGCCGACAACTTCATCAACGCGAGATTCGGAAAATGATGCCCGTCGACATCTACGAGGCCTATTTTCTGCATCGTTCGTATTCATTTATCGTTTCGAATATCCCCAATTCCTGAGCTCGGCGTCGATTCTCGATTTCGATATATTTGGGATTTAACTCGAAGCCGATGGCATTTCGGCCGAGTTTATTGGCCACGATGCGCGTGGTGCCGGAGCCATTGAACGGATCGAGCACGAGGCCACCAGCGGGACACCCCGCAAGGATACACGGCACGATCAAATTCTCTGGAAACGTGGCAAAATGGGCCTCTTTGAACGGCTGCGGGGGAACTGTCCACACGCTTCGTTTGTTGCGCGTCGTTGAAGCCTCCGGCGCTATCTCGTAGTATTCAATCGCTTCCGCACGACCCGAACGATGGAATGATCCGTGCCTGCCTTTCCCCGTGTCCCATCCTGCCGGTTTGCGTTGCCGGATCTTTCCGACGTTCGGGTGGTTAATCAGGTTCTTGCCGTCCTCGAATTTCGAGCCGTTCCACCCTGTCGCTGGTTCTTTGATTGCCTCGGCGTCGAAGTAATAGCGGGGCGACTTGCTGAACAAGAAAATATACTCGTGTGACTTGGTGCAGCGATCCGTCACGCTTTCGGGCATCGGGTTCGGCTTGTGCCAGATGATATCCTGCCGCAAGTACCAGCCATCGGCGCGGAGAGCGAACGCCAGCATCCACGGGATCCCGATCAGGTCTTTGGGTTTGACCTCTCCGCCCTTGAACGCTTTATGGGCATCGCCCGTCCAACTCCCCGCATTGCTGCGCTGCTTCTGACTGGAACGTTTCGTGTCGCCAGCACCTCGGCCGCTACCGGCATAGCTGTCACCCATGTTCACCCATAACGTCCCCTGCGGCTTGAGTGCACGGCGCAGCTGGCGGAACACTGCCACAAGTTGATCGATGAAAGCCTCCGGCGTTTCTTCCAGCCCGATCTGATCGGCTACGCCGTAGTCGCGCAGCCTGTAATATGGCGGCGAGGTGACGATGCAGTCCACCGACTCATCCGGCAGCAATCGTGCCGCTGCAAGCGCATTCATGTTGTAGGTTGTATTTATCTGCATAGCTTTCATTTTATCGGTTATCCCCGTTTCCGTCGATTATGCCGCGCTCGTAGCGGCTAATGACATACGGCAAAACCCGTATTCAATACGCGCCGGCAGAACGGGTCGATCTCGCAGTTGAAGACGTTCGTCCAGCCGGCCC
>OLNO01000865.1_pt1 | contig 28176 bp, 27 predicted proteins | sample 1672861 | NCBI WGS metagenome assembly OLNO01 (sample SAMEA3136731, study PRJEB25190) | human gut metagenome | reverse complement strand
GGGGGCGCAGGTTTGCCCGGCGCATAGCGATCAGACAATAGCCCATGCAGGCCGCATTGCTCCACGGCCCGTTCAGGTTTGCCAGCATCCGGGCCGCCTCGTTCTTCTTGCCCATCTCTTTGTCCTCCTTGGTTTCATGCATTCTTCCCCGGCTGGCCCTTATTCTCCGATTTGTGCTATACTTGCACTGAAAGGAGATGAAAGCCACCCGTGCTTTACAAAATCATGTTTGAAATTCAATGTCCCTTTGACGCTCTGGGAATTCTGCCTGCAATGGAATCCGAAATCTGCTGCAGCGTTGTCCCCGGAAAGTCTCCGGTTTTCTCGGTTCCTAACGTCTGTGACCGCTGCAACGACACAAACTTTGAGCAATGTCAGCAATGCACTGGCGCAATCTATCAGATGTTCCGGCAGGGGCTTATCCCTGTGGAGTTTCTTCCTTCCTGGCCGGTTCGCACTCTGCCAGACCCCATCCGGCCATGTCTTGAGCTGCTTTCAGAATGATTTCTGCATTCTCGGCAATCACCCCGGAAAGCGACCTGTTGTAATCAGGGTCATACACGGCCATCTTTCTGGCCGCCATCCACCCCGGCAGGAATTCCCAAAGGGTCTGTGCCGCTTCCAGTGTTCGGTTATTTTCTTTGCTGTGTAAGTACAGCCCCAGTTCGTTGTAGTCTCTGCCCGCCTCTTCCACAGGCGTGCAGGGCTTTTTTGTTTCTTCCTCCACCTTCTCCCCTCCTTTCATGCGCTTTTCCCCGGCTGGTGAAACAGATACTCCATCCGCATCCCCGGAAAAAGTCTGTTACGCACTTCTTCCGCTTCTGGATAAGTAAAATCCGTTTCACCGTTGATCTTGTTCCTTGCGGTTTTTTCGGAACAGCCGATCGTTCGCATGATGTCCCTGACGGTCAATCCATTCCGTTGCATTTCAGCCTTTAAGTTATCCATTGCCTTTTCTCCTTTCTATTTTGATTTTACCGTAAGCGGTAATTCTATTTTGATTTTATATTCTTATTCGGTAAAAGTCAACCCCATTTTGCAATTTTTTATACAATTCGGTAATTTATTATTGACTTGTGCTTTTTTCTCTTTTATAATGGGCTTATCAATTAACGGGGAGGTTTTTACCGTGTGGCTTGAAAGGCTTGTCCAACTGAAAAAAAACAGCGGCATGACAATTGAGCAGATTGCAACGGCTTCCGGTGTCCCTAAAGGAACCTTGAATAAGCTCTTTGCTGGACAGACAAAAGACCCTCAGTTGTCCACCGTTTCTGCGGTTGTCCACTGCATGGGGTATACCCTTGACGATCTATCCGGCGATACCTCAAACGGTGAAACTGTACTCACCCCTCGGCAGTCTGCTCTGCTGTCCTCGTTTGACCAGCTCAACGAGGAGGGACAGACCAAGGCCGTGGAGTATGTGGAGGACCTTGTGCTCACCGGCCGTTATAAAAAATGTTCTGCGCCTGACCTGGGTGCAAAAGAAGCGTAAATAAAAAATCCGTTCCAGCATCAGCCGGAACGGTTTATTTGTATGGGAGAGAATTATGTCAAGCTCTTATCTCGGCCATGGTGCCAAGTATTGGGCCGACCGCTATTTTGAACAGCACACGCAAACCCGCCTGCCAGATGATCCCGCAGATCTCAGCTGGCGAGAAAAATATCTTGCATTGGAAAAAGAATGTGAGCATTATCAGGCAACGCTCTCCGAAATGCGCGTAGAAATCGAATACCTGCGCAGCCAACAGCCTACAAGCATTGTGGCCGACCCAGACCTTCAGCGGAAGGCTGAAAAATGGAAACTCGGTTATACACGTTTGGCAGCTGCGCTCAAAGAAAAAGAGAAACAGTATGATGCACTGTCTGCAGAAAAGCAGCGCCTTGAGTGCCATCTCCAAGAGCGGGAACTCTATCGTGGAAAAACAGCTGAACAATGGGCCGAATTGTATTTTTCTGAGCAGCGCAATTATCAAAAAGCCACTTCCGATCTGCAAGAGAGCGATTCTGAAATCCAAACGTTAAACAGCACTATTGCAAATTATCATAAATTCAATGAGGTTGATGGGCACGATGCCACCTACTGGCATCACAGATACACAACCTCACAGAAAGAGGCTTTTAAGGCCAACGTGTTTTCCGCTCTCGTTATCTTTTTTATTGCCTTTTCCTTCGGCGCCGTTTTTGGAAATCACGTCGGAGGGAGCGAAAACCTTTCTCCATCTTTTCAAACGGCAAGTTCTTCTATTTCATTATCACCCCAAGTTCAGCCTCAAACGAGTATTGTTTATAGCAGCTCAAATGAATCAAATACGATCCCGCTTACGGTTACTGCCAGCAAAAACAATAGCTACTACTTTTGTCTCTGCCAGGGTTCTAAAATCGTTAAAAGTTATTATGTGCGTGCCGGTGAAACGCTTACAACAGTTGTTCCTCCGGGAGGCTACTCTATTTATTTTGCGTATGGGTCCAGCACATCTACTTGGTTCGGTACACAAAATTTGTGGGGAACTCATACTTCTTTTTATCATTTCACCATCACATTCCCTTTTCGAGAGCCATGTGGACAAGTCTTTAATTTTGCTGTTTCAAATTCTTTTAGTGTGGAGAGTATAAGTAAAGATGAGTGGTCTGCTCTTAATTAAATTTCATTTACCCCTATAAACTCACAAACCCCTCCAGTAGGTTCCTATTAAGTCCGCTTATTTATGTCTTTTTTGTGAAGGATTTTTGAATTTTCATTGCTTGTCAAGCCCTAATTTTTAGTTTTTCTGTTGCGTTTGCAACTTTTCACATTTTTTTCGTGTACAAACCCGCTCACTGAGCGTATAATAGACTTGCAGGAACGTATTCCTGCCAAGACAATGAAAAGACTGCTGGTCTTTGCTTGTCCGCTGAAAGAGGGTAGCCCCTCCCTGCCATGAAAAAATGGGGAATTAAAAAAGCGGTGAGCTCTTACCGTGAGTAGAGAATGAAAAAAGCGGAGAACCTCTGCCGTATAGTGAGGAATGAAAAAGGGTGCGGGACAGGTTACTGTTCCGCACCTTCTTGGATTAAGGAGCTGAATTATGGGGAAGTTTCAATTTTACCACATTAACGAACACTATATCAGCTATTTACATAGTATTGACACCCGTGTGCAATACAATAAGGGGCAGCGGCGTCCGTATGTTGGAATTGTACTCTCCATCAACGGCATTGATTATTATGTTCCCCTTGAATCCCCTAAGCCCAATCACGTTAACATCAAAGGCGGCGGTCCTGTTATGAAACTCGACGATGGTCGTCTTGGCCTAATGGGCTTCAACAATATGATTCCTGTTATTCCATCTTGCTTGATCAAATTTGATATTCAGAGTATCGAAAATGAGAATTATAAAATGCTCTTGTTGAATCAGTTAAATTATTGCAACAAGAATCGCGATCTTATTCTCCAGCGTGCAGAATCCACATACCGCAAAGCTCTCAGTCGTAAAATCCCGCTGTATCAAAAGGTATGCTGCAATTTTGAAAAATTGGAACGTAAAAGCAAGAAATATGATCCAAATTACGTTCCATCTAAAAAGAAAATTCGTGCAACCGTACCTTCCAAATAATTGTTCTTTTCAAGGAGCTCCCCGCCGGGTGCTCCTTGTTTTATAAACGCACAACCCCCTCCAACTGTTTCCAGCCGGAGGGGCAAACAAAAAGCCCGCCAAGGTATGCCTGGCAGGCCACATGGAACTACAATCAATCACCCAGATATTTCAAAAGCTGCACCAAATACTGGCCGGATTGCCGGTCTCGCTCATCTCGGTCAAGATCCCGTTTGCCGAAGATCACAAAGCCATTGTCTCCGTAAAAATTGAGCAGCGCGTCTTTGTCCTCGCATTCCAGATACACAAACTTGCCGCCCAGCACCGCCTGGATCGCGCGCACCTTATCAGTCGCCAGCTTCAACAGCACGTCGCCCGGAATCAGGTTGTCGTATCCGTTGGCAAAATTTTTGCCAAGCTGACCAATCAGAGGTGCTGAGATCATGTAATTGTCCGTCATAGAGCGTCGCGCATCCCTTGCCATTGCAAAACGATTCACTTTCTTTGCAACATTTTTACTAATGTTCTTGCGTGGAATTTCGAGCACTTTGTTTGACAGTGTAAAATATCCCACCAGCACTGGTTTGTCTTTGTAAGATGTCACCACCAGCTGCGTCTGGGCAATTCCCTGCCTGGCAAATTCAATGGCCTTGCAATGCAGAAAAAACTCCACGTCCTTATTCAGCGGACAAGAAAACTCGGAAAGGATCTCCTTTGTTCGACCCTCTCCGAGTTCTTGGATCATATCTTTTAGGTTAACTAATCCGTATCCTGTCATTTCTTTCCAAACATCTCACGCAGCGCATCGCCCTTGATCTCATGGACAGTCTTATCCACAACGACATTTTTGCTGCTCTTTCCCTCTGCATTTTCCAATGCTCGTACAAAATTCCGTGCAAGCGGTTTTGAACGAATCACGACATTCTTTGTAATACTCTTTGTCGCCATCAAAAAGACCTCCTTCTTTTTGAAAGTGCAAAGCTATACCTTGCATCTTCATTATATGCAATCCAGCCCCCTTTGTAAAGCCGCCTGTGCAACTTTCATGTAAAAAACGCACAAACCCCTCCAGCCGTTTCCAGCCGGAGGGGTCTGCCCCGTCGTCAAAAGGTAAGGATAAAAAAGCAAGAAGGTTTCTTTCCATGCGTCGCCTGCCTTTACAGCATAGCACGCTTTTTGGATATGGGCAAGCAAAAGCCCCGGCGCTGGTACGATGCAGCGCCGGGGATAACATGGAGTGCAGCACAAAACCGGACAAAGAAAATTTTATGCTTGCAGGGGTCAGTATATCACACTCCCTGCATATGGGCAAACCGCCCGGAAAGGAAGTGTTATCATGCCCCGCAAAAAAGCTCCTGCGGCCGAAGCGCCGCGCCTGGTGGCTTACTACCGCTACTCTGGCGGCAGCCGTCAGACCGAGCAGAGCATCGAGGGCCAGCGTCGGGACTGCGAGGCCTACGCCCGCGCCCACGGCATGACCATCCTGCGCGAGTATGTAGACCGCCATATCAGCGGCAAAACCGATGACCGCCCTGCCTTCCAGCAGCTGGTGGCCGACAGTGCGGCGCACACCTTTGACGCCGTGATCTGCTGGAAAACCGACCGCCTGGCCCGCAACCGCTACGACAGCGCCGTCTATAAGAAAAAGCTCCGGGACAACGGTGTGGAGATCCTCTATGCCGCCGAGAGCAACATCTCCGGTGCCGAGGGCATCATCATTGAGGGCCTGATGGAAGCTCTGGCTGAGTATTACAGCGCCGAGCTGGCCGAAAAAGCCCGCCGTGGCATGCGGGAATCTGCCCTCAAGGGCAAGGCCTTGGGCAGCTCCCGCCCGCTGGGCCTCACCGTGGACGCCGACAAGCACTATGTCATTGAGCCCAAAGGTGCCGAGGCCGTCCGGTATATCTTCGAGCAGTACGCCGCCGGGCTGTCCTCCTCCTCCATCGTGGAGCGTCTGAACGCCATGGGCCTGCGCACCAGCCACGGCGGCCCGTTCAATAAAAGCAGCATCAACCGCATCATCCAGAACGAGATGTACCGCGGCGTTTACGTCAGTAAAAAGTTTGATGTCCGCATCGAGGGCGCGATCCCGGCCATCATCGACAATGATCTATGGGAAAGGGCACAAAACATGTTTGAACGCAACCGCCAGAGCCGCACCCCGCACGCCTCCCGCGCCGATTATATCCTCTCCGGCAAACTGTATTGCGGAGAGTGCGGCTGCCTGATGAAGGGCGTCTGCGGCCGCAGCAGCGGCAACGGCCAGATGTACCACTACTACGCCTGCCCCGGCCGCTCCATCGGCCGCGCCTGCACCCGCAAAAACATCCCGCAGGACGAGCTGGAGGCTATGGTGGTCAACGCCGTCGCCGATCTGCTGCTGGAGCCCGCGCTGCTGGAGCAGATTGCGGATGCCATCGTGGAGCTGCAGCAGGCTGAGGCCGCGCGCCCGGATCCGGAGAAGCAGGCGCTGGAAAAATCCCTGTCCGATGTCCGCAGCAAGATTCAGAACATCCTCACTGCCATTGAGAACGGCACCTCCAGCGCCGCCCTCTCTGCCCGCCTTGCCGACCTGGAGCAGCAGGAGAGCACGCTTTCCTATCAGCTCTCTTCCCTCACCGCCAAAAAGCCTCTCACCTTCACCCGTGACCAGATTTTGTTCCTGCTGCAGCAGTTCCGTGTCTCCCCCTCGGAGCGCACCAAGGCCTACTGCCGCCGCCTGGTTGATACCTTTGTGGATCACATCGAGCTCACCAACACCGAGCTGATCCTCTATTTCAACATCTCCGACGAAACCATTGATAAAAACAAAAAAGCTCCCCGGTCGAACCCTTCCAAAGAAAGTTCGACCGAGAAGCGTTTGGTCCGAGTGGCGAGAATCGAACTCACGGCCTCTTGAACCCCATTCAAGCGCGCTACCAAAACTGCGCTACACCCGGATATCTGTAAGCATTTGTCGCTCACAGCTTGATTAGTATACCCGACTTCTCGCATTTTGTCAAGCACTTTTCGGCAACTTTTTTTAAATTTCTTCGTCCGCATCCTCCTGCAAGGGCAGGGTCGACTGGGCAATGGGCGGAAATTCCACCGTAGCCACAGCCACCGCAAACACGCTCTCCGCACCCGCCGAAAGCAGAGCCTGTGCACAGGCGGCAGCCGTAGCACCGGTGGTGATCACATCGTCCACCAGCAGCACGCGGCGGCCCTCTATGAGGTCCGGGTCCTGCACGCGGAACGCACCGGCCACATTGGCCAGGCGCTGTTCAAAGGGCAGTCCTGCCTGCCGGTCCTTCCGGCGGGCAGGACCAAGAGTCTTTGTTTCCAGCGGAAGGTCCAGTGCCTCTGCCAACGGCTGCGCCATGCGTTCCGGTACATTGTACCCGCGTCTGCGGCTGGACGCCGGTACCGGCACGATGCAGTCATAGCCGAGCTGGGCACCTTCCACCCGCTGAGGCACCGGTTCCGCGCCCCTCATCCGGACCTCGCTGCCAAAGGCAAGCTCTGCCAGCACCACGCCCAGCTCCACCGCCGTCCATGGTGCAGCCTGATACTTTGCCCGCAGGATGGCCCGCCGCACGCAGCCCTCATACCGGAACGGTGCCGCTGCGCCGCTCAGGCCGCCCAGATAATGCTGCGATGCGTCCAGCCGGATGCCGGGCTTCCGGCGCAGCCGGTCCACTTCTTCCGCACAGTCCGGGCAGGTCCTTATGCTGCCCAGCACCGCATTGCAGAAGGGGCACCGACGCGGATAAAGCAGCTGCCGTACCCCGCGCAGTGCCCGGCGCGGGGCGCTGTAATAGCGCATCAGTCCTTCTTCACGGCCACGATCACGCGGACGCGCTTGCCCGCGGCGCAGCCAAAGTTGTCGTACCAGCCGGTGAGGTAGTAATCGTCCGAGTTCACCTCGGCCAGCTTCGTGGCATAATACTGGCCCTTGTACCACAGGTACACCTGGGCATTGTCCGCTACCTCATAGCGGGTGGAACCGGACAGCACTGACGCGGCACCCACCTTGTCGATTTTCATGGGCATCAGCTGAATCATCGCCTTGACCGAACCGTTCACTTCCTGCCGCACGGCCAGGCCGCCGGCCAGCACCGGGTATTTGATGGAGGTGGTGTAGCTGGTAAGCTGTCCATTGACATAGCACACATAGGTGGCACCGCCGCCCACATAGTTCAGGATGGTGCCATAAGGCTCCCCTACCACCTTAGCCAGCTGTTTGACGCCGATGCTCACCAGGGAGCCGGTGCTGCTGGTGACCTTATTCCACACGGTCTGGAGGATATCGCCGTTGATGACGCCCCACAGGATCTCGCTGGTGGTAGGCACCAGCACGCTCCGCAGATCCTTCAGCACCTGGGTGGTCCCATCAGAGCCTTCGCCCTCAGAATCCCCTGCAGTGGCAGGGGTCTTGGTGGAGGGCAGGTTGGCCGCAATGTTGCGGATATCGTCCAGCACGCCGTACTTCCACAGGTCGCCGGTGACATCGTTGAGGATCAGCCGGTCGATCTCGCCGTTGTCGTTAAGCGTATAGTAGCGGACATTCAACATGTTCAGTTTCGTCCCGGATAGGCGGCTGGGACGAACCGTCCCAGCCACACCCTCCGTAGTCGTATCCAAGATCTGCACGTCGTCTGCCAGCTTACGGTCGCCCAGCATGGTGGCGTCTGCGCTCACCGTGCCGCTGATGGTCCGGTTTTCAATAGCGGTCACGTTCTCGCCTTCCGGCGTCACGTCGATGCGCACCATCCAGCCGGCGGGGTAGTTCAGGCTTTTGTCCACATTCACGGTGCGGGTGATGCCGTCGGTGCACATCACTGCTACGCGCTGCAGCACGTCGGCACCGTTGTCCTCCACAAGGGAGCGGGTGGCCGTCTGCACCACGCCGTAGAACACGCTGTCGGCCTCTTCGCCGGTGACCACATCTGCCACCTCATTGTCCATGCCCAGCAGCAGGGTGACCACTTCGCCCACGCCGCCGCCGTTCAGGGACGAGATCTTGGACGCCACCGCCGAGCTGCCCAGCTGGTAGCTGGTACCGGCCACGGTCACCGCCGTGGGAGCGCTGGCGCTGGGCGAAACTGCTGTGATGCGGCCTGCGGCGCGGCGGGTATAGATCCATACCGTCTGCAGACTCTCGCTGTAATAATACACATCGTATTTGTTCAGTTCGCCGGACTCCGACACCTTGTCGTTGCGGTACACGCTCACCGGTGCAAAGGGCAGCTGGGTGCCCTCCGACGCCACAAAGGGTCCCTTCAGGCTGCTGAGCAGCACCGTGGAGGTGTCCACCTGACCATTTGCCACGGTAAAGCCCAGGGTGCTGCCATAGGCTCCGCCGGAGGCCGTGTTGGCCGTGAGGGCGTTGTACAGCAGCATGGCGCAGTCCTCATAGTTCATGGTCTGGCCCTGTGCCCTGTTCAGCTGGCTGCGCAGGCCCAGTTCCTGAGCCTTGTTCAGCTGCGCCGCCGGGAAGGCACCGTTCAGATCTGTCATCTTGTAGCCCAGCAGCTTGAGCACGGCCGTGCAGGCTTCTTCCAGCGTGACGGCGTTGTCCGGGCGGAAGGTGCCGTCCGTGTAGCCGTTCATCCAGCCCTGCTGCACCGCAATGCGGATGTAGGGTGCCCACTGCGAAGAGCCGGGCACGTCCTTATACAGGGTGCCCACAGCCCCCTGGGAGGCTGCGCTCTCCCGGTACGCCGAGAACGCCACCAGCATGCGGGCAAAGGCCCCGCGGGTGACGGCGGCGTCCAGGCTGCCGGTCTGCCCGGCGTCCATACCGCCCAGCGTGATGGCCGTCTGCACGGCCGTGTTGCTGGCACTGCCCAGCGCAGCCGCCGGCATGGCCAGCATGGACACCGCCATGCTCACCGCCAGCAAAAGTGCGAGAAAACGTTTTTTCATAGGTATTCCCCTTTCTTCGGGCTCAGTCGTAGCGCAGCGCCTCGATGGGATTGAGACGTGCCGCGCGCCGGGCCGGCAGATAGCCGAACAGCACACCGATGCCCACCGAGATGCCAAAAGCCACCACGATGGAGTTGAACGACGGGCTCACCGTGATGGCGGTATCGCTCATGAACATGGGCAGCACCTTGTTGGCCGCCATGCTCATCGCATAGCCCAGTGCGATGCCCAGCGCACCGCCCAGCGCCGAGGTGGTGGCAGCTTCCACCACGAACTGCGCCAGAATGGTACGCTCCTTGGCACCCAGTGCCTTGCGGATGCCGATCTCACGGGTGCGCTCGGTCACCGACACCAGCATGATGTTCATGATGCCGATGCCGCCCACCAGCAGCGAGATGCTGGCAATGCCGGTAAGCACCACGATGACCATGTTGATCATCTTGTTCATTTCCTCCAGCCACTCGCTGGCGCTGTACACATAGTAGCCGTTTTCGGTCTTGAGGATCTTCTGCAGCTCCTCTTCCATCGTGGTTTTGGCCTCGTTGGCAAAGTTTTCGTCCGTCATCACAGCCGTGTAGTTATTCACCGCGCTCTGGCTGGAAAGCCGCATCACGGTGGTGTAGGGCAGGTAGACGCAGTCGTCGTCGCTGCCTTGCTGCATGGTGGGGTTGCTGACCTTGGCCGCCAGCACGCCCACAATGCGGAACTTGTTGGCACCGATCTTGAGCGTCTGCCCCACACCGTTGCCGCCAAAAGCCACCCGGTTCAGGTAATCGCCAATGATGCAGACCTGCTTGTTGTCCTGCATATCCATGTACTGCAGGCCGCGTCCCTGTGCGATCTGGTAATTTTTCATTTCGGTGTAGTTCTCGTCCACACCGCTGATGTTGGACCAGCGGTAACTGGTGGTGCCGATCTTCAGCGTACCGCTGGCGTTTCCGCTGAATTCGATCTGGGGCGACACTGCCTTGATCAGGTCGGAGTGCCGCTGGCAGATGTCGTACATATCGTCCACCGGTACGGTGCGGGAGCCGTAGCCCCAAACCTGAATGCTCAGGGTGTTGGTGCCCAGCGCGGAAAAACTGTCCCGCATGCTCTTGGTCATACCGTTGCCCAGACCCACGATGACGATGACCGCCATCACACCGATGATGATGCCCAGCATGGTCAGAAAGGTGCGCAGCTTGTTGCTCCACACGTTCTGGATGGCCTGCCGGAAGGTTTCAAAGATCATGCCTGTTCCTCCTTTTCCGGCGTTTCGGGCAGCAGAGTGGGCTGCACCATGGCCTCCGGTGCGTGAGAGTCGCCGTCATACACCACCCGGCCGTCCTCCAGCCGGATGATGCGGTCGGCCTGCACGGCAATGGAGTTGTCGTGGGTGATCAGCACCACGGTATGTCCCTGCTTGTGCAGTTGCTGCAAAAGCCCCAGCACCTCGCGGCCGGTGTGGGAGTCCAGTGCACCGGTGGGCTCGTCGGCCAGGATCACCGGCGGGTTGCGCACCAGTGCCCGCGCAATGGACACACGCTGCTGCTGGCCGCCGGAAAGCTGGTTGGGCCGGTTTTTCAGTTTGTCGCCCAGGCCCACCTGCTCCAATACCTCACGGGCACGGGCGTGCCGCTCGGCGCGGGAGACGCCCGCGTACACCAGCGGCACCTCCACATTCTCCATCAGGTTCAGCCGGGGCAGCAGATTGTACTGCTGGAAGATGAAGCCCAGCATCTCGTTGCGGACCGAGGCCAGTTCGTTGCGGCTCATTTTGCCCACGTCCCGGCCGTTGAGCCGGTACACCCCGTGGGTAGGCACATCCAGACAGCCGATGATGTTCATGCAGGTGGACTTGCCGGAGCCGGACTGGCCCACGATGGCCACGAACTCGCCTTTGTCGATCTTCATGGTAATGTGGTCTGCGGCCTTTACCGTGGTGTCGCCCATCTGGTAATACTTGCAGACCTCTTCAAATTCGATCAGAGCGCTCATGCATTCCTCCGTGTCAGGTCAGGATCACGCCGTCGGCCTCGCCGATCACTTCGCCGTCATTTCCGGCGTCCACCGGCTCGTCAACGGCCGGTTCCTCGGTCACGGTGCTTTCTGCACCTTCCCCATCGGCCGTGCCGTCGGTGGTCTCGCCGCCCGTCGTGTCGGTGGTGCCATCGGTCATGTACTCATAGCCGCCGTTGTCGTAATAGGTATCGCTGCTCACCGAGCTGGGGTCGTAGCCCACGGTGTCCTGCGCGGTCAGGCCGCTGACAACCTGGGTGTAATCGCTGTCACTGACGCCCAGCTTGACCTTGACGTACACAAAGCCGTCCGGTGCGACCATGTCCGGGTCTGCGTTGACCGCACTGGGGGAATCCTGGGTCACCAGCACATAGCTGCCGCGCACCACGGCTGCGTTGGGCACCGCCAGTGCGTTCTTGGCCTGGGCCACCACGATCTCCGCGTTGGCGTTCATGCCGGGGCGCAGGCCGTCGGTCTCATCGATGCGCACGGTGACCGGGTAGGTGGTGGTGCCGCCGCTGGTGTCGCCCTTCATGGACACGCGGGTCACAACGCCCTCATAGGTCCTGTCCTGCACAGCGTCGGCGGTGACCTGCACGGTCTGCCCCACCGACAGGCTGCTGACCTGCAGCTCATCCACATTGATGGTCATTTCCAGGTAGCTCAGATCGTAGATGGTGCACAGGTCGCTGCCCGTGCTCAGGGCATCGCCCACCTTGGCGGCCTTTTCGATGATGGTGCCGCTGATGGGCGAGGTGATGGTGTAGTTGTTCATGGTGTCCTGGGTGCTCTGCATGGACAGCTCCGCACCGCGCAGGGTCTCAGAAGCGGACTGGATGGACTCGCTCAGGTCGTCACCGCTGATCTGCAGCACGATGTCGTCCTTGTTCACGCTGTCGCCCTCGCGTGCATGGATGGCGGTGACCGTACCGGCGGCCAGCGTCGTCAGGGTGCGCTCGGCCTGATACTGGAAGGTGGCCGCGCCGATGGAGCTCACGCCGTTCACGGTAGCGGTGGCCGCCTGGGCGGTGGTCAGGCCGCCTGCATTGCGCACCGAGATGGTCACGGTGCGGGTGAGCAGGTTACCGGTGCTCAGGGCATCGGTGCCGGTGATGGCGGTAATGGTGCCGGTCAGGGGCTCAAAGGTACCGTCCATCGTCACGTCCGCGCTCTGCCCCACCGAGAAACCGGCTGCGTCTGCCGCCGGGAACTCCAGTGCCAGTGTCATCTTGGAGTTGTCGCGGATCACGGCCACTTCCTGGCCGCTGGTCACCTCGTCGCCCTTGGCGACCTTCAGGCTGCTCACGACACCGGCCACTTCCGCGCGCACATACTGGCGGTCCACCGTCTTGTCGTAGTTGCGCTGGGCCTGCTGCAGGGTGATGCCCGCCTGCTCCACCTTGGTGGTAGCGTCGGAGGAGTCCACGGTGTAGAGCACATCGCCCTCTTCCACGTTGTCGCCTTCCTCAAAGCTGCAGGTCAGCACCTTGCCGGACACCAGCGACTTGACATTATAAGTATTCGCCGGCTTCAGGGTGCCGGTGCCGCTCAGGGCATTGACGAGGTCCCGCTGTTCCGGCGCGGTCTCCACATAGCTGGTATCCACGCTGGCAGGCTTGTCGGCCTTGGGCTTGAGCAGCCACACACCGCCCAGCACGGCCACGCAGGCCACCGGGGCCAGCCACTTCCAGTTCTTTTTCAGGAACCCGGCTGCTCCGGCACCGGCCGTTTTCCCCGTCTGCGGCGCTCCCGCAGCATTCTGCTCGGTTTTCTTTTTCATAGATCCTCCTAAAAATGAGCAGGCGGCACTCCCGCCTGCAGGCATCCGGTTTACGGTTCAGTTGATTGTAGTGTAGCGCATTTTGGGGCAATACACAAGCGTCCAAATTTCGTACATCCATCTTTTCAACAAAATTTAACAAAGCCGGGGCACACCCGCAGGCATGCTCCGGCTTTTCCCGTTTTTCTTCGGTTTTATACGCGCACCATATCGGGGGTGATCTCTGCCAGACTGTGAGCGCCGCACATCTGCATGGTGTCGGCCAGTTCCCCGGCCAGCTTGTCGATGTAGCACTTCACGCCTTCCTCGCCGCCGCCGTACACGGCCGTGACAAAGGGGCGGCAGATCAGCACGCCATCGGCGCCCAGGGCCAGTGCCTTGAACACATCCACACCGGTGCGGATGCCGCCGTCCACCAGGATCTTCACGCCGGTGCCCTTGAGGGCTGCAGCAATCTCCGGCAGGACTTCAGCGGTGGCGGGGCACTGGTCCAGCACACGGCCGCCGTGGTTGGACACCACGATGGCGGCGGCACCGGCCTCCCTGGCCTTCAAAGCACCCTTGACGGTCATCACACCCTTGACGATGAAGGGCCGCTCGGCCAGCTTCACGATCTCGGCCATCTCTTCCACGCTCTTGCTGCCGGCCGGCGGGGTCATGTTCTTGAGGAAGGGCAGGCCGGCGGCATCCACGTCCATTGCCACGGCAAAGCAGCCGCTGGCCTTGGCCTGGGCCATCTTCTCCCGGATGGTGTCGATGTTCCAGGGCTTGATGGTGGGCACACCGCAGCCGCCCGCCGCGCCGATGGCCTTGGTGGCCATCTCCATAACGGTGGGGTTGGTGCCGTCACCGGTAAAGGCGGCAATGCCGTTCTCGGCGCAGGCGCGTACCAGCACGTCGTTATAGGTCATATCGGTGTAGGTCTCGGAGTAGTGCAGGTTCACCGCACCCACCGGGCCTGCAAAGAAGGGGTATTTGAACTGCTTGCCAAACAGTTCAAGCGTGGTGTCCGGGGTGCCGCCCTCGCACAGGGTGTCCATGTTCACCCGGATGTCCGCCCACTTATTATAGTTGCGGATTGCCGTGTCGCCCACGCCCTTGGCACCGGGGCCGGGGATCTGGTTTTTGCAGGCCACGCCGTTGCACACCGGGCAGGCCTTGCAGTATTTGCCGATGCACTCCCGCGCATTGGCCAGCACTTCAGCATAGTTCATACAGAGTCCATCCTCCTTGTTTTCCATTTTTGCGGCAGGAAATGCCCTGCTGCTGCACTCTCTGCCCCCATCATAGCCTTGTTTTGGTTCCCCGTCAAGGGCTCTGCACACCTTTTGCCCGCCTCTTGTCATTTTGCAGTACGATGGTACGTCATTTTGAAAAAAGTCTGATCTTTTTCAAAAAAATCCTTGACAAAACAGCTGGTTTCAGGTATTATAGTGGAGCGCCAAGGGCACCCGCCCAAAGGCAGAACAAAAGATGTGGAAAGATGGCTGAGTTGGTCTAAGGCGCACGACTGGAAATCGTGTAACGTGTCAAAAGCGTTCTGGGGTTCGAATCCCCATCTTTCCGCCAGAAACCTGAAACAGAGATGTTTCAGGTTTTTTGTTATATTCCAAAACGCTGTCCTTGACAATCGCCCTGCGTTCCGCTATGCTGAAAAAAAGATTTTCCTGAAGGAGGAACATTCTATGGCTGCATCCAAAAAGAAACGCACCGGTGCCCGCGCTGCGGTCGTGGTGGTGCTGTGCCTTGTGCTGGTGTGCGTAGTGGCCGCCGCCGTCGCGCTGGGGCTGGTGAGCCGCCGCGTGAAGAGCTTTGCCGGTGGAGCCAGTTTTTCGCTGGACTACCAGATCACTTCCACCGCTGCCGAAGAGCCCGCTTTATATAAGGTGCTGGCGCAGTTCGGCGGCACCTCCGGCCGGGTGGACGGCCAATATACGCCGGAAGCCCTGCAGCTGGAGCTGTACCCGCAGGCCAGCGGCAGCAGCCAGCCCCTCACCCGCCTGTACATCAGCAAGGACGAGACGCTGTACGATGCCGGGCAGCTTTACCGCACCCTGCGCAGCAGCATCACCGACAACTATCCGCTGGCCGGTGTGCTGATCCCGGAATGGAATATGGGCAGCTACATCTCCCAGACCCAGCTGGCTAGCCTGCTGGGCGTGGATGATACCGCCACCAGTCTGCAGTCCATGAGCGACTTCCAGCTGGACCTGAAAAAGATCAAAAAGGTGCAGCCGGAGAACGCTAAGGAGGGCTACCTCTACTTCCGGCTGGAAACCGACGACACTGCCGCCGATTCCCCCGTTTTGACGCTGGGCGTGGAAAAGAGCGGCCTGCTGCGGGCTGCCTCCCCCGCCGTGCACATCCTGCTGGACATCCCGGCCCACGGCATCCACACCGAGCTCACCGGCACCGTGACCCCGGCAGCCCCGACTCTGACCGCTCCCACCTCCCGCATGCAGGACAGCGACATTGCTTCGCTGGTACAGCTGCGCCAGACTGTTGAGAGCGTGGTGCAGTTCGTGCAGGGCGCTGCTTCCGGCACGCAGAGCGCCTCCTGAACCTCCTTGATATGCAAAAACGGCAGACGCCTTGCAAAGCGTCTGCCGTTTTTTGATGCGTTTATCGGTCCAGGATGCGGCCGTCGGTGGAGATGGTCACCACCTGCCACGGCACGAACTTGCCGCTGTTTTTCAGGGCGGTCACGGCGGCGTGTTCCAGCCCGCCGCAGCAGGGCACCTCCATGCGCAGCACCGTCACGCTCCGGATGTCGTTGCTGCGGAAGATCTCGGTCAGCTTTTCACTGTAGTCCACAGCATCCAGCTTGGGGCAGCCGATGAGGGTGATCTTGCCCTTCATGAACTCTTCGTGCACATTGGCGTAGGCGTAGGCGGTGCAGTCGGCTGCGATCAGGAGCTTTGCCCCGTCAAAATAGGGGGCGTTCACCGGCACCAGCTTGATCTGGCAGGGCCACTGGCGCAGCTGCGACGGCTGTGCTGCGGTGGGGGCAGCAGGTGCGCTTTCCTCCCGGCGGAACTGGCGCATAGCGCTGCCCGGGCAGCCGTGGAAGGCCGGTTTTGCGGCCTGTGCGGCCTTTTTCTGCTTGTTTTCCAGCACGGCCTGCTCGTCGTAGGCGGCTGCCTCGCGCTCTTCAAAGGTGATGGCACCGGTGGGGCAGCCGGGCAGGCAGTCGCCAAAGCCGTCGCAGTAGTCGTCCCGCATGAGCTTTGCCTTGCCGTTCACCAGACCGATGGCACCCTCGTGGCAGGCGGTGACGCAGACCCCGCAGCCGTTGCATTTTTCTTCGTCTATATGAATGATTTTCCGGATCATAGAAAAGCCTCCTTGTGTTTGTGCTTTGAGTATACTATAATCAGGGCAGACCTTCGGTTGTTATAACCACGAAAGTGAGGCTTTTTTATGAGACCCGTTGCATCCCCTCTGTTTCAGGGCCTGTCGGCAGAGGAGTGGGCTGCACTGGAGCAGTCCGGCTGCCTGCGCACGAAGAGCTACCCCCGGCACGCCGTCATTTTTCATGCCGGAGCGCAAGTGCATGCTCTGGGCGTGGTGCTGCGCGGCACCGTCCACATCGAAAATCTCGACCTGTGGGGCAGTAAGAGCATCCTGAGCAGCATTTCTGCCGGGCAGGCCTTTGCCGAGACCTACGCGCTGTGCGGCGACGTGATGATGGTGGACGCCGTGGCCGCCGAGGAATGCGAAGTGCTGTTCGTGAACATTTCCGCCTTTTCCGGCGGCGCACCCGGCACGGTGCACGAAAAGCTGCTGCGCAACCTGCTCACGGTGTCCATGCGCAAAAACCTGAGCCTTTCGCAGCGCATCTTCTGCACCACCCCCAAGACCGTGCGGGGCCGTCTGCTGACCTACTTTTCCGCACAGGCCGCCCGCAGCGGCAGTCTGCAGTTCGAGATCCCATTCAACCGGCAGCAGCTGGCCGACTACCTCAATCTGGACCGCAGCGCCCTCTCCAAGGAGCTGTGCAAGATGCGGGACGAGGGCCTGCTGACCTTTGAAAAGAACCGCTTTGCCCTGAACGAACTGCCGGAGTGAACCTCCCGCAAGTCAAAACCACCGGCTGAGCCGGTGGCTTGAGTAAGCCCTAGAAGGGCATCTTACTGGCAAAGCCCCTGCAAGGGGCCACGAGCAAGCATCTTTCATCTGCATTACTTGCCCTACCGCTCTAACGAGCAGTATCATAAAGTGCATCTTCTAAGATGACAATTTCTTTGTCATCTCGCTTCGCTCGAATCTTGTAGCTAAAGCATTTTTACTCCACCAGCTTAGCTGGTGGTTGTCGCTCGCTCAAGCTACTCAACGCAAGAAGCACCCGCCGGGTCCCACGATCCGACGGGTGCTTCTGGTTTTTACGGGTTCAGCCTTGCTCAATCTGCCTTTTTGGCAGGGGCCTTACGGGTGCGCTTGGGCTTTTCGGCCGGGGCGGCGGCTTCTGCCTTGGGTGCAGCCTTCTTCCGGGCAGTGGTCTTGCCGGGAGCCTTGGCGGGCTTCTCTGCTGCTTCCGCCTTTGCGGCGGGCTCCGTCTTCGGCTCTTCTGCCTTTTCGGCAGCGGGCTGGGCGGTCACAGCCGGTTCCGCAGCGGCCTTTTTGGTGGTGCGAGGCTTGCGGGCGGCAGGCTTTTTGACCGGTGCCTTCTTCTCCTCTGCCGGGGCAACAGCCTCAGCGGCGGGTGCGGCTTCCACAGCAGGCTCGGCAGTCTTTTTAGCGGTGCGCTTTGCGCGGTCCTTCACCTCAGCGATGGTCCACAGCTGGTCGGCACCGGGCACTTCCTGCCAGATCTGCAGCACGGCACCTGCTTCGGCACCCATGCCCACGGTGTCCACGCACTTGCCGCCGGCCCAGGACGAGCGCAGGCGCACGGTGCCTTCCGGCGTGGGGCAGAGCTCCCACATCTGGGAGGTGCCGCCCACATCCTCCCACAGGTGCAGCCAGGTGCCGTTGGCGGTGCCGGTCATGGTCAGGTCCAGCAGCTTGCCGGAGGCGCGGTTGCGGATGCGGTACACGCCCTCGCCCACCCGGACAAAGCTCCACTCCTGTTCGGGCTTGTGGTCATACTTGCCCAGACGAACGGTGCCGCCGTCCTTGCTTGCTTCCACGGCCTGGATCACATTGCCGGTGTGGGCGGCAATGGTATAAAAACGATCGGCTTCGATCACGGTCTGTGCTACGGTTTTCATGCTTCAGTTCCTCCATCTGTCACGATGCTGGGCAGGGTCTGCCAACATCTTCCTGCCTAAATGATACCACATATCGTGATTTTCCACAAGCAATTCGACCTTTCTTTAGCAAATCATACAGAATCGCCGGTTCTTTCGGCGTCATTTTCGCCCCTTCGCACCGGTTTGCGAGCCGTTTTTTCACACGGTTCCCCTCTCGACTTTTTGCCGTACTTGCGTTATACTATGATGTTGCTGATTTCCGCCGTCCGCTTTTGGCGGCGGCTTTCCCTACTCCATCCCATTCAAGGAGGCTTTTTATGACAAGCGATGACCGCAGTGCGCTGCAGTTTCGCCGGATGACCGAGACGCCCATCCCGCAACTGGTCCTCAGCCTTGCTGCTCCCACCATTTTAAGTATGCTGATCACCAGCATTTACAATCTGGCCGACACCTTTTTTGTGGGCCAGATCTCCACCAGTGCGTCCGGTGCCGTGGGCGTTGTTTCCAGCCTGATGGCCATCATCCAGGCGCTGGGCTTTATGCTGGGCCACGGGGCCGGCACCATCATCAGCCGCAGCCTGGGCAGCCGCGACACCACCGCCGCCACCCGGTTTGCGTCCACCAGCTTTTTCACGGCTCTGGTGTTTGGCGTGGTGCTGGCCGTGGCGGGCCTTGGCACCCTGCCCCACTTCATGATGCTGCTGGGCAGCACCGAGACCATCCTGCCCCACGCCTGTGCCTACGCGCGGCCCATCCTCATTGCCGCCCCGCTGATGATCTCCAGCCTGGTGATGAACAACATCCTGCGCTATGAGGGCAAGGCCAGCTTTGCCATGATCGGTCTGGTCACCGGCGGCGTGCTGAACATCGCGCTGGATCCGCTGTTCATGTTCGTGTTCGGGCTGGGCACCGCCGGGGCCGGTATTGCCACCGCCCTGAGCCAGAGCATCAGCTTCTGCATCCTGCTGTCCATGTTCCTGCGGGGCAAGACGGTCAGCCAGTTCCGCATCACCGCCGTGACCCGTGAAGCCCGCGATTTCGGCCGCATCCTGCTGGGCGGTGCGCCCAGCTTTGGCCGTCAGGGCCTGAACAGCATCGGCGGCATGCTGCTGAACCTTGCCGCCCGCAGCTACGGTGACGCCGCCGTGGCCGGTATGAGCATCGTGTCCCGCATCTTCATGTTCATCATCTCGGTGGCCATCGGCGTGGGACAGGGCCTGCAGCCGGTGGCATCCTTCAACTACGGTGCCCGCAAATACCGCCGGGTGCGGCAGGCCGCCATCTTCACCATCGAAGCGGCCTTCTGCATGCTGGTGGTGCTGGTGGGCCTGTGCTGGGTGAACGGCGATGCCCTCATCCGTCTGTTCCGCGATGACCCCGCCGTCACCGCCGTGGCGCTGCCCGCCTTCCACTACCAGTGCCTGGCCATGCTGCTGCATCCCATCATCGTGGTGGCCAACATGACCTTCCAGAGCGTGGGCGCGTCCGGCCGGGCCACCTTCCTGGCCTGCTGCCGACAGGGCGTGTTCTTCATCCCGCTCATCCTCATCCTGCCCCGCACCCACGGGCTGTTCGGCGTGGAGATCTGCCAGCCCATCGCGGATGTGCTCACCTTCCTGGTGTCCCTGCCCTTCCTGCTTGCATTTCTGCAGCAGCTGGGCCGGATGGATGACGCCGAACAGAGCAAAACCGCGTCCTGAACTTCTGTCATAAATCTGTAACCATCAGCCGCGCATTTTCTGCAATGGAATGCGCGGCCGTTTCGTATTCCAGATGAACCGGAACTTTCTTCCGGGTGCGTTTTTCCATTCCAGACAGTAGCATCTGCATTTTGCATTGCTTTTTGTATTGTTTTAAGAGGAGTGATCCCATGAAAAAGACTGTTTCCCGTCTGGGCAGTGCTGCCCTGTGCGTGACCCTGAGCCTTGCGCTGGGCTGCGGCTGCGCGGTAATGCCGCCTGCCTCCTCCGAGAAACCTGCGTCCTCGGCGGCTTCCGTCCCCACCGACGCCGAGGGCAAGCCCCTGTACGATGCCGCCCCGCTGGAGGACGGCCGCCTGCGCATCCTGTACGGCTACGACAACTCCGGCGACAGCCGCACCGTCCTGTGCGGCAGCAAGGTGCTGTACCAGTCGCTCCGCAGCGAGACCGTGAACCTGCTTACCGACACCGTCACCGGCGAGACGAACTACTGGTTCCGCTCCTGGTCGGACTCCACCGGCCGGGGCGGCCGCCGCAGCGCCCTGTACGACAAGGACGGCAACGAAGTGATGGCCTTTGACGGCGAGCAGAGCGCCACCATCCAGAACGGTCTGCTGGTGCTGCAGGAGAGCAGGATGGTCGGTGACAGCTACGATGTCGACTATGACAGCTACGGCACCTGCAGTGTCATCGACCTTGCCACCGGCAAGAACCTGCCCGTCCCGGAGGGTGCCTACAGCTGCATCGTCTGCGGGGATATGCTGGTGTTCACCTGCTACGCCCGCCCGGCAGACCTTGCCGCAGACGAATGGGATGACGACAGCAACCTGCACAGCTGGGTCGCCATCCAGCAAAAGGACGGTACCCAGACCTACGGGTCTGCTTCCTCTACGGCCTATCGCATTTCCTATGCGTCGGATGCCCTGGACGACTGGGTGGAGCTGGACAGCTATACCGCCGATTCCACCACGCAGATCCTGCACAACCCCGCCACCGGCGAGGGCTATATCGGCTTCCAGCAGACCTGCGGCAGCGGCACGGCGGCATTTCTCACCGCAAACGGCACCTACCAGCTGCGGGACATGACCACCGAGGACCGGGGCGTGATTGCCGAATTCGACGCCCTGCCCAGCAACTATTTCCCGGGGTATGTGGTCACCTGGAACGTGGACAGTGACTATCGTTATTCCCTGCACGACCTTTCCACCGGAGAGATCACCCCGCTGTATGCTTCCAGCGTCACGGGCAGCAAGATCGCCCTCTATGCGCAGGACGGCAGCCTGAAGGTCTACGACATGGACACCGGCAGCCTGCTCTACGAGACCAGCGCCGGTGTCGTGGATGACAGCCAGAGCCTGATGATGGACTGCGAAAGTGACGGCTGCGTCTGGATGGAGCTGCGGGACCGCGATACCTACACGACCACCGCCGTGCGGGTGTACGGCTCTGAGGGTCTCGTCTCCGACCTGAGCAGCCTGACCGACACCTATGATTATCTGGGCTATCTGACCACCGACAAAAACGGGCGGCCGCTGTATTACGGTACCCGCAGCGTCCCTGGCAGCAGCTACGCCACCGGATGCGATGTACTGGACGAAACCGGCAACGTGGTGATGCAGGGCCTTGGCAGCTGCTACAGCTACTACGACAACAGCCTGAACGCCCTGCCGGACCATGTATTCGTGGCACGGCGTGGCTTCTATTACGGCTGGATGGACACCGACGGCAACTGGCTTTACTGCCAGAGCATCTTCTCGTCCGTCAATGCCGATGACGAACTCGGTTACTGAACCATGACAGGAGGTTTTTTCTGATGAAAAACACGAAAATTTCCCGCCGCAGCTTTCTGCTGGGTCTTGCCGCCTGCTCTGCCGCCGGGGTCCTGACGGCCTGCTCCGGCAGCAGCGAGCCTGCTTCGTCTGCTTCCACCGCCCCGGAGCCCCCTGCTTCCTCGGCTGCCAGTGAGGTGACCGCCGCACCGTTCCTGACCGTGGAGGACTTCCCTGCCCTGGACGGCAGCACGGCCTGCATCCCCCTGATGGCACAAATGCTGGCCGACACCACCGGCATGGACCTGGAAGAAGCCCAGAGCATCATTTCGGTCAGCACCACCGCTTATGCCTGGGAGAGCTTTGGTCTGTACAACACCGACACCAAAATGCTGGTGGTGTACGAAGCCCCGGATTCCGTCAAGGAAGAGCTGAAGGCCGCCAACGTCCAGCTGGAGCAGAAGCCCATCGGCGTGGACGCACTGGTGTTCATCGTGAACGAGGACAACCCCGTGACCGACCTGACCCAGCAGCAGCTGCGGGACATCTACGCCGGAAAGATCACCAACTGGAAGGACGTGGGCGGCCAGGATCTGGACATCGTGGCCTTCCAGCGCCGGTCTGACTCCGGCAGCCAGACCCTGTTCCAGAAGCTGCTCATTCAGGGCGGCGAACTGATGGACCCGCCCACCGAGCTGGCCCCCACCGCCATGGGCGAACTGGTGGACAGCCTTGCCGCCTACAACAACTCCGCCAACGCCATCGGCTTTTCGGTGTACTACTACATCGACCAGATGTACTCCCAGCCCGGTCTGCGGCTGCTGAGTGTGGACGGCGTGATGCCCTCCAACGACACACTGGCCGACGGCAGCTATCCCCTCTGCAACGACTTCTACGCCGTCATCCGCCCGGATGCCGCCGCCGACAGCCCGGAGCGCCAGCTCTACGACTGGCTGGACACCGAGGCCGGGCAGGCCTGCATCAAAAAGGCCGGCTATGTGCCTGCCGGCAGTGCAGCCGCCAACGGCTGAATCCCTGCCATAACCTGCACCGTTTGAATTGACACGCTTTCATCCTTCTGCTACAATAATGTCAAAGATTTGTCGAATCTTCTACAGCAGAATGCCGAAAGGACGGTCTTGTTATGGAACATCCCGCTTCGCATGTGGAAAGCCACTGGCGCACCCAGCTGCGCAACCGCATCATTCAGGCGTCCAGCCTGCTGGAGATCCTGCTCTCCGGGCTGGTGCTCATTGGTCTGCTGCTCAGCGCCGTGCCGCTCATCCGGTGGATGCCCGGCCTGCTGATCGACGGCAACGAGGTGGAGATCCGCACCTTTCTGGAGCGCAGTCTGGACATCGTGATCGGTATCGAGTTCATCAAGATGCTGGCCAAGCACAGCCCCGGCAGCAGCCTGGAAGTACTGCTCTACGCCATTGCCCGCCATCTGGTGGTGGGCCATGACTCGGCGCTGGAAAACCTGCTCAGTGTGGGTGCCATCGCCCTCATCTTCATCGTGCGCAAATACTTCTTTGTGCCCGCCTTTGGTGCCCATCTGCCGGACGGCCACCTCGCTCCGGACCTTTCGCCCGCGCAAAGCGGCATCCACTGGCTGCACCCCGAACCGGAAACAGAACCGGGCGAGGACGACGAATAACCTTACAAAAAGAAAAACAGGCGGTGCCGCACAGCATTGTGTGCAGGCACCGCCTGTTTCATTGTTTGATTTTACTGTTTGCCGTGGCGGCCAAAGCGGTATTCCTTGCCGTCGCGGATGCGCTGGATGTTGGAGCGATGCATATAGATGACCATGCCGCCCATGATGAGCGAGCCCACCAGACAGATGAGCAGGTCCTGTACGGCATAGCCACGCAGCAGGCAGTAGCCCAGCGTCAACAACGGATAAGCCGCCGCCATGGTCACACTGCCCAGCGACACCATACCGGTGGGCAGCAGGCAGGTCAGAAAGATCAGGGCCAGGAACGGCAGCAGCACCGGCTGGATGGCCAGAATGGCTCCACCGGCCACCAGCACGCCCTTGCCGCCCTTGAAGCCGAAATACAGGGGCTTAAGGTGGCCCACCACCGCCAGGATGGCGGCCAGATACACGCCCAGCCAGGCCGAGAGGCCAGCGTCGGCGGGCAGGAAGTGGAACAGCCAGCGGCCGATGCACACGGCAGCTACCCCCTTGAGCACGTCACCGGCGGCCGTGAGGGCCGCGGCTTTCTTGCCAAAGGTGCGCAGCATGTTGGTCATACCGGCAGCGCCGCTGCCGTGGTTGCGCACGTCATCGTGATACACGAATTTGCTGATGAGGATGCCGGTGTCCACACTGCCCAGCAGGTAAGCCTGCGCAGCCGTGAGCACGGCGATGAGGATGGTTTGCATCATAACGGAACCAGGATGCCTCCTTCGGGGCGCTTACACGTCCTTGGCACCCACTTCGCCGGAGCCGCGCTCCCGCACGACCAGACGGATGGGGGTGTGTTCCAGGCCAAAGTTCTCGCGGATCTGGTTGATGAGATACCGCTGATAGCTGAAGTGGAACAGGTGTTTTGCGTTCACAAAGGCCACAAACGTGGGCGGGCGGGTGGAAGCCTGGGTCAGGTAGAAGATCTTCAGGCGGCGGCCCTTGTCGCTGGGCGGCTGCATGCGGGCCGTGGCACGGGCCAGCATCTCGTTCAGCACGCCGGTGGGCACGCGGGCACCGTTCTGTGCGTCCACGTCGCGGATCAGCTGCATCAGCTTGTTCACGTTGTAGCCAGTCTGGGCCGAAATGAAGATGATGGGGGCGTAGCCCATGAAGCTGAAGTCCTCGGCATAGCCGCGGCGCTGCTGCTCCATGGTGTTGGTCTCCTTGCCTTCCACGGCGTCCCACTTGTTCACCACGATGATGCAGGCCTTGCCCTGGTCATGGGCATAACCGGCCACCTTGCTGTCCTGCTCGGTAAAGCCGACGGTGGCATCCACCAGGATCAGGGCCACACGGCTGCGCTCCACGGCAGCCAGGGCGCGCACCACCATATACCGCTCCAGACCGTCGGTGATGTTGCTGCGCTTGCGCAGACCGGCGGTGTCGGTAAAGATGAACTTGCCGTAGGCATTGTCCACCGGGGTGTCGATGGCATCGCGGGTGGTACCAGCCTCATTGGCCACGATCATGCGGTTCTCGCCCAGGATGCGGTTGGTCAGGCTGGACTTGCCCACGTTGGGGCGGCCGATGATGGCCACCGGGATGCGGTCCTCTTCCACCACCGTTTCGCTGAAGTCCAGGTGTGCGCACACGGCATCCAGTAGGTCGCCGGTGCCGTGACCGTGCACGGACGAGATGGGCATCACCTCGTCAAAGCCCAGGTTGTAGAACTCGTACAGCTCCATGGGGGCCTCGCCCACCTTGTCGCACTTGTTCACGGCCAGGATGATGGGCTTGTGGCTGCGGCGCAGCATGTGGGCCACGTCCTCGTCGGCAGCGGTCAGGCCGTCGCGCACATCCACCACCATGATGATGCAGTCGGCAGTGTCAATGGCGATCTGGGCCTGCTCGCGCATATGGGCCAGAATGCCCTCGGTGGCCTTGGGCTCAATGCCGCCGGTGTCCACCAGCAAAAATTCGTGGCCGTTCCACTCGCAGTTGGCAAAGATTCGGTCGCGGGTGATGCCCGGGGTATCTTCCACGATGGCCAGACGCTGGCCGCACAGTTTGTTGAACAGGGTAGACTTGCCCACGTTGGGGCGGCCCACCACTGCTACGATGGGTTTGCTCATGGGGTCTCCTCCTTTCTTGAAGGGGTCGTTACATTTTTTTACGGCGAGCAATGTGCAGGCCGCTGCGGAGCAGGGCCCGGGCTTCGTCGCCGCCGCCTACCGGCAGCACTTCCACCTTTACGCCCAGCTGCTGACCCAGCTGCTGGATGGTAATATCGTCCAGGAAGGTGTCTTTTTCCTCTCGCAGCATCACCGCAGGCACCCCCAGGGTGTCGCTGGTGAGCTGTCCCTTGCACTGGGCGATGATGTCGGTGGCCGTTACAAGGCCCGCCACGCCCACGTTGCCGCCAAAGAACTTGTTCCGGATGGGGTGCACGGTCACCTCGATCATGGGGTACTGGCGGTGCAGCTCTTCCATCATCTCAATGATGAGGGGGGCTGCCATGGTGCCGGTGACCACATCCAGCTTTTTGGTGCCGTAAATGCGGTGGGGCTTGTCCAGTTCGGCCAGAAATTCCTGCCGGAACAGGCTCATCATGCCCACGCCGTTTTCCAGCTGGTCGTAGTCCTCATAGAACTCCGGCTCCGGGATGGGGCGGCCGGCCTTGAGGTACCACTCATCGCTGGGGTAGATGATGCGCTTGCCGTGGCGGCGCTTGCACTCGTCGCCGAATTCTTCCAGAATGTCGATGACGGCGGCGCTGGTCTCGGCGTCGTAGGGGATCTGTTTGAACAGATTCTGACGGTAATCCGTCACACCGCAGGGCACCGCCGCCACGCTCTGCACCATGGGAGTCAGCTCCAGCAGATCGGTCAGGGTGCGGCGCAGCTCGTCGCCGTCGTTGATGCCGCGGCACAGCACCAGCTGGCAGTTCACGGCAATGCCGCCCTGCACCAACCGGGGCAGGTACTTGAGCACCTCGCCGCCGCGCTTGTTGGCCAGCATCCGCACGCGGAGCTGGGGGTTGGTGGTGTGCACCGAAATGTTGATGGGTGAGATGTGCATCTTGATGATGCGGTCGATCTCATGGTCCTGCATGTTGGTCATGGTGATGTAGTTGCCGAACAAAAAGCTCAGGCGCTCGTCATCATCCTTGAAATACAGGCTCTCGCGCATGCCGGGGGGCAGCTGGTCGATGAAGCAGAACATGCAGTGGTTGGAGCAGGAGTGCTTCTGGTCGCCCAGATAGGTCTTGAAGTCACAGCCAAAGGGTCCGCGCTCCGTGCGCTGCACATTCCATTCCCGGATGCCGTCGGCCACCTTTGCTTTCAGGTGAAAGCTGGAGCTGTCGGTATAAAAATCGTAATCCAGCGAGTCGTTCAGCTCGTTTTCATCCACGGCCAGCAGCTCGTCACCGGGCGCAAGGCCCAGCGCCTCGGCTTCGCTGCCCGGTTCCACACGCTCGATTTTGATCGCCAACGCATCCACCTCCTTTGTTCAGACAGAACAAGAAGGGGAAGGCATCGCGCCCTCCCCTTCTGTACATAACACCATTATGCCACCAATTACGCGCAAATTAGGCCTTCTTGATGACTTCCTCGCCCTTGTAGTAACCGCAGTTGCCACATGCCTGGTGGGGGAGCTTCAGAGAGCCGCAGTTGCTGCACTTGACCAGTGCGGGGGCCTCCAGCTTCCAAACATTGCTGCGACGCTTGTCGCGGCGGGCCTTGGAAAGATGTCTCTTAGGTACTGCCATATTTTTGCACCTCCTTGATGGGTTTATCAGTTCAGCAGTGATTTAAGGATTGCGAGCCTTGTGTCTACGGGAGCTTCGGCATGCTCTGCCGGCTGGCAGGTGCATTCCGCCTTCTTTTTGCCGCACACGGGGCAAAGCCCGGCGCAGTCGGCACTGCAAAGCAGCACCGTGGGAATCTGGAACATAAACTCCTGATTGAGCCATTCATCTACATCCAGATGTCCTTTTTCGTCCAGCGGAAGGTCAAAATCCGGGTCATCCAGATCCCGTTCCTTTACCGTCCACTCCGTATCGACCGTCTCCTCCCGAATGACCGGGTCCAGACAGCGGGCGCACTCTCCGTGCACCGATGCGTTTGCCCGCAGTGTCATCCGGACCTCGTCGCCGTCCGTCTCCGCTTCAAAAACAACGGTGACCGGCTGCGGGATCCTTGCCCCGGCATAATCATGTGCAGATAAATCACACTGAAACTCTGCATGATAGGGTTGTCTGCCGGTGGCGATAAACTTTCTCAGGTCAAATTGCATAGTACACCTCTAAAAGGCTGCTTTGTTAGTATAGCGCCAACGCAGCCCTTTGTCAACACCAAAACAGGCAGAAAACCGAAAAAATTTAAATTTCCCGGTTCTCTGCCTGTTCAAAGTGGTTCAGATCCCGATTTTCCGGAATTACAGGTACTTCTTCACATCGTGGGGCAGTGCAGCCTCGTCAGCGCTGACGGTAACAGTCACCTTCACGCTGTCGCCTGCAATGGCTGCCATCTCGTCCAGCACAACGCCCAGACGGTTGATGTCATGATCCAGCACCTTCAGGATGCCGTCGATGTACAGGTCGGTGATATCGTAGTTGCTTG
>OLNO01000853.1_pt1 | contig 28404 bp, 39 predicted proteins | sample 1672861 | NCBI WGS metagenome assembly OLNO01 (sample SAMEA3136731, study PRJEB25190) | human gut metagenome | reverse complement strand
GGTCAGCACGGTGTCGCCGCCCCAGGCGGTGGTGTTCTCGCTGGAGGGCGAGTTGCTGTTGGTCACGCCGTCCTCGGAGGCGTAGCCCAGGCACTTAAAAGCCTTGTCCAGTTCGGTCTTGGCGTCGGTGGGCAGTGGGGTGCCCAGCGGGGCACGCCAGATGGCACCGCCCACTTTGGGCTTGGCGGCGGTTACTTTGGTTGCGTCTGCCATGTGTAGTTCTCCTTTCACAGGTCAGTAATGAGTGATAGAAAAAACGGCCTGATAGCGGGGCCGTTTGCGGGTGGTGTCCGGGAAATTGTAGTCGGTGACAAGGTCGCAGGAGACCACTTCCGGCAGGGTGTCGGCAGCCTGCATGGCGGCCTTGATCTGCTCGTTGAGCTGGGCAGCACCTAAGGTGCCGTCATGGTCGCAGGCATTGTGGCCGTAGGACTGCACCGCCAGTGTGGCCGTGTAAATGCCCTCGTCGCAGTCGGAGCCGGTCTTTTCCAGGACACAAAAATTGCCGGAGGGGTTCTCCGGCACGGACATAAAGCAGGGAAAACCGTTTTCCCGCAGGTAATTCAGGATGATTTTTTCGATCATTTCAGGGCCTTTAAAATGGAATTGGTGTCGGCGTTCTCCTTGCGGGCGGCATAGCTTTCCGCCCGGACTTCCGCCACGGCACGGGTGGGTGCGGTGTAGTACACGGCTTCGTACCCGTCGCCCAAGCGGCTCTGGGCCGCAAAGGCAAGGCTGTTCAGGCCGTCGGCCAGCTCCTTACTTTTCAGCAGCTTGCCGACGCCCTTCTTGTTCAGCTTGATCTTGACGTTACTCAATGCGCTCCACCTGCACTTTCTTGTTCCAGTCCAGCGGCACAAGCGCCTCAATGTACTGGGTCACACCGCCATATACCCGCCACTTCTGTCCGAAGAACCCCACGGTGCAGCCCTCCCAGCGGTGAGCGTCGCCTTTCGGGATGCACAGCTCGTAGGCCACCCGGCGGCCAGTAAGCTGCAGGTCGGTGACCACGGCGGCATTGTCCACCGGCGTGATGAGCACATTTTCCACCGTGACCGGTGTTTCGGTGTAAACCGGAGCGTGAAAAGCATCCTCGCCGGTCTGGGTGCGCTCATAGAGGATGACGGGGATGCCCTTAATCAGAGCCATAGGGTTCGATCACTCCCATCCGCTGACGGCGCAGGCCCAGCCGGGCCAGCTCCGATTTTTTGATGAACAGGCCGCCGCCGGGCACCAGAAAGGACCCGGACGCCGAGTAGCCGCCGGCTGCCTGGGTGATCTGGGTCATAGGCTCCTGGTTCGTGCTGGTCATCAGGGTGCGGGCGGCCACATCCACGGCCACGCTCTTGGCCACCATGGCCAGCGCCGGGTCAGCGGCCACCAGTGCGGGCAGGTCTTTGCCTGCCTTGCGGGCCTCCACGTCCAGGCTGGCCGAAATGACATCCAGCAAGGAGAACGCCCTTGCCTGCTCGGCAGCGGTCATGGGACGCCACAGAGCGGTCATGTCCTCCACGGTGGCGTAGATCATTCAGCAGCCTCCGGTTTCTCCTTGGCGGCAGCCTTGGGTTTGGCCACCTTTTCTGCCTTGACGGGCTCCCAGTCCCCGCCGGAAACGCGGCAGGGCGTCTCGATCACAGCGCCGGTGCGCTTGTTGCGGTACAGCATGGCGTGTCCTCCTTAGGCGTTGGCCTTGATGTGGGCGAATGCGGACGGATCCAGGATGCCCCAGCCGATGTAGGCCTCGCCGCGCAGGTATACCTGGTTGTGGCCCTTCAGGTCACCCAGATCCGCATCGTTGTCGGGATTGCCGTACTGGATCACCTCAATGGGCATCTCCTTGGCGTAGCCCCACTTGAAGCAGTTGGTGAAGTCGCCCACCAGCGCACGGTCCAGGCTGGAACCGGCGGACAGGTTGGAGGTGGATTCCACCCGCAGGCCGTTCACCTCGCCGGGGTTTGCGCCCCAGGCCAGCTGCGGGTACAGCTTGGCACCGTCGGTAGTGGTCTGGGCCGCCAGAGCGCTCTTGAAGCTGGGGGCCAGCACCATGCCGGTAACGTCCCGCTCCGCGCCCTGCACCAGGGCGATGGCGGCCTCCACGTTGGTGTCGGGCTTGTCGGAGGCGGCAATGGTCACGGCCTGGGTGACCTTGCTGTCAAAGTGGTTGGTGCCGATGACGCCGGACGCAGAGCCGGTGCGGGGGTTGATGCCGTGGAAGGCCATGAGGTCCAGACCCTTGGCCACCTTCTTGGCAAAGCCGTCCGCAAAGGCGCTCAGAACGTCCATCTGGGCGTCCTCGGAAGCGTACAGGAACTCGTCGGACACGCGTGCACCATACTCGATCTTGATGGGCACGATGGTGATGGGCTCCACGGTCATGCCGCCCTTGCCCTTGGCACCGTTTTCTGCCACGATGTCCACTTCCTTGTCCAGCGTGAAGGTGAATTCCTTCTGGCCGTTGAAGGCGATGGGCGTTGCGCCGCAGAGCTTGGCCAGCGCGGACGCGCCGGTGGTTTTCTGGATAAAGCCGGGGATCAGCTCCTCCGGGAACAGGGAGCCTTTGCTCAGAATATCTGCCATGATGTGTTCTCCTTTACTCGTTGTTCATCAGCTGGTTTGCGAAACTGCGCCAGGCGGCCTTTTTGCCGCTGCCGCTGGGGTCGGGGTCGCCGCGCAGGGGTGCGGGCGGGGTCTTGGGCTTGATCAGCTGCAGCAGGTTCTGGGCGTCCTTGCGGATGTCCTCCTCCTTGGAGCCGGTCAGGCGGCCCGCCAGGTCGAACGGCAGGCCCACCTCATGGGCAACGCGGGTCTTGAGCGCGTCCGTCTCGTAGGTCTGGCAGCGGGTGTTCAGCTCCGCCACCTGCCCGGCGAGGGCCTCGTTCTGGGCCTTGAGGTCGTTGTAGTCGGCGTAAGGGGCCAGCCTGTCAGCGACAGCGGCCTCAAACGCCTCCTGCGTGGTAATGGGTTCAAATGCTTCTGCCATGGAATACCCTCCTTTATGGCAACAAAAAAACAGGCCCGGGTGGCCTGTTAATAGCGGATGCGCTGCCGGCGCTTGCCCTTGCCCTCGGCGCACTGCCAGTGGGCCAGGATCACGCTGTCCAGCAGCTCGATGTGGCCGCCCTCGGTCAGAGAGCGGTAACCGAAGCCGCCGTTGGAGCCGATGGCCCGCTTTTCGCAGTTGGAAGCAGCCTGCGCAAGGCCGGGCTGGCCGGCATGGCACAGGGCTTGCGCAAAAAGGGCCTGCTCGAAGGCGGCGTTGGCGGTGATGACCTGCTTGACCGTGGGCAGCACGGGGGACCTGAGGTGGGCGGCCTTCATGGCGTCGGCCAGAAGCTGCTGCCCGCTGGCCCCGTCCACCGCCACGGCGGCTAGGTCGGCTTTGGATAGAAAATCAAGAAGCCACCCGCTGCCGTCCCGGGTAGGATGGCAGCCGATGGCTTCCACGAAGATAGCGTTGTCTTTGGTGCGGCACGCAACGGCCAGCGCACAGCTGGTGCCGTCGGTGCTGAACTTGATGCCGGCATACAGCTTGCCGGTGAGCTTGGGCAGGGTGTCGGTTTTCAGTTCGTCCCACTCTGCCCGGCTGATGGCCGATTTGAGGTTGTACCGAAGCCACAGCCCCAGACGCTGGATGTTGAAGTCGATGGGGTCATCGCCGATCTCATCCGCCACACTGCGCTCGGTGAAGATGGTGCCGAGGCTGGGGTTCGTCTGATACCAGGCCTCCACGTCGTGGGGGTCGGTCTGCTGCTCCACGCTCCACTCGGCCCAGCCGGTGTTCTGCGTGTCGCCCCGCAGGGCGGCGTTGCGCATTTTGAGGAACACCGTGCCGGAGGACACCGGCGTGGGCGGGGTGCCGCAGAACAGGGTCTGCGGGTTCTCGCTGTCAGTGACCACATACTTCAGGGCACTGGCCTGATCGTCGGTGTACTCCTGGGCCTCGTCGATGACCAGCAGGTCAAAGCCCTCGCCCAGGCCGCCCTTGGAGGAGCGGGTGCGGAACTCGATGCGGCCCTCGCCCTCTTCCAGCTGGATGTGCTCCCGGCCCACGGCCTGAATGGATTTATAGGGGATCTTGGCCTTGTCCAGCAGGTGGCACAACCGCTCCCAGGCGGCCCGGGAGGTGGTGGTGCGGTGGGCGGTGTGCAGGATGCTCTCGCCCTGCTGCAGGCCGTACAGCTCCCGGATGGCGGCGATCTCGTTCTTGCCGTTGCGGCGGGGCACGGCATAGCCGAACTTGGTATGCACCCACAGATCCTCCTCGTTGCGGGCAAGGATGTCATACAGCAGCAGCTCCTGCCACTGCTGGGCGATGCGCCCGGTGGAGTTGTACAGGTCGATGGCGTCCTGGCCGAAGGTTTTGGTGTAGGGCAGCACCACGGCAGCGGTGGGCGTCTGACGCCCCAGCCTTGCCGGGGCTGTCTGTTTTCGCGTCCGCGGCATGGTGGGCTGGGTTCCTCCTTTGCATGAAAATGATGGCACCGTTTACTGGAATCGAACCAGTGACCTGTGGTTTTGGAGACCACGGCTCTGCCAACATGAGCTAAAACGGCATGAAAAAACCACTGTTGTGCCTTTTTGAGGGCATACAGTGGTTAAACTAGGATATTCCGTGGATGAAAGTTTACTTTTTGGCAGAGACCTTGCACTCTTCCGGGTACAATTTTTGGTATTCGGGATATAAAAAATGGCTGGTATTCAGGACGGCGTCCGGGCAATCGTGGCGCTTTCCGAAACGAAGATCATCGGGGGGAGTTCCTAACTTTTTGCATTTGCCCGGTCCATCCCGGTGAATACAGACATTGCATTCCGGGATACAGACCGGCACGCTGTAAAGTGGAGCACGGAACCCCATGCTGATATCCTCTTCACGCAAAAATTTAGACATTCTGGAGCACCTCAATCTCTAAAAAATATCGGTCGTCTTTTCTACCAACATCCAGCACACGATACTGCATCCCACGGGCAAACAGGACTTCGTCCTGACTTTTGAATTTGGGAAGCGCTACAGGGTGAAGGAACTGGCAGCCCTTATATCCTGCCGGAACATGCAGCTGAATCAGCGTGTCACGGCCCGGAAGATGCAGATCCTGAAAACTGGTTGATATAAATATCGGAAGTTCCGGTGTGAGATCCACAAGGTCTTGCAGATCCTGCAGGGTCGGATTTTTGGGAAGCCCGAACCCTAGAAAAGAAAGCGCTGTGTTCCGGTACAGGGTGACGCTCTGCGGCATCACGCCGGAAGCCAGCGCGTTATCCAATGCGGAAATGGTCTCCTGGATCTGCGGTGTGATTTTTCCGTTCCGGATGGCAAAGTTCACACGGGTCGCCGTAAAGCCGGTATACTGCCGGAGAGCCTCCTGTGCGGTTTCCGGCAGACTAAGCACCTGCTCGGACATTGCGGCCTTGATGGCCTTGATCTCAGGTGAATCGACCGGCGGCAGCCCAATCTGTTTTCGTGCTTCTATCTTAGCAGAATCGTCTCGGTTTGTCGATGGGTTTTGAATCTTTTGAATGCGTGCCTGCCGGGCGTCCTCATCCTCCGTCCACGTCTTGTTCCACACGTTCTGCCGCCTGCCCTCGCCGGGGTCATATTCCACCCGGCAGCGGCAGCGCTCGTGGCGGCGGTAAACGTCTTTGGGCACACGGGGGTAATCGTAAGTGCCGGCCAGCGCACTGCACCATTTGCAGCAGTGGCTCTCGGCGGTGCGGATGACACGGGGCCGCAGCCCGGCCTTGCCCTGAAAATCCACGTTGCGTTTCAGGGTGTCGTCCACCACCATGCGGGAGAAGGTACGCACCGGCTCGTCCAGTGCCCACGCCACATCCGCAAACTGCTCCGCCGTGGACACCTTGTTCAGCAGGTCGTCCACAGCGTCGGTGGGCAGCACGGCCCGCTGCGGGGCAATGCCGAGATTTGCCTGCTGGTTCAGTGCCTGCTGCACGGCAGCGGAAGCGTCCGCCACCAGCAGGTGCTCCTCTTCCAGCAGGGGGCGCACCACCCGGTCGGCAATGTTCCAGTACAGCCTGCCGTCCGGCAGGGCGTCGGCGGTCAGGTTGCGGCGGAAGGCCTCGGCCAGGGCGCTGCCCACAAGCTCGGCGTAATCCGCAGCGGCAGCGTAGGTGTCGGCGGCGGGCTTTGCGTCGCCCAGCAGCGCCCGGAAGTCGGCCCGGATGCGCTCCAGCAGCTCCGGGGCAATGTCCTTGTCGGCCATGGGTGCCTCCTCAGCTCTCGGAGCGGATGCCGGTCAGGTCCCGCAGGTTCTCCGCACCGAAATAACCGGGGATGGCCGTGTTGATCTTGCCCACGGCGTCCCCGATGCCGGACAGGGTGGCGGCGTCCGGCTCGAACACCGGCTCCCACACCGGGCGGGTGAGGTAGAGCTGCTGACGCTGGTAGGCGATGCCGTCCCGCATGCAGGCGGCCAGATACCCGGCGTTCAGGAAGCCGCTGCCAAAGGTGCGCTGTGCCTTGCGGGCCGCCAGGCGCAGGCTCTCGTGGCTGGACTTGATGGCCTCGGCGCTGGAGGGGTTGTCGGTGACGAAGCCCAGATCATCCAGCGTCAGGCCGGTCTCGCCTGCAAACAGGGCGGCAAATGTGCGCAGCTGCTCGGTGTAGGGGCTCATGCTCTGCTGGGTGAACTGGCCCACCACCGGCTTGTCGCCGTCCTCGTCCTTGGTGAATTCCAGAAAACTGGAGATGGTGGCCTTCCACTTGTCCATCTGCTCGGCGTCGTTGGAGGTGCCCAGCACATATTTCTGCGGGAAGGAATAGAACTCGGCGCTGATCTCGCTGCGCTTGAGGGTGCGCAGGGCACCCTGCTGCAGGCCCATGCAGGCACGGGAGATGCGGCTGTGGCCAAAGGGCCGCTTGGCATCCGGGCGGTATACGACGGGCACCAGCAGCGGGGCCGGTGCGAGGTTTGGTACCTGATACGGCTTTTGGCCGTCGGGGTAATACCAGGTGCTGTCCGCCGTGAAGTAGGCCTCCAGCAGGGGCTTGTCCGTCTCCGGGTCACGGGACAGCACGGCATATCCTTCCGTGAGCAGGCCGGTCACCTCGTCCAGGATGCCGGTGGCGTTGCCGCCGTCGATGACCTGCAGCCGGGGGTAGCCGCTGCCGTCCGGGCTGATGTACAGAAAGCAGCAGCTGGAAATGAGGGCCGACAGCACGGCACTGTCAAACAGGGTGTCTGCGTTGTTCATCTGGTAGATGGAGTTCAGGTCAAAGTTATCATCCCGGAACTCCCGCCAGACCAGCCGGTCGGCCAGAGCGTCCACAGCTTTCCCGCACCAGCCCAGCGTCTCGCTGAAAAAGCGGAACTCATCCGGGGTGACCTTGCCAAAGTCCTTTACGGCGTTCTTCATCTCGTAATACTTGTAGCGGGTCAGCACTCGGCTGCGCTTCTGGTTCAGGCGGCGGCGCAGATAGGCCATGCCTTTCAGGTCGGTCATGGGCGGTGGATTCTCCTTTCACGAGAAAATATTCACAGTACGGTCTGGGAAGGTCAGAGGGCCCCCTGGGAGGGGGATGCCCCCCGTCCCTGCGTGCGTGTCCCGGCGGCGCTGCGGGCCGTCTCAGCGGCTGCGGTACGCCGTCCAGTCGGTGCTCAGCGGCAGGGCCATGGAGGCATCTGCATCCGGCTCCGTCTGCTGCTCCACAGGCGTAAACAGCTTGTCGCTCTTCTGCCGGTTGCACCAGAAATGCGCCAGCTGCAGGTTGGCGAGGTCGCTGGGGTGGCCGCCCTTGGCCACCGGAATGATGTGGTCGATGCACGGCGAAAGCGGATGCGGAAACTTGTAGCTGAAATCCACAGGCTTGCCGCAGATGCCGCACACGGTCTGGGTGGCGTAGATCTTTTTCTTGTTGCGTTCAAACGCCAGCCGGTGGGTGCCGTCCCGATCCGGGCGTGCAACAGTCTTTGCCATGGGCAGCTCCTTGGGGTGTGCTGCCTGCCGGTCTCCTCAAGGGGGAGGAGGCCTTTTGCAGGCAGGGGGTGTTTTGAAAGGCCGGGGTACAAAATGACCCCGGGGGTCTTTGCAGGCCCCGGGGGTATGAAAAAAGCCGCCCCTGCGGACGGCGGAAAATATCAAAAAAGGCCCGGCTGGTACATTCAGGCTGTTGGGTGAGTAAATGTGTGTTCCCCTGTCGCAGCCGGGCAGCACAAAGCCCGCAGGAATGAAGGGAGTAAACCTTTCCTGCGGGCTCTTGCGATGATACTATTTTATCATGAAATCAAAGACATGTCACTGACGTCGTACTGACGTTTTACTGACATCTGTCACAGTTCCAAAGCATCCACACCTTTACGGTGATGACGGTAAACCTGCCGTACACAGATGCTCATCTTCTGTGCAATCTGCTCCCAGTCCTGAAAGCGAAGATACTTCAGCCGCAGGACCTCGTAGTCCTTCGGGTCGTCCACATCCTCCAGTCGGGCCATAAGTTCGGCGTGGAGATCATCACACAGCATGATCTGTGCATTCAAGGCTTTCTCGGCTCGTTCAATACGTTCTACAGTTCGTGCCAGACTCTGCCCATCACCGCTGCCGCCCGGCATTCCGGTCAGTTGCTGCGTGGTACAACCGGTGTCACGTTCTGCTTCATCTAAATCATCTCGCAGGTGCTTGGCCTTTACCATAGCGTCCCCGTACCGACTGAGCCAGCGTCTTTTCTCTTCGTAGGTCAAACTCGTTTTCTCCTTTCTATGGAGGGTATGGAGGGTAGGAACCTATTTCCGAAAACTCCCTAGTAGGGAAACAAAAAAATAGAATATATAGGAAAGTCCCCGGAAAGGCTCCTTTGCTTCCATTCCCTCCATACTCAGTTCTTCAGGCGGGTCTGTTCGTACAGCGGCGGGCCCTGGGTGCTGCGGGCGGGCAGCTCTGCACCGCGGTTCAGCGCCATGCAGCGCAGGCCCTCCTCAGACAGGGCCATGCCCACATACTCGTTGTAGTACATGCCCTTGCGCACCTCGTAGTGCTTTTTGACCTCGATGCCGAATTGCTTGTTGGCCATGCGCCACTTCTCGTTGTTGTCGCTGCACCAGTTGAGATAGGTGCGGAACAGCACGCTGGCCTGCACGGTCTGGCCCTCGGCGGGCTCGGTGCAGTCGGCCAGAAAGGCGGCAATGCGGTCCTGATCCTGCTTGTAGGCGTCCACGGCCTTATCCACAGCAGCACAGGCGGGCAGACCGTGCTTTTTGCCGCCCTTGCTGAGGGCAAGCCACTTCTGCAGGCCGTCCAGCGCCCAGTTGAGGATGCCGGAGAGCTCCGCTTCCAGCTTCTGGGGCAGCAGCATGTCCTGTTTGTCCGGCGGGATGCACTGGGTGAACGGGATGAGCCGGATGCGCCGCCAGATGCCCACGTCGGTGCCATGGATGCGGGGCAGATGGTTGGTTGCCATGACCAGTTTGAACTCGGGCCGGAACTCAAATTCCTTGCCGTACTGGAAACGGGCCGTGATGGTGTTGCCGCCGGTCATCTGCTTGACCAGACCTTCGTCCAGCATGGCACCCTGATCTCCCTCCTCGATGGTGACAAGGCGGGCCCCTTTCAGGCGGGCCACGTCGCTGCGGGCGGCACCGGAGGAGCGGCTGCGGGCGCTGGTGATGGTTTCGGCCTGGGCGTTCATGCCATAATCGCCGAACAGCTTGGCCAGCGCCTCCAGGAATGTGGATTTGCCGTTGGAGCCGTCGCCGTAGAGAAAGAACATGCACTGCTCCCGGGTGGAGCCGGACAGGCAGTAGCCGGTCATCACCTGCAGGTATTCGGCCAGAGCCCTGTCCCCGCCGGTGACGGAATCCAGAAACGCCCGCCATGTGGGCGCTGCGGCGTCCGGGTCATAGATGACCTGCGCCAGACGGGTGATATACTTTTCCCGGTCATGGGGCAGCAGCTTGCGGCGGGCCAGATCCAGAATGCCGTTTTGCACGTTCAGCAGGCCCCGGTTCCGGTCGAACTGCTCCGGCAGCATGGGGATGCCGGGCAGGTGCTGGGCCTCCTTGAGAAAGGCCTCCTTGCCCCGGCTGGAGCGGCTTTTCTGGACGTGTCTGCGCTGGGCGGCGGCGTTGTCGGTATCACGGATGCCAAAGCAGGCCTTGTCCATCTGATCCAGCATCTCGTCTGCAAAGCGCTTGACGGTGGCCAGGTCGTCCCGCTGCCAGCGGGTGCCGTCCCACACCAGCCAGCACTTGTCGGTGGGGTTGTAGCGCAGGCGGTCGGCGTACCGGTCACGGAAGCGGCGGGCGTTGCCGGTGTCGTCCATGGAGTAGCTCTTGACGCCGGGGGCCGGCGCGCTGGCCGGGGCCTGCTCCCTGCCGACACCGGTGTATTTGGCATTGAGGGCCCGCAGGGCTTCGTCCTGATCCGCAAAGGCCGGGCCGCCGTCTGCTGTCTGCGGGGGCGGGGTGTACACCTCCTGACAGTCGGCCACGGCACGGTCCAGGGTAGCGTCGCCGTAGGTCTTGGCACCCCGGCGCTGGTCCCACTTGGGGCGCATGAGGCCGGAGGCACGGAACACCCGGTCCATGCGGGCCTTGTCAGCGGCGAACCAGAAGGCCAGCAGGTTGCAGAAGCTCAGATCCGCCTCGCTGTGGCTGGCGTAGTAGGCCTGCCAGCTGCCGGCATACAGGGCCGCAAAGCGTTCCCCGTCTTTGGCGCTGCAGGCAGTGTGCAGGATCTCCTCGTCGGAGCGGTCCACGGCCTGCCACACCACAGCCGGGGCGGGCGTGCCGGCGGGTTCGGGCTTGGCCAGATACTGCGCATGGACGGCGGCGCAGGCCTCGGTGCGCTCGGCAATGGCCTTTGCTTCCAGCACGTTGCCGGTCACGGTGAAATACCGGCCGCCGTCGTACATTTCCAGCCCGATGCTGCTCTTGCGGCAGGGGCCGGCGGGCTTTGTGCCGGTGAACAGGATATGCACGCCGGTGCCGCTGGGGCTGGCCTCGGTGTAGCTGTCCATCCGGGCAATGATCTGCACCGCCATATCGGAGAGGGCCCCGGTGGCCGGATCCCGGCAGTGGTCAATGTCGATGCCGCACAGCCCATCTCCCAAAAGCACCCCGACACCGCGCAGGCCATAGCGGGTGACCGCGGCCTGTGCCGCTGCCAGCGTGCCCCAGGTGGAGGGCTCGTTGGGCATGGCGTTCTTGCCGGTGGCGGGGTTGATGGGCGTTTTGGCAGCATCGAAACAGACCCAGCGGCGCGCCTCTTTCAAGGGTTGTGGGAACTGTTCGAGCATGAGCACCTCCGGTTAAAAGGGCATGTCGCCGTCATCGTCGGCGGGGGTAAAGCCGTCCGCGTCGGCTGCCGGAGCGGATGCGCCCAGCACCTCGTGGATGTCGCCCATGCCCAGATATTTGTCTACATAGGTGCGGGTGTACTGGGGGTTCTGTTTGTCGGTCTGCACATTGATGGCGCAGCGGCGGCCCGTGAACTGCGGCAGGATCTGCTCCAGTTCGCTTAGGCGTTCGAGGGGCAGCTGGATGGTCTGCAAAAAGCCCTTGAAATAAGGCAGGCCGTTCTTGTGCAGGCCGTAGCTGGTAAAGGCGTAGCGGCCCTTGTACTCGCCCTCGGTCACAACAAAAGACACGCTCAGGGCCAGACCGCCGCCCGTGCGGGCCACGATCTTGGCCTCCTTGATCATGGCGTTGTAACGGCCCACCGGCACGCTGCCGGAGCCGGTGCTGGCACTGGCCGAGGCAAATTCGTCATCCAGTGCGGCAAGGGTGCTTGCATAGTTCAGTTCGCTCATAGTAGTTACTCCTTTTCTGTGATGTTCATCTTTTTATAAAGGCTCCGGCGCTGCTTGTACTGCGTCAGGAGCTGGGGCGTCTTTTCGTCCACGATGTCCAGCACCAGCGCCTCGGTCTTGCCGGGGGCCGGGCGCTGGATGCGGCCAATGCTCTGCTGCACGATCACCTTGTTGCGGGTGGGCGTTGCCAGCACCAGCCGGTCCAGCCGGGGGATGTCCAGTCCTTCCTTGGCCAGCTGGTAGGTGGCAAACAGGATGCGCGCCTGCCCGTTCTTCATGCGGGCAAGGGCCTGCTGGCGGTCAGCCTTTTTGGTGCTGCCGCAGACGAACTCTGCCGCAAGGCCCAGGTCCAGCGCGTACCGGTGCAGCCGTTCCAGCACGGCCAGCGAGGCGGCCAGCACCAGCCAGCTGGTGCCCTCGGTGACGGCACGGTCCAGCACCGTTTCCACCGTGTGCATCCGGGCCTCGTCCGCTGCCATGTGGTGCATCAGGCGCACATAGTCGATGGGGCTCTCGTTGGCCCGGGGCGTGTACACGAAGGCGGTGGGCACGGTCTCCACCCGGGGCGTGATGGTGATCTGTTCCAGCTGGCCGGGGTCGATGACCGCCACCCTTGGGCCCAGCACCTGAAAGATGGTCTCACTCAGGCCGTCACTGCGCTGGTCGCTGGCAGTCAGGCCGAACCGCCACCGGGCGGGCAGGCACCGCAGCACCGCGGCAAACATGCTGGCGGATTCCGGGTTGTTGACCACATGGTGGCACTCGTCCACGATCACCACGCCCACGGTGCGGGACAGCTCGTCCAGCTCCATGCGGTACAAACTCTGCACGGTGGCAATGGTGAGTTTGGTGCCCAGGCGCTTGCTCTTGCCGGAAATCACGGCCACTTCCCGGTCGTCCAGACCAAGACGCAGCTGGGCACGCTCCTTAGCCTGCTGGGCCAGATCCAGCGTGTGGGTGATCCAGAGGGCTGGCCGCCCCAGCCGGGCGATGAGCGCCATGCCGATCTCGGTCTTGCCGGCCCCGCAGGGGGCCACCAGCACGCCCTGACACCATTTGCAGGCAAGGGCGGCGTCCACGGCCTGCTTCTGGTAGTCCCGCAGGGTAAAGCCGGCCTTTTCAAAGGCGCAGGGCTCGCCCCGCAGGGTCCTGTCTTTGGACACGGTGCCTGCCGGGCGCTGCCGCCAGACTTTCTCGGCCATGCCCCGGGGCAGCGTGAGGGCGTTGCCCTTGATCTCGTACAGCATGATGGTCCTGGGAATGTTCCAGGCCGGGCGGCCCAGCCGCAGGGCGTTCTCGTAGCGGGGGTTCGGCACGGTCAGCTCCCGGATCAGCTGGTGCAGCAGCGGGGTGGGCACATCGGAGAGGTGCAGCTCTCCATCCAGGGTGTAGATCACGGGTGCACCACCTCCAGCACGTTCAGCAGGTCTGTGGGCAGGCCCTCCAGCTTCACACTGCCGCGTTCGCCGCTCTCGATGGCGTCCCGGATGTAGTACCACGGGAAGAAGCAGTCCACGGCAGGGGCGTCCCGCCGCACGGCCACCACGGCAACGCCGCCGGCGTCCTCCTTGCGGGAGAGGTTCTCCACCTCGTTGGGGCGGAAGGCCGAAAAGGGCAGGTTCCCTTTGGCAATGTGCTTGCACTCAATGCCCCAGCTGCGGCCGTCGATGGTGGCCTCGATGTCATAGGGCTGGCCGCCCCAGTCGGCGGGCCAGAGCCTTGCCCATGCCTGCGGGATGCCGCCCAGCACCGCCAGCAGATCGTCCTGCCAGCTTTTGCCCCGGGCGTTGCGGGCCTGCTGCAGCTGGTCCTTTTTCTGCCGGACACGGGCGTCACTGGGCTTCATAGGCGGCCTCCTTGTCCTTCTCGGCGGCACGGCGGGCCAGCTCGGCCTTTTTGGCGCAGGCGGCACACAGGCACTTGCCGTAGGTCTTGCGGGTGAACTCTGCCAGCTGGGCAAGGGTCATTTTGCCGGTGGCGGACACCAGATGCCCGCAGGCTTCGCAGCGCACCGGCTCTTTGCCCTCGTTGGCCCAGTCGGCCAGCTGCTTGCCCAGCTCCGGCGTGATGACCGTGTTCAGGCCGTCCAGAAAGGTCACGTCCTTGCTGGCGGTGGCAATGTGGTCACGGCCGATGTTCAGCATCAGGTCGAACTCATACTCCACATCGTCCCGCTGCACGGGGGCCATGCCCACCTTCACCGGCACCTGCTTGCCGCGGTCGTTCTCGGTGAGCACATAATCCTGCTTGACCCGCAGGGTGCAGATGGTGTGGCAGTTGACTGACAGCAGGTAGTTGATGAAATCGTTCTGGATGCGGCCGGCCTCGTCCCAGGCGGTATAGCTGTTCTTGTTGGGCTGGGCGGCAATGCCGGCCTTGATCTCCAGCACGCCGCCGGAGCTGTTCCAGGCATGGGACAGGCTGTCCACGATGACCACGCCCTCCGGCCCGACGGTGCGCACGGCGGCGTCCACAGCCTCCTTGTAGTGGGCCGGGGAGTACGGCGGGGTGAGCTCGATGTAATAAAAGGCCCCGATGCCCAGATCCGAACGGTTGGCGTACAGCTGGCCGCGCTTGTGCTCGGTGTCGATGAGGCAGATCTTCTTGAAGTCCCCGCCGGTCATGCCGGAGGCCAGCAGCAGGGCGCCCAGCGTTTTGCCGCCGCCGGACACGCCGGCCAGCGCAATGCGGAGCTTGGATTTTTCTCGGGTGGCGACAGTTACTTCTACCATGTCAATTCTCCTTTTCCGTGTGCCAGACGCGGCAGGCGGTTGCCGCCGTGCGGGCAATCTCGGGCACGTTGGTGATATCGTTCCAGATCCAGAACCATGCCTCGGTGTCCTCATCCGTCCAGCGGGCCAAAATCACGCCGGGGTCAAAGGCACCCAGATTTGCCCCGCCGCTCACCACGGCAAAAGCGTCCAGATCAAAAGCGGCGGTCTCAAAATTGCCCAGCTGCACCAGAAACTCGGTCTCGGTGCGCAGGGGCAGGGGCTTCATGCCCAGATTGTAGGTCAGGGCGGTGCAGTCCGCAATAGCAAGGTCCCGCTCTGCGGGTTCCAGGGGCTTGGGGTCAAACCCCTTCACCACCCAGGCGGCATACCCGATGCGGGGCAGGTCGGCCAGCCAGGTGACGATCTGGCCGGTGACCTCGCCGGGGCACTTTTCCTTGGGGATCAGCAGGGCCCAGCCGGCACCGGACAGAAAAAAGCAGTCCCGGAGCTCCCGCTCGGTGCGGATGATCTTGATGCCGCCGCCCTTGTAGCTCTTTTTCATGAGCCGGATCAATGCTTTGTAATCGAATTTCATTCAAACAACGCCTCCCGTTCCGCGTCCTCTTCACTGCCGGCGGCAGTGGGGTTGATGGTGTTTTCTTCTTCCAGCGAGGACATGATCTCCCCGCAGACGGCATACAAAGGGGTGCCCATCTGGGCCAGCGAAGCGTCGGCGGCAACGGCGCTGCCAAACCAGTTCAGGTACATGGCCCGCACGCTGTCCGCAATGAACTGCGCCTGCTCGGCACAGGCCTGTGCCGGGGCAAGCAGCCCTTCGGCGTCCTGCTGGCACTGCCGCAGCCGTGCCTGCGCTTCGGCGGCCTGCCGCCGGGCCTCCTGCACATCCTTGCGGGACAGAGCCTCCGCCTGCCGCTTCACTTCGTCCTTGTCCACAACTCCGGTGATGGGCTGCTTTTTCAGGGCGTCGTTCTCGGCCTTGAGCTTGTCACCCCGGAGCTTGGCCGCCTCGGCCACCTGCCGGGAGCCTGCCAGCTGGTTCTCCGCGTCCTTGGCGCGGGCTTCGGCCCTGTCGCGCTCAGCTTCGGCTTTCTGGCGCTGGAGGTTGGCCGCAATGCGGCTCTCGTCTGCATCGTGGTAGCTCTGCTGGAGCTTGGCGTTCTGCTCGGTCAGGCCCTGAACATCCGCAAGGGCGGCATCCCGCTGGGCTTCGACATCTTGGATGTGGCTTTCCGCCCAAGCAGCCCGATTCTGGGCACCCAGCAGCTTGTCCCGCTCAGCCTCGGCAGCATCGGCCCGCTCTTTCTCGGCCTTGAGCTGGGCCAGCAGGTCCTGATACTCCTTGTTCGTGGAAACCTCACCGTTCTTGACCTTCTCCACCAGCTCTGCCGGAGCGCTGGGCTTTGCCACGGCATACAGCAGGGTCGGCGGCAGGGCTTCCAGAATGGCCCGCTGGCGGGGGCTGCTGCCGTCCATCAGGGCAGAGACCTGCAGCAGGTTGTAGGCGGTTGACTTGGTGATGCCGATAGAGCAGCACCATGCCCGGAACGTATCATCTTTTTTTGCGAACTGACCGTTGTCCAATTGTTGGACAACGGTGCCACACAGTGCATCATGGGCAGCGGCAATGGCATTGCCCATGTGGACAAGGCCGCGCTCGGCCAGCTTTTTGCCGTACTGGTACGTTTTCTCGGCGAAATGCAGGTCATCCACCGTCTGTGCATCCAGCCCGGAGTAATCGAACGCCGGGCGGATCTCGTCCGGGATCATGGTCAGGGGCTTGCTTTGCAGAGCGTCCATGCTGTCCATGCTTTCCAGCGCAGCGGCTGCGTCCAGTTTGGAGGGCATCATACCCGCACCTCCGTGTCCTTCAGGCGGTCGAGCATCTCGGCCTGCAGGTCTTTGCTCATGGGCACGAAGCTGTTGTTCTTCCAGCCGTAGCAGAGGATGGTGCCGTAGATGTTCTGCCCGCGGTAGATGCGGTTCAGCCCCTTGCCGAGGATGCCGTACACCAGCACTGCCGGCGTGCGGGGCAAAACCTTCTGTTCACAGGGGCACTGCAGACGGGCCTCGATGCCCTGCAGGGTGTCCGGCAGAGAGGTGACTTCCGGGGACTTGCCCGGCTCGATCAAAACACCTTTCATTTGTAAAATCCTTTCTGATGTGATATCATCAGGATGATGGTGAGTAGAAAATCCATCATCCTTTGGGCTCGTCGGTGTCGTTACCACCGGCGGGCTCTTCCTTTTTGGGCCGGGAGAGTACTCTGATCCATTCGGCACGCTGGTCGGCGGATGCATAGTGGTAGCCCACTTCGTCCATGCCGTGCTCGCGGGCAGGCTTTTCAAAGCCGTTTTCTCCGTGGGCCAGCTCATAGCCGGAATCGGCCAGCTTCAGGATCTGGCGGGGTTCCCAGCCCTGCATGGCTGCGGTAAGCTCCAGATAGGCAAGAGCCGTGCCGCAGGACATGGCGGCCTCCCGGATATAGTTGGAGGGAATGCGTTCCAGCTCGTTGACGTCCAGGCAGCCCTCCGTCTTGATGCAGTAGGCTGCGTTGCTCTCAATGGATGCAGCTGCCGTGCTGAGCTTGGCAGCTGCCCCGGCCAGATGTGCCACACAGTCCCTGTCCTGCCACTTGAGGGGCAGTTCCTGCACCAGATAGGCCAGCACATGGGCCTTGCGGTCAGTGAGTTTCATGGGGCTCCTTTCTCCGGGGTGGCGTCAGGCTGTCCACCTCGCTGCGCGGGATGAGCTCCCGCTGGCAAATGTACTTGACGTGCTGCCTGCCGTCCTTGAACCAGTGGCAGACGGAAGCGGCAAAAGAATTTGCGCTGGCGTAGCCCAGCCGCCGGGCGCACATAGCAGCCGTGCCGCTGGCAATCAGGTCACCGCTCTTGGCGTCCCAGACCGTATACCAAAAGGCATTGTTGACAAGGTCAGGCATGGGGGTTACCCCACCTTCCGCTTGCCCTTGACGGTGTTGCGGGGCTCCTTGTGGACTTTCTTGCTGGCCCGCTCCTCGGCGTCCTGCACGGCAAAGCTGATGCGCATCAGGGCAAGGCTGGTCAGAATCAGCACCATGGCGGTGGTGAACTGGCTGTCCGAGATGGTGCCGCCCAGCTGGGCCCCGCCCTCGATGCCCATAGCATACAGCAGGCCTGCGCCCAGACAGGCGGCTGCCAGCACCTGCAAAACGGTGGATTTGATTCTCATGCCTCTTCCTCCTCTTCCAAATTCAGCCCTCGCTTCCACGAGGGGTAGCACTTATCGGTGTCCCAGCCCACGACGGTGTGCCACTCACCGTTGGCAAAGATCTGGATGGGTACGGACTTGAGCCCGGCCACATCTCGGCCCAGCTTATAGATGCCAGACCCTGCGGTGATATCGCACCGGAACCAAGCGTGCGCCATGAGCGGCGCAATGTACGGCAGGCCGATGGGGGCCTGCGCCCGTTCACGGGCGGGGATAATTGTGGTGGTCATAATGTCCTCCTTACTTGTAGCTGCGCTTCTGGACGCTGGTGCGGCCGTAGCGCATGAAGTAGATAAAGCCAAGCCGCGGGATGCGGATGGTACTGCCGTACAAGATCACCGGGAAGCCCAGGGCTCCGGCGTCGATCTGTGCCTGGCTGCGGATGGACTGCACGCTGCAGCTCAGGAACTGCGCCACCTGTTCGGCGGTCAGGGTCTGCTGGGGGTAGGTTTCCAGCTCGTCCAGCGTGGTGGGAAACGGGGTCTTTTCCATAGATCATTCCTCCTTCTTGTCCGGCAGGGCAATCTCCATTGCCGTCTGCATGATCTCGTCAAAGCCCGGCAGGCCAAAGGCTACGATGCTCAGCTGGTCGATGCGGCTGTCCAGCGTGGCCTGTGCCCGCTGCACCAGGCTCTCGGCCTGCCGCAGGCTGTCGCACATCTTGCCGTAATCGGCCTTGGCCTGGATGAACCGGGCCTTGCGGTCGTCCCGGAGCTTGATGAATTCGCCCCGCAGATCAATGACCTCCGCCAGCTGCTGCTTTGCACTGCTCACCGCCTGAATGGCGGCGTTCAGCCGGGTGTTGGTGGCTTCCAGCTGCTCGATGTGCTGCTTGGCCTGGAAGCTCTCGTATGCGCCGGTCTTGTGGATGGTGGGCAGCACCTCGCTTGTGACCCAGTGCTTGAAGGCTTTGGCCTTCGGCATCTTGCTGCTCAGGATCAGGCTGTAAAGGCCGGACTCGTTGATGATGAGTATCTCCTGTTCACCGGAGGGGGTGACCGTTTTGGTCACCCCTTGATCTTCGGTATCAACGTGGTCACGGATGGCCCGCTGGGGATTCTTGTACCCCAGTGCAATGGCAACGTCCTTGCCGACCAGCCAGGGCGTGCCGTTGATCTCCACGGTGCGCAACTGCCCGAACTCGGGTTTTGAGAATGTGGTTAAGTCGTTCATGTGGGTTTGACCTCCTTGTGAGCGGTTCCCTTCTGCGGTAGAATGTAGAAAAAGCAGGAAGGAGATGATTCTGTGGCAGACGATTCTTATGAGTTTGAAGCATTGCCAGCAGAACGGCAAGAATTGCTTCTGGGCTGGATTCGGAAGAATCTAAAGCCCATCCAGTCCATCAATCCGAAAAGCGGCTCTGGCGCACTGAAGCATATGGTTCAGCTTGCTCCCGGCGAAAACTCGTACTTCACAAATGGAGAATTCAAAGGAGCCATGCTGAAGGCCGGTTATCGGACTGAAAACAGAGAAGCAGTAAACTGGACATTTAACGTTTCTCAGCGCTCTCCTGCCATTCTGGCAGCAAAGCATCCAAAGTGACGTGTAGGACTTCCCAGTCCTCGTAGACTGTCAGCCCCTGTTCCCGCAGGAGCTTTGCAGCAGTGGTCTTGCCGGTAGGGCCCTGCGGCCCGTCAATAATGATTGCTTTGTACGGCCATCCCTGCATCTTTTTCTTGATGCGGGGAATGGTCTTTTTAAATTGTGCAAAGGTCATCTCGCTTTCACCTCCTTTGAAATGAACTTGCGAAAACTAAAGTTTTGCGGTAAAAAAATAAGCGGGGATTTCTGCGTCAGGGATTGCGAGGACGCGGCATAAGTCACGGATTTCGGTCTGAGTAAAGTCCGTGTGTCCGCGCAACTTTTTGTTCAAAGTTGTAGGAGAAATGCCGATTTCCTGCGCAACATCGCTCTGCGTCATACCTCTGGCGCGGATGCGTCCAAGCAGGTTTAAGTAATCCATTTGTATCACCTCCTTGGCAATACTATACAACTTGCGATTTCTAAAGTCAATATGTTTTCTAAAGATTTTTGAAAAATATCTTGCGCTTTCTATAAAATAGCGCTATACTGTGAATAAGACATGACGGAGGTACGTTCAAATGAAAAAGAGCGATTTCGCAAGTCGGCTGTCACAGGCTCTCGAAGCACGAGGGATGAAAGCCGCAGACCTCTCCAAGAAAACAAAGGTAGCAGAAGGCACTATAAGTTGTTATATAAATGGACGCTATGAGGCAAAGCAAAATCGTGTGCAGGTCTTTGCTGAGGCGCTGGACGTGAATCCGGCATGGCTTATGGGCTATGACGTACCGATGGAAGCAGAGCACTCCCAGCCCGCCCCTCGTCCCATCCCGAAGGGGTTTGAGCCGATGCCGGAGATGGCGAATCTGCCGGTGGTGGGCAAGATCGCCTGTGGGACACCGATCCTTGCGCAGCAGAATATTGAAACTTACTACCAGTCCCCCAAGGAATGGCGGGCCAGCATGTTCCTTGTGTGCCAAGGGGATTCCATGGAGCCGTTCATCAAGGACGGCGACATGGTGGCGATCCGGGAGCAGCAGGACGCCGAAACGGACGAGATCGTGGCCGTTATGGAGCTGGACGGCTGTGACGGCTTTGCCACGCTGAAAAAGCTGAAGAAAAGGCCCGACCGTGTGGAGCTCTGGCCGCTGAACCCGGAGTATGAGCCGATCATCTACCTGAAAGAGGAGATGAACAAGCTCCAGATCATCGGCCTGGCGGTGGGCGTCATCCGCCGGATCCATGAGTGAGAGGATGACTTTGGAAAAACAGCAGCTAAAATACCGTGTTAAAAGTTGATATTGACCTGTTTAAAACACAATACCAGCTAAAAACGGCGAAAAAAGCTGGTATTGCAAACTAAACGGGGGCATACCGACTAAAAAAGCTATAAAAAACTCATAAAGATGGATATGCTTCCAGTAAAGGCATAAGGTGCCCAACTTATCGAGATTGAGGTGAGACAAGATGCCGTACGAGACGCTTGAAAAGATTTCGTATCGTCAGCCAGGGCAGTATGAAGCGATATACGAAGCCCGGCTCAATGGCCCGGAAACGGTTCGCTTGGATTTTGAGGTCAATGGATGGCCTGCTTTTGTTGTTCAGAACAGCGATGTTTACCGCATCCTCCTGCAGATCCAAAAAATTGATAAGCAGGTTCAGCTCCTCTGCAAAGAACTGCCCAGGGCTGCGCTCCGCCAGTTTGCTCAAAAATGCCTGGTCGATGAAATTGTTCTCACAAACGACATCGAGGGCGTCAACAGTACACGCCGTGAGATCAGCGAAGTACTGGAACAAATCGACAATAAATCTGGAAAACGCCGGTTTTATGGGCTCGTGCGCAAGTACCTGATGCTGCAGGAGGAAGAAGAGCGCAGGATAAAGACCTGTCAGGATGTGCGAAACATTTATGACGATCTGGTTCTGAAAGAGGTTGTTGCAGAAAACAGCAAAGATGCACCGGATGGGGTGATTTTTCGGAAGGATTCTGTTTCTGTCAGCAATGCGGCACAGAAGGAAATTCATAGAGGACTCTATCCTGAAAATAAGATCATAGAAGCGATGGACCATGCGCTGGCTTTTTTGAATGGAGACAGTTGTGATCCGCTGGTAAGAATCAGCGCGTTTCATTATTTGGTGGGCTATATCCACCCGTTTTATAATGGAAATGGCCGTCTTTCCCGGTTTATCAGCAGCTATTTGCTGTCAGATGAATTGAATTTCCTGATCGGCTATCGTCTTTCCTATACGGTGAAGGATAACATCAAACAATATTATGATAGTTTCAAGGTTTGCAACAGTGTGCGAAATCGTGGTGATTTAACGCCATTTGTACTTTCCTTTTTGGATATCATACAAAAGGCCATGAAGCAGCTTGAAGCAGCTCTGCTCAGAAGAAAAGCGGATTACGATAAATATATGAAGATGATCTCACGGCATCCTTTTGGAGAGAAGGAAAAGGATGGTGACCTGCTGGGATATCTGATTCAAGCCAGCCTTTTCTCTGGCCATGGAATTGCTACGAAAATGCTTGAAGGAATGCTCGGAATCTCTTATACGCCATTGAAGAACAGACTTGCTATTTTGCGGCAGGAGCAGCTGCTGGTTGAAGAAAAAATAGGAAGAGAGAAGTTCTACCGCCTCAACCTTACAGAGTTTGAGAAACAAGTCGAAAGTCGGGGCTGATGCTTCGATAAAAATAAAAAAACGCCCCCGGTGCTACCAACACCGAGAGCGTTTGCAGAATGGCTTGCCCACAAGGGTACAATCCACACGAACAATTGTATTGTACTCCAAAAGGGCAGGCTTGTCAAAGTGTACCCTTCTGGAGGTGAAAAGAATGTTTGAATGCCCGAAATGCCACAAGGAGCTGCCAGACGATGCAGCATGGTGCTGTTGGTGCGGCGCAAAGCTGGTGGCCACACGGAAGCCCCGTGCCCGGTCGAACGGGGAGGGGAGCATCTACCAGTACGGCAATGCCGGCAAGTGGCGTGCCGAGATCAACATCTATAAGGACGGTGTGCGTTACCACAAGATCCGCAGCGGATTCAAGACCAAGCGGGATGCCGTGCAGGCCCTGCCGGAGATGCGGGAGCTGGTGCTGAACGGGCAGGAATTTGCCCAGGATGCCACCCTGCAGGAGCTGTGGGAGATGATCTGTGCGCAGACATTGCCCAAGCTGAGCAAGGACAAGGCCAGCCACTACCGAACAGCCTGGGCGGCGCTGGAACCGCTGAAGAATGCCAAGATCCGGAACCTGCGCTATGCGCACCTGCAGCCGATCGTGGACGCCCGCGAGGGCGGGTACTACCCCAAGCGGGATATCAAGGCCCTGCTGGGCAAGATGTACACGCTGGCCCTCAAGTACGAGTATGCCGATAAGGATTACTCAAAACTGCTGGATCTTCCGCCGATCAGCGCCAGCACACGCACCGCCTTGACCGAGGACGAGGTGCAGCGGATCTGGCAGGACTACGATGCCGGCCACGAGTTTAGCCGGTACTGGCTCATCATGGCCTACACCGGAATGCGCACCGGTGAGATGCTCACGATTCTGAAAGCGAACACCCACCTGGCCGAACAGTACTGCACCGGCGGCATCAAAACGGACGCCGGCAAGGCCCGGCAGATCATCTTCCCGGACAAGATCATGCCCCTTGTGCGGGAAGCCTACCGCAGCGGCACCAAGCGCCTGTGCGAGGTGGACGAGAAAACCTTCTATGCCGAGTGGCACGACATGGCCCAGCGTGTGGGTCTGCAGCCAGACATGACGCCATATTGCCTGCGCCACACCACGGCCACGCTGCTGGCTGTGGAGAAGGTCGCCCCGGCAATTATAAAGGAAGTGCTGGGCCACACAGACTATGCGGTCACGCTGGGCTACACCCACATCCCGCTGGAAGAAAAGCTGGACGCGATGAACAAGTTGAAGTGAAACGTTTATAAAAAGTTTACAAATTTGCAATAAAAAGGCGTGGAACGATTGCAAATTTAACACATGTATTATATACTATAAGTAGGAAGGGGGTTGAAAGTATGATGATTACTGTACCGGTTCAAGCTGCGTGCAATACGATTCTGTACAAGGCATTTAAAGAAAAAATCCCCGTTACTCCGATGAAATTACAAAAACTTCTTTATTTCTCGCACAGAGAGTATTTGAAGAAAACGGGGCAGCCGCTGTTCAACGAACGCTTTGAACCGTGGCCGTATGGTCCGGTGCTTCCGAGTGTGTATGAAGAATTCAGGTCGTTCCATTCCAGCCCGATCACAATGTTTGCGAAAAATGCAAATGGCAGTGCAAGTGTCCTTTCGGAGCAAGGTGCGCCGGAAGCGTATCAGGCTATTAGTGCCGTGTGGGAGCGGTACAAATTATGGTCTGGCATTGCCTTGTCCAATTTGACACATATGGAAGGTTCTGCGTGGCGTAAGGCAAAGGAAGAACGGTTACCGTTCCTCAAAGAGGATGATATTAAGGCGGAGGAAATTGGTTGATGGCTTCGGATGATTATGAAGTGAACTCTCCGGAGTCGGAGCAGGAACTTCCGGCGTCTGCCGCAAGCGCGGGAGCTGCAATCTATGATATCCCATCCGAGGATGCGGAAAAGATAGAGCGCCGAGCGCAAGCAAAAAAGGCCGAGCAAGAGATCCATTTAAAAGACAATGCGTTCAGTTTACTATGCGCCTGCTTAGTGGGTGGTGCAGTTTTGTACATTATCGATACCATAGTTTTGTGGAATGATAAAGCATCTAGCTCTATACTAACAACGATACTGGATCTGGATAAAACGGTTATTACATTTTTGCTAGGCTATCTGTTTGCCTACGAAAAGCCTAAAAAATAAGCTGCTGCATAGGAAGGTCTACGCAGCAGCTTTTCAGTTAGACTGAATTACGAGCAAGATCGTTGTACAGCATCTCAAGGAACTGCACAGCGCTGGGGCAGCCATCCAACGGGTAGCCCGCCAGTTCCTGCACACGGGAAGGGTTGGTGTGCCATGCGGTCTGTGCGGCCCGACGGATGGTGCTTTGAATAGCCGTCCAGTCGCTGCATTGCTTGTCAGCAATCGGCTCATAGACCTCTTTCTGGACAGCTTCCAGACGGTCCTCCTGTTCCCAGATAAGCCGCAGGCAGTCGGCAATGATGGAGTAAGAACGCATACTGCGGATGATGCCCAGAGGCCGGAGTGTCTGAGCAATGCGCAGCGAGAGCGTGGAAGAATCAGTGATGGGCACTTTTAAACACATCCTTTCCGACTTGTGGAATATCCAAGAAAGAGTGTAAACGAAAAGTGTCGAATTGTGCCAAAAGCGCTGAAAAGCGTTGCAAAAGGTCGGGATTTGCTGAAATGTGACAGGGCGTAAAATGGGGGATTGATGGCAGATGGCGAGAAAATGCACTTCCAAAACATTACATGAGCACTCCTTTTTTGTGCGGCAGTTCGTTTGAAAGTGCTTGGATTTTCTCCCCTGCTAAGGGCGTAGGTCGTCTAAACAACGGCGCGAGGGTTCAAATCCCTCCTACTCCGCCAAGAAAAAGCTCGATGATCCATTGAGATCACCGGGCTTTTTCCATTTTTGCACGCAAAAAAGAAGGGGCACCGGCTTTTGAAAGGCCGGTGCCCTTTTCCGCGTCACAGCAGCAGGTTGGTGATGCAGGCCAGCAGGGCCAGATGCACCGGGTAGAACCAGTAAAAGGCCTTTTTCTGCAGCGGACTGCACGTACCGCGCTGTCCGTTATAGAACCAGACCAGCACAAAGGCCAGCGGAGCGGTGAGCTCGAATAAAAACAGCACTGCGCCCACAAGGCACTGCCGCTTGCGGTCTGCGCGGGTGAGGTATAAGGCGCAGATGATGATCACGCCACTGGCGCTGTAGTCGGTATTGGCGGCCAGCGCCAGCGCGGCGCACCCGCCCGCCCACACAAGCCCCTGCCAGCCGGGCAGGCCGTTTTCCTTTTCAAAGCGCTTGAGACCCGCCATGGCCAGCACGCCCAGCGCCAGCGTCCAGTAAACATTCTGCGCACTGGGGTCAAAGGGGGTGCGGAAGAATGCAAGGTCAAAGGGCACCTCGCTCAAAAGGCCGAACAGCACCAGCCGCCCAAGGTAGCCTTTGACGTTGTGGGTGTGCACAAAGCCCTCCACCAGCAGAAAACAGAACAGCGGAAAGGCCAGCCGCCCGGTGAAGCGCAGCACCATGTCCAGCCGGTACAGCGGGTAGGCAGAAAGGGTGGCTTGGGAGAGGGTGCCGGCATCCAGCCCGGGCGTAAGGATGCCCGCCTCGATGCAGGACGCGCCGATGTGGTCCACCAGCATGGTGATGCAGGCAATGGTTTTAAGAGCGGTGCCGCTGAAGGTGCGGCGCGGGGAAAGTGCAGTCATAAAGAACACCTCGTTCAGTTTGCAAAAAATCGTTACAGGAACTATAACGAAGGAAAGGCGGCGTTTCCTACAGAAATCGCGGCAAAATCTGCACAGAGCGTGCAAAAATCGGGGCAAAAACGCTTGACAGAAAAGGCGCGGGATAGTACAATCAAGAAGATAATTGAACTATCTCAAACGAAAGATGAAAAAGATTCACAGAGAATCGGGCGTCTCCGAACCAGAATAATCAGGAAGGAGGCTTTGGGGCATGACGCTTTTTTCCTACGAGATCTTCGATGCAGTGGCACGGCAGGGCAGCTTCAACAAGGCGGCCCAGCAGCTGCATCTGACCCCTTCGGCCATCAGCCACGCCATTGCCGTGATGGAGGAGGAACTGGGCTTTGCCCTGTTCAACCGCGGCAAAAACGGCGTATCCATGACCAGTTATGGTGCTTCGCTGTACCCGTCCATCCGTGCGGTGCTCAACAGTGACGAGGCACTCAAGCAGAGCATTGCCCGCCTGAACGGCCTGGAAAAAGGCAAGGTGAAGCTGGGTGCATTCAACTCGGTGTGCGCTTCGCTGCTGCCGGGCCTGCTCAAGAGCTTCGCGGCCCAGTACCCTCAGATCGAAATTGAAGTGTATCAGGGCACCTACGACGATGTCAAGGAGTGGCTGCGCACCGGGCAGGTGGACATTGCGTTCCTTTCCTCCACCTGCAAGGAGGAATTCAACCTCACCGAGCTGTTTCGGGAGCCGCTGCTGTGCATCGTGCCGCAGGACTGGCCCGAACCCCAGGACGGCGTGATGACCCCTGCTCTGATGAACGGCCAGAGCTTTGTGGTGCAGTGCGATGCCACCGACGCCGAGATGCGGCAGTTCCTCAAGAAGTACAAGATCAGCACCGAGCGCCGCTGCCATGTCATCGACGACCAGTCCAACATCGCCATGGTGGAGGCCGGACTGGGCATTTCCATCATGCCGCAGATGCTGCTGCGGGACTGCAAGGCCGCCGTCAAGGTGTATCCCATCGAGCCGGAGGAGTACCGCGTGGTGGGCTTGGCCGTGCAGCGCCCGGCCTCCATGGCTCCCGCCGTGGAGCAGATGTTCCACCACATCGTGGACTACTGCCATCAGCTGGAGCTGCCCCTGTGACCTGTTCAGTATAACACAAAGCGGCCGGTGCGGGAAACACCGGCCGCTTTTGCATAAAATAAAAACCTTTGTTGCCGGAGCGAAGGTTTCTGCACGGCGTTGCTTTACACTGCCAGAAATTTCCGGTATAATGAAGGGTAGAACAGAGCAAAACGCCAAAGGAAGAGGTTTTTATGGAGACTGCGGGGTACGATTCCAGCCGGCCGCTGGCCGAACAGGTTGCACAGCGGATCAAGGACTACATTCTGGAAGAAAAACTGAAGAGCGGCGACAAGCTGCCCACTGAAACAGCGCTTGCCCGCGAGATGGGTGTGGCACGCAGTACCGTGCGCGAGGCCATCAAGCGGCTGGAGTCACAGAACATTCTGACCGTGCGCCACGGCGCGGGCTCTTTTGTGACCGACCAGCCCGGCCTGGCGGATGACCCGCTGGGGCTGGATTTCATTGAGGACAAGGAGCGTCTGGCCTTCGACCTGCTGGAGGTGCGTAACATCATCGAGCCGGCCATTGCTGCGCTGGCGGCGCGCCATGCCACCCCGGAGGACATCGCCGAGATGGAATCGCTGTACAACCTCATGGAATACCACATCCTGCATGGGCAGGACTATCTGGACGAGGATATGAAGTTCCACCGGACCATTGCCCGCGCCAGCGGCAATCTGGTGGCTCCCCAGCTGGCTCCCATCATCACGGCGTCGGTGGAGGTGTTCACCGAGGGCACCCACCGCGCTCTGCTGCAGGAGACCCTGGACACCCACAAGGCGGTGCTGGAGGCCATCAAGTGCGGCGACAGCACCTGGGCACGGGATGCCATGACCCTGCACCTTTCCTACAACCGCGACCTGTACCGGAAGATGCACCGCGCCCGCAGCGGTGAACCGCCCCTTGCTCCCAAAGTGCCGGAATGGGTGCTGCAGCTCAAGGAGCTGGCCAAGCCCGAAGAACCGGAAGAAAAAGAGTAAATCGAACGCAAACAGCCCGCATGACGGAGCACGATGCTCCTGCCATGCGGGCTGTTTTTCTGTGTTAACTCAGGCGGCGGGATGCATTACCACTCGGCAACGCTGCCGTCCTTGTGACGCCAGACGGGGTTCTTCCACTCGTGCGGGGTCTTGTTCTCCTCCAGCACCAGTTCCTTGTTGACGTCCACGCCCAGACCGGGACGGACGGGCAGCTGCACGCGGCCATCCACGAACTTGAAGTCGTCCTGGTTCTTGACATAGTCCAGCACGCTCTTGCCCACGTTGTAGTGGATGCCGATGCTCTGCTCCTGGATCACGGCGTTGTAGCAGGTGGCGTCCACGTTCAGGCAGCTGGCCAGAGCGATGGGGCCCAGCGGGCAGTGGGGAGCCAGGGCAACGTCGTAGGCTTCGGCCATGGAGGCGATCTTCTTGACCTCGGTCAGGCCGCCGGCGTGGCTCAGGTCGGGCTGGATGATGTCCACGCCGCCGGCCTGCAGCAGGCGCTTGAAGTCATACTTGGTGAACAGACGCTCGCCGGTGGCGATGGGGATGTTGCAGGCGGCTGCGATCTCCTTGAACACCTCCATGTTCTCGCACAGGACGGGCTCCTCGATGAACATGGGGTCGAACTCTTCCAGCTTCTTGGCCAGGACCTTTGCCATGGGCT
>OLNO01000844.1_pt1 | contig 28582 bp, 27 predicted proteins | sample 1672861 | NCBI WGS metagenome assembly OLNO01 (sample SAMEA3136731, study PRJEB25190) | human gut metagenome | reverse complement strand
TCACACTAATTTATTCGCACACTTTTTCAAACCAGCTCTGACTTATGATTTGTTTACCAAACTCATACACACATCACACTAATTTATTCGCACACTTTTTCAAACCAGCTCTGACTTATGATTTGTTTACCAAACTCATACACACATCACACTAATTTACTCACACACTTTTTCAAACCAGCTCCGACTTCTGGTTTGTTTACCAAACTCATACACACATCACACTAACTTACTCGCACACTTTTTTTCAAACCAGCTCCGACTTCTGGTTTGTTTACCAAACTCATACACATATCACATACGATACTACTTTAAGAACCCAAATACATAGATTCTCTCTAACATTTTAATCTATGACTTCAAGTCACATGATTAAAAATTGGTATCAAAACAAACTACCCTTGCATACCGCATAAATTTCCGATTAAATTTTACCGATATATCCCCACTTTCGACATAAATTTTCAATCTATTCTATTGATTAAATTCTTTACGTTGCCAGCCATAAAGAATTTAATATAAAATAGTTGATTCTAATCAATTTAATATATCTACTACTTAATCAATAATCATTAATAAAAACAAGATTAAACCTATGGCTTTAAGACGCATATTGAGCTTGAGCTACACCTTGCCGCTTATACTCAACCACTAAAACCATCATATCGTCTTTAATTTTTCCTTTATGTTTACTAACTGTTGCTTGAAGAATATTTTTTGCTATATTTTTGGGGGATTTCCCCATTTGATTTAATATGACTTGTTCTAATTCCTTTATATCTGGATACTGCTCTACAATACCATCGCTACACATGAGTAGCACATCATCTTCTTCTAAACTTAACGTTACATGATCAACCTCTTGATCACTCATGACGCCAACTGGAAGTTGAGCCAAATTAATTAATTCAATTTGATGATTTCGTACAAGAAACGTAGGTGTCGCTCCTTTTTTGTAAAAAGTCGCCCGCTGACGTTCCCGGTCAATCATACAAATATCTAACGAAAAAAATCTTTCGTTCGCATTGGAATGTTGTTTTAATTGCTGTAAGGTTTGAATGGCTGTTTTAATTGGAATATTAAAACTTAGCAAACATTTCAAAATTTTTAAAGCTTCTGAGCTCTCTTTGTGAGCTAGTTCGCCATTTCCCATTCCATCACTAATTGCAATAAACGTTTGACCATTTGTGAAATTCTCATAGATATAACTATCACCTGAAATTTTATTTCCATCTTTCCCAACATAAGAAACCGCATGATCAATTTTAAACATATTAGAGGAATAGACTTTTATTTTAGTTTGTTTGCCCTTCGTTTTCTCAACAATCAATCGAAGTGGTTCATTCGTAATACTTTCAAGTATTGCTTGAATGGACAACAACGTTAATTCCTTCGGGGGCGAATTTATAACTAAATCCATCTTAATGAGTCTAGGATAAAGACTCTTAATCTTAATATCCGAACACCTCACGTGAATTCTTGCTAATTCTTCTTTAATTCGATTAAACTGTAATTCAAAGTCATGACGATCATACATCATCGATTGCATCATATTATCAATAGCTAATCCAATACAATCAAGAATCACATCGACTCTGATTAATTGACCTTTGCCAATAAACGAACGTAGTGATTTCACTAACTGTTGAAAATTCACTAGTTGGTTAAAGAGTTGACTAATCGTATAGATGTTTAATCTATCTCTTGTCTCTCTCTTTGGCTTAGGCGAAAATGTTTGTTTCATTTTCGTTACGAGTTCCATTCTTCTCTCCTCCTAATGACCTTAACTAATTGCTCCCTCCCCCGGGCTCAATTTGTAAGCCTATATTACCATCCGTCTAGTAGAGAATTTGTCACTTTATTGGAAGCATTTAAACTTTCGAAAGACACATTTTTTACATCTTCGGCACATCTATTAAAAAAATTCCAGCCTTTCTACCTCGTTTTACAGCACTCGGCAGTAATTGATGTCAAAACAATTGAAACCTTTTAAGGAAAGATGAATAAAAATTCATTCACCAACATATAATACATGTTTAATCTTTATTAAAATTTTGATGTTGTAGCAAATTGTAGATAAAACAAAAAGGCCAATCTAAATTGATTGACCTTTTTTGCTAACTAGATAACGGCTTTCCCTCGCCATCCACCACGTTTCCATCTAATATAGAAAATCACCGCACGTACACACTCATCAAGTGCCATCGCCATCCAAATTCCTACTAATCCCCAATCTAAAACAATTCCGAACACATAAGAAAGTAACGTTGCTACTCCCCACATCGATAACACACTAATAAAGACTGGATATTGCGTATCACCTGCCGCTTGCATCCCACGAATAATCACAATATTCACTGCACGACCAAGCTCTAAGAAAATTTCAATAAATGTAATCGTCTTTAATAAAGATAAAACATCTGGATTTTTTGTGAAGATTCCAAAAATATGATCACTTAATAAAAAGACACTGGTTGAAATAATTAATGTAATAATCATTGTAGGACGTAAAGTTTTTAAACTACGTTTATACGCAGCATCTTCTTCACGCGCTCCCACTAGGTGACCAATAATAATTTGATTGGCTTGGCCAACAGCTGAAGAATATAAATATGATAGCCATGCAATCATATTCGCATAGACGCGAGCTGTAATGACTGCTGTTCCTAACATATTTACACACATTAAAATAACCATCTGCGAAAAATTGTACATGACACTTTCTCCACCGGCAGGTACACCAATGCGCAATAATTGCTTAAGCGTCTCTTTCGGGAAGGGGCGCAAATATTTTAAATGTAATTCCCCTTCAATACGTTTCGAAAATAAACGATAAACTAAAATTACTCCAATGAAACGACTAAAGACACTAGAAATGGCAATCCCCATAATGCCCATTGAATTTAACAATATGGCGTTGCCAATAATATTTAAGACATTCACGATGACCGAGATATACATCCCCTGCTTCATCAATCCATTACTTCTAAAAATCGCTGAGAAACTCATAAATAGTGCCTGTAAGAAAACTAACCCACCTACAATATTTAAATAAACTTGTGCATCTGCATGTAATTCAACAGGCATCTTCAAGGCATTAAATAAAGCGTCACTTCCAAAGAATAACCCTGCACTAATGATAGCACTAAAAATTAAATTCGTAAAAATTCCAACCGTATAAATCTCTGAGACCTTCTCTTTATTTTTTGAACCTAAATACTGTGTGACCATAATCGTAATAGCCATCGTCACAATACTAAACGTAATCGTTACAAAGTTCATAATCGTATTTACATTTCCGATAGCTGCCACAGCATTTTCAGAATATTGACTCATCATCATCTGATCAACATTTCCAACAAGCATCTGTAAAACAAGCTCGATGAAAATTGGCCATGTTAATTTAAATAACAAGCCTTTATCATTCATATTTAATGTTTGACCCATTTTATTCTCCTTATAATTAACTAAATTTGTGCACCTCAAAAAAGACAACAATGGATTTTAACATCTATCTTGCATAAAGTAAATATTTTTTATTCCCTGAGACTTTCCATCAAAACATCTAAACGCCTCCGAGTATTTCTTTACATAACCAAAAAAACCATCCGAAATTGGATGGTTTTAGAATATATATACTAAACAAGTGTCGCTTAATTAGTTAGAACGACGACGTTGTGTTTTCATGTTCTTTTTAAGAGCCGATTGTTTTTCATCGCTATCTTTTAAGAAATTAGTGATTGCTTTATCTAGGTCTAAAGCTGGACGAGCTGGCTTTTCTGGGCGAGCTGGTTTCATTGAAAGGTTAATTTTCCCTTCTGGTGTCACCTCTTTAACGCGCACAGTTACTTCTTGACCCACGCTGACAACATCTTCAACTTTTTCTACGAATTTTTCAGATAACTCACTAATGTGTACAAGTCCTGATTTTCCATTTTCTAATTCCACAAATGCACCGAACTTCTTCACACTCGTGATTTTACCATTTAACTTTTGACCAGCTGTGATTGACATAAAAATCGACAGTCCTCCTCATAAAATTTTTTATAATTTTAATTTAATTATTCTTGTTCTTTTGGAAGCTTAAATAATATTTCGCCTTCCTCAGATTTGAAATACTTCTCGCGTGCAAGCTTAGCAATTTAATCTTCATTTTCAAGTTTGCTTATTTCGTTGCGATAATATTCCTGTTTTGCGATTAACTCATCATATTGTTGTTGGTATGCGGCTAAATTTTCTTTAGCTTCAGTAAGTTTAGCTAGACGTCCTGTGTACATAAAAGCTCCCGCTACGATAAAGAATCCTATTAAAAGACTCATCGTTAAAGCACGACGATAGAGCAATTGTCTTCTTCTTTTTCTATTCTTCTTCTGTATTAAGGTTAGTTTTCTTTTTGCCACGTCGTCTCTCCTTCTTCTTACTTGACATCCATTTTCCCAATTTAGCTAAAGGCGTATAAAATAAAAGCTTTAAGATTCTAAGAAACAACATTATTATATCAGAAACAAGCTTGTAAATAAACATAATGGGTGAAATTACTAAGATATTCACTACTTTTTTTATAAAGTGTGCAATTGTGAATAAACTTTCTCCTAGCATTTCTAGATCACGATGCAGTGGTTGTTTTAAGAACTTAAAGTAAATGATAGCTCCAACAATTAAGAAAATTAAAATGTACAGATGAAAGATACCTTCATTGACATTATATATATAAACAAAAGTGAGGGGCACTTGAATTAACCAATATAAAATAATAATGGCCCATTGCATGTAATAATTAAAGAAAATCTCCTTTACGATGCAAACAAAATCTAATGTCACACCAATAAAAATTCCATACAATAGGACATGAATCATGAATTGAAACTGAACTGATAAACTCATTATTTAAATAATTTGCTAAAGATTCCTTTTGAGTCTTCACCAACCATGCCAAAATCATCATATTCATAACCAGTGATATACCCAATAATCGATAGCTCTCCTTTTTCAAGATCTAGATTTTTAAGCTCTAAATCCATACCCCTCACCGTTAAAATCCCCATTGTTGTGTCAATCGTAAATAACTCGCTATCAAAGCTTAATAACTTCTTAATACCAGTGACATCCATCAATTTACGCTCCTTCATTGACACTTGATGATAACCTAATAGTGTGCTTGGTTTTTGCTTCATATAAGACTCTTTCTCATAAATGTTCATATTCTCTTCCCTCCGTTATCTGTTTTATCACTAGAACTTATGATTGCTCTAATTTAAATATAACTTCGAGTCGAGAAACACATTGTTTCTACCTTATATTTTATGATTTTGCGCTACAACTTGTTCACTAAAACGACTTGATTTCATCATATTTTTATCCCCCTTGTCGTTATCAGGCATCAAGATGACGAATTAATCTTTTTATTAAGTAGCCAATGATTATCTCAAAAAACATAACTAATAGGATCAGCACAATTGTCCAAGCAAAGACAGCTGGCATATTTAAATACGTCTTTTCATAGTTTAATTGTTGGCCAATTCCAACCTGACTTTGTCCCATAACCTCAGCCATGACCATCACTTTAAAAGACAACCCAATAGTAGCCTGAACCCCACTACTCAGTATTTTTAAAAGTTGTGGATAATATAGGGCCTTAAATGTTTCAAAATGAGTGGCTCCAAATAACAAACAAACATCCAACAAATCAGAATCAATATCATTCATGGCTCCCCCTATTAATTCATACAACAGTGGAAAGATAACGAGCGCCATAATCATAATCGGCCCCAAGTCACGACCAAACCAAATCAATAAAATAATCGTCACAGAAATCGTAGGCACCGTGCGTAAAAAGGTCACTATCGGAGACAATAGCAGTCGGATGATTTTAAAATACCCAGAAAACACACCTAGTATCAAACTAATGATAAAAACACAGCTAAACGTCATCATCGTCCTCACTAACGTTGCCCAAATAATACTCACAAAAGAGGAACTAAAAATAATTCGGCATAACTCAGTAAAAATCAACAAGATAGAAGGTAAAATAATAGGTTTATCTACTATCTCGACTGCTAACTCATAACAAACCATTACCCCTACAATAATTAACAGACTATACCGATTCATCACACTTCCTCCCTTATTTAATCTTACAGATGAAAAAGATAACTTATGTTAGATTATCTAAACTCTATGCTATAATGCGCTTGGATTATGAAGTATTGTATAAAAATTATTGAGGTGATTTTTACACTCATCGAAATGTTGTGTGTTTGATGTTTATTAATCATCTTTTTAATATATGTTTACCGCGCTATTAGACTTGGATTTTTTCTACTAAAATAAACATTTCACAAACAAAAATAGGTCATCTGACATAGATGACCTATTTTTTATAGATTTATCATAAAAAAGCACTTAAAGAATACCTTCAAACTGAATTCACAAAAGTGATTCTCTCTAGAATCGACGTTAAGTTAGACAACAGAATAAAGTGTATCTTTAAGTGTTTAATGACAATTACTTGGCAGGTGGTCTTTCCCCTGCTCTCTTTGTCGGCTACCAAACCGAGATTCAAGTAACTATCCTTTATAATATATGCACTTCAAATTAAAATATACTACTTATTTTATTAAATAATAAAAATCATCTTCCGGTAATGCACCGCCTACTGTCTTCGGATCAAATTCATATAGTTTTTCTAAATAAAGTTCAATCTCTTCTTTTGCTTCTTCCGCTGTTTTAAACATTAAATTAGAATTTGGGGCTGATGCTGTAATGATGGGTTCTGGCATCTCAAGTCCTGTCTTAATTGCTTCTTTTGCCATCTCAGCTGGTGACTGATTCGCAAACTTAACGCTTGTTTCTACCTGTGCTAATAAAGGTTCAATGACCTCTGGATGATTTTCAATTAAATCTTTATGCACGAATAGACTCGCTTGTGGATAAGAAGTCACGCCATATAGCTCTCCCCATTGCTCTTGAAAATCAACAACAACGTTCACATTTTCTATTTTTGTTTTTAAAACAGATAATGAGGGCTCAGCAATCACAGCTACATCAATTTCTCCCGCTGCAAACATAGATTGAACATCAGAAACACTTGCTAAATATTCAACCTCGACAGAATCAAGTATTCCTTTTTCGTCTAAAATCGTCTGTAACACAATATCGGGCGTACTTCCTTGACCAAAGGCTGTAATTTTTCTTCCCGCTAAATCATCAAATGTTAACTCCTCATTACTAATTAAATATAAATTCCCCCAAACTAAAGTCGCGACTAATTGATAAGGCAGCTCTTTTTGATAAAGTGTCGCCCCTAAATTTGTTGGTGCGACAATAACCTGTGATGTCTCAGACGTGAAAGCTGCTACTAGCGGATCACTTCCTTGAACATATGGTTGCACGGTATAAGTAACATGATCGCCTAGCTGAGGTGTTGTCGCCACTAAATGAGCGAGTGCCATCGCTGTTGAGCCACTCGGCACTAACATATCAAATGATATAGGATCAAATTGAGGTGTTAATTTTATTTCCTCACCTGAATCATTTGTTTGATTTTGTTCAACGACTTCAGGTGTTGTAGTTAATGGTGTTTCACTCTGCTGATCTTCATTCGCACATCCGACTAATCCTAATATAAAAATAAAAATCGCTAAAAATCTTTTCATCTAAAATTCCTCCCTATGCATTCTGTCTAAGATTATACCTAAGGAATACTTATTTTTCTTTAGGAATCATTAGTCACTTTTCGCACACATGATGCTAAACTTATCCAATCATGTAAGTAATTTAATAAAAATATCGAACCTTATCAAAAATTCAAAAATACCCCATGTAGCATCTCGATAAAATTACCGTTATTTATGTAAAGTTTTTATCTCTATCTATCATTTTGTCGCTTTATGTTAAAAACATCACAACCTCTATATCTCTAGATAAATAGATTTGTTATAATAGGAAAGTATTTTTTATATCATTGAAATAGGTGATTAGTTATCAGTGATTTCAATTGATAATGGCTCCTTCCTTTCTCATGTTGATATCTCATGAGAAATCTTATGGAGTGTTACATATAGAATAAAACGTCATCAGTACAGCTATTAGCTGAAACCTTATTCTAATTGTTTATTTTACAAAAATCCCTTTATAGTGGACTACTATCCGAAATTATAAAACAGAAAGGAAATATATAATGAAAAATAAAAGCTTTTTCGAGCGCGCCTATACTGTCATGGAAATTCGTACAGGATTTGCAACTGGTCTCCCTGTTTTAAGTGGCGGATTATTTGGGGCGTACTTAGCTGGACACTTGAAACTAATTCCACTTCTCTTAATGTTTGTCACTGGATTTTGTCTAAATATCGTGGCAAATGTTTCAAATGAAATTCGTGCTTATCTAAAAAATGAAGAAAATGAGAATACTTTCACTCATCATGCTGGAAGTGAAGGACTCGTACGCGGTGATGCAACGTTCAAAGATAGTATCATTGTCTTACTATTTTTCTTAGGAATCAGTGGATTGTCTGGAATTACCCTTGTTTTAATCACAAATAATTTTAATATTCTAGCGATTGGAATTTTAAGTGTCATTGCCGCTGTTTGCTACTCACTTGGGCCAAAACCTTATATTGTTTATCCAGTTGGTGAGCTTGTTTCAGGACTCTTTGTTGGAGCTATTAGCACCATCGTTTCAGCTTACTTACAAACAGATGTTCTTAACGCCCCGATTATTATCTATTCCATTATTCCAATGATTATGACCATCTTCTTAATGTCAACGAACAATACTTCAGATTATGAAAAAGATAAAGGAACTCGCACGACTTTACCTCATGTCATTGGATTTAGAAATTCAATTAAAATCATTATCCCTGAAGCTTTAATCATGATTGCCGCCTGGCTATCTCTTTACGCTATGGGGAGTATTACCCTCCTTATGCTTGTCACAGGTTTTTTAATTTTCTATTACTACGGATATGTCCGTTGGTATAAAGACTACTATCAAATTAAAGAACACTATCCGACAATGGGGCGTGACTGGGGACCACGTCCATTACTTTTAATTTACAGTTTCAATATCATCTTAGGTTTAGAATTCTTTGCTTACCTATTACTTCAATAAAAAACTATCGATCGATCATCAATTCATTAAAAATAAGGCTGTATCTTTTCGTGATACAGCCTTATTTTGTTAGAAAGAATATGTTTTAGGAGCATTTGCTAAAACGTCAGCAATAACAGCTTTTGCTTCATCTAAATAAAATACTTCGAAGATACGATTATCCCCCAATCATTCAAGAAAATTCTAATCCTGAATAGTTACCTTAACTCTTTACACCAACTTAAGATAACTGTTTTTATTAATAAAAGCATAAAAAAGGTCATCCTCCAATGACCTTTTTTAATTAATCATGGAGTATGACCTCATTTTGATTATTCAAAAATTTCGATTCCTGTTACTTCATCTAAAGATGGACGCTCGATTCGCTCTTCTGAAATAATTTCATACATATAAGCCGCATCTTGTTTTTTCGTTGAATCTTTAATATCTGTGATACGGACTTTTAAAATTTTATTTCCATAGTATAAAGTCAGCTCATCACCAACTTTAACCGTTGAGCTTGATTTTGCGACTTTCCCATTAATCTCAATACGTCCTTTATCAGCCACTTCTTTGGCTAACGTACGACGTTTCACTAAACGAGACACTTTTAAATATTTATCTAAACGCATATAAATCTCCTTTCAAACGTTGAATGCAGTTATCCACAATTTAATTTTCACGCTACAACTCTAGTAAAAAAACGATAACCCCATTATTTAATACCTATTTTAACTCAAACCTTTTATAGCCCGACTAGTTTAGGAAATGCACAAGTTTTTATCATTTAATTTAAATTAAAGTTCAAACTTTGTACTGCCCCATCAGTTGTAGATACCTTCATTTTGTAAAGGATGGGGGTCCAACCCTATTTCATAGGTGGCACATAAATAGTTGTTAAATTATCTAATTTGAAGTTATGGTCTAATTCGTAAAGTTTAACCCATTTTAATTCGGCGATGTTACTTCCCGCTGCTTTAACGATACAAACCTCATACTCATCATCATAAACTTCCATTAAGTCTAACTTTAAATTTGATGCTGTTAATTGGTCAAATACTTGAGGAACAATTAAATGTTGTTTAGGAGCAATCGCTTCATAATCAAAGTCTAATGCATCCATCACTTGTAGCCCTTCAATTGGATCAATGGCAAGTGCAGCAAACATCGGATCTAAGAAACTTTGTCCTCCAATAATTACTGCCTCTGTTTCAGCCACTAAACGTTTCACTGCATATTCAGCCACACAAGGATGACCTGGTGTCGCATAAATTAAATCTCCTTTTTTGGCTTCTTCTTTAATGGTTTCAATAATTTCTTCATAAACAGCCTCAAATGTTTCATGCTTCATATAAACATCGTCAAAGGCACGATACTCAATTTCATTTTCCTCTAAGAAATTAATCATTGGATGTTCTGCTGTTCTTAAAAATAATGGTAAGCCAGATTTTAATTTAGCTACCACGCCTAACGTTAACTGAGACTCATCCCCAGCTCCAAGTCCTACAATGTAAATCATCTCATGATGCCCCTTCCTATCTTCAATCTTATTACTTATCTTGGTCAGAAATTGACCCTTTATTCAATTACAATTCTGCTGGCTTTCTTTTGGTAGCTGTTTGCTTCTTAGCAGGTTTCTTTCGACGTTTGGCCCCTTTAGAAGCGACCTGTGAGGTCATTAAGAAAATTCCCATAATCAGACTATAGACTAACACACCAGCTCCAACTTGAATTGCCAATGAAATAACATTATATACACGTACATCATCTAATCCAGATAAAATATTCGGAATCTGTGGTTCTAAATATGCTAATACTAGCCAAAGCCCAGCTGTTGAAAAGCTTACTTTTAATAAATTAAAGAATGACTTCTTATACATCATCTTTCTAAACTGGCATAAATTTATCAGTGCCATCATTGCCAGTGAAGCAACTGATGCAATAGCTGTTCCACAAATACCTAAACTTTGAGTTAATGGTCCTGTCAATACGACTTTAACTAGTACACCTCCCAAAACAGCTGCTAATAATTTCGAATATTGTTCTTCCTGCTGCATAATGGCTGTGCATAAGAAAATAAATGGATAAAATAAAACCTGTAATGTTAATAACTTCAATGCTCCAATCCCATTTGAATCTTTAAATAACGCAATATTTAGCTCATCTACGACACTAAACAACCCCACGCAAGCTGGGATTGATAATGCAATGACCATAAATAATGAAGCATTAAACACCTTTTTACGTTCCTTCGAATCTCTTACTCCTGCCATTTGTGGAACAGTTGATGAGACAATCGCACTCGTAAAGACAGTCGCTGTCTGAATAATTGGTAATCCTCGATCAAAACTCCCTTTAAGTGACATGGCTTCTAATGCAGGCACCCCACTATTAACAAGTGAATTAAACACAAAGAAACTATCGATTAATTGGAAAATAATTAAGATTCCTGCACTTAAGAATAAATAAACACTTTTCTTAAAGAAATGCGGGCGATGGGTCATCTTTAAATAAATCCTTGGACTATCGTCCAACTTTTTAATCATTAAATAAGCAATTGCAAGTAATGGACCAAAGAGCCCACCTAAATACGCAAAATAAGCTAACTTATAAACATTTTGTCCTTGAACCATCACTAAAGCAACAATAATCGCCATCACTCGGATCAGCTGCTCAATGGTTGAAGAATAGCCCACAACATGAATCGTTTCTGCCCTCGTTTGAGCAACTCCTCGCCAATAAGAAATAGTAGGAATTAGTAAGAACGCTAAACCAACCATCCGAATCGGCCAACTCAATTGCATATCGCCCATCGTATAAGCAATCAAATGGCTACCTAGAAATAATCCTATAAATGACACAAGACCAAAAATCCATAATGAATTTTTAATATACCGCTTAATATCCTCACTATATTGATACGTTAATAATAATTCCGCAATAATCGTTGGTAATACCACTCCATTTAATGTCGTATAAATCCCGATTAAAGGATAAACTTGTTGAAAAACGTATAATCCTTCATCACCTGAAATATTTTGATACGGCACTTTATACAGCAAACTTAATAGCTTAACAAAAAAAGCCGTGATTGTTAAAATCATCGTCCCTTTCATCCAACCCGATTTCATAACATCTAAGCCTCCCTAGCTTTCACTCTATTCAAATTAATATTATATCATCAAAACAGGCAACAATAAAAAAAAGGTCAAATCATTTCATAAAAAAATCAAATTTTTTTATATAAAAGAAATAAATCCGTCCATTTTTCCTTTTGATAAAAAAGATTAAAAAAGTTATAATAAAAAGGTTATACAAAAACATTTAACACAAACTATGTTTAGCTTTTTTATAGAGGTGATATCACATGAGAATGACAGGAGACAGTCCATTATGGACTAAAAACATCGAAGAAGGAACAACGTATCCTCCTCTATCACAAGACATTAAAACTGACATTGTTATCGTCGGTGGTGGAACAACAGGAGCGCTAACAGCTCATTATTTTATGAAACAAGGCCTAAACTGTGTCTTAGTTGAAAAAAATCAAATTGCACACCAATCAACTGCAGCTTCAACTGCCATTTTACAATATGAAATCGATTTAGGGTTAAATCGATTAATGTCGATGGTTGGTGAACAGAATGCACAACATGCGTTTCTATTTGGTTATCAAGCAGTCATGGAAATGAGCCAAATCGTCAAAGAAATCAACAGTAACTGTGACTTTACCTTCAAACCATGCTTCCTTTATACACAAGATCCTCGTAAAGTAGACTATATGGCGGATGAATGTAAATCACGTCAGGCGATCGGAATTCATTGCGAACTGTTTACATCAGAAACACACCAAAATGAATTTAGCTTCAACTTCGAAGTAGGTGTCTATTCACATTACGGAGCAGCCATCATTAACCCTGTTCAATTTACACGTGATTTAATTGATTACAATGTAAAAAAAGGACTGCAAGTGTTTGAAAATACAAATATCGTTGACTATAACTTATCCTCACGTCAAAGTGTCTTAATAACAGAGCAGGAATTCACCATTACAGCTGATAAAGTGATTATCTGTACAGGATATGATGCATTAGAATGGTTCAAACATGAAAAGCCATTCTATACACTTAGCCGCAGTTTTGCTGTTTTAACGAAACCTGTGGAAAACTTCCACGGATGGAAAGAAGCGTGTATCATTCGTGATGATCAAGACCCATACACTTATATTCGTCCAACCTTAAGTAACTCGATTATTATCGGTGGAGAAGATTTAGAAATAGATGACTTAGATGGTGAAGTAGCAAACATGGGAGATCGCCACCCATTAGCCTTACAACAATATCATCAATTACTACGTCGCGTGCGCCGTATGTTCCCGCAAATCGAAAATATTAAAACAGATTGCTGGTTCCACGGATTATTCGTAGATACAAAAGATGGACTTCCATTCATCGGGAAACACCCAGATTATCCAGGCGCTTACTTCAACCTTGGATACGGATCAAATGGGATGCTTTACTCTTTAATCGGAGCTAAATTAATTTCTCAAGACGTAGCTGGGAAAAATCCAAAAGAACTAGAAATCTTCAAATTCAATCGTTACTAAAAAAGAGCGGACCATTCGGCTCTTTTTTTCATACTCCTAACTTTCCCATCATAAACTTTCAAGACTAGAGCTTTATGAGAAGGGAGGAAGTCATCTTGGCGTGTCCAAACTATCATCATAATCAAAGCGATTCTAATCCAAACTGTCCACAATCAGCGCCTAAACAAAAGGACGATGCTACCTCTAAAAAAAGCATCGCCTATAAAAGATTCTTTCGAAGTTTTTCTTTCATCACGATAGGGATTGTTCTTCTATGTATTATCTACATCTTTATTTATTTTGTCTTCTCTTCACCAGAAATTACTTTCATTAAAAATCAAGTCATTGAATCTTATGAAGAACAAAGCATCGGAGAAGCCCTGGATGAGTTTTTCTATCATCCAACTTGGGAGCTAATTGAAGAAAATACAGTCAAATTTAACGGTGAAGCGTATTTTGGAGAGGATGAAGCACTGTTTACGATTCAATTTAAAGTTAATTTAGAAACTGAACAATTTGATATTACTTCCTACTCTATCAATGGTGAATCCCAAACATTTGATCAATTCATTCGATTATTAGATACTATTTATGAAAGATAGACATTCAACAAAAGAACTTCTATTCCTTTGAACCTCTGAAAAGAAAAACAAAAGAATCGATTAATCCGATTGTGACGAAACTAATCCACTTTCTAACTCTAGAAACAATATCTTATCCCCAAAAGAGCATAATGATGCAGTGAAAAAAAGAAACCTCAATCAAACCCCAATATTTATCACTAGGTTTACTTATTGAATCCATCATTATTCCAAAAATAGCAAAAAGCACAATTGGTAGTCATAACAGAAACAACTATCTTTTCATCACTAAAAAGAAAACTAAATCTAATAGAAAAAGGGACGAGGTCCCTTTTTTCATGTTATCATAACATTAACTCAACGACGAAGGAGACATAGCCCTGATGAAACTAGAAACCGAAAACTTAATTCTTTATCCCCTGACTAAATCACTCATTCAACAAATTTTAAATGATGAAGTGACGGACTACTCAACAAAAGAATGGCTAACAGAAGATAACCGTACACTTTTAACGTGGATGTACGAAGAACTTTACGCCTTCATCCCACCAAAAATCGGCTTCACTTCATGGATTTTCATTGAAAAATTAACTAACCAAGTCATTGGTGATGGTGGATATAAAGGAAATCCTGATACACGTGGTCAAATTGAAATTGGATATGAAATCATCGAATCTAAACGTCAAAAAGGCTACGCGACAGAGGCCATCGAAGCGCTTCTAGAGTGGACTCTGACTCAAGATGAAGTCAAATCAATTATTGCTAAATGCCACTACAAAAACATCCCTTCCCAAAGCTTACTTGATAAACTTGGTTTCAAATTAATTGGTGAAGAGGATGAAATGGACCTTTATCAAATTAAATTAGAAGACAATTCATTTTTAAGTATTAGTAAATACGTTATGACAGGAATAATTACTGCATGTCTAATTATTCCAATCGCTAAAGTAGTCAAACATATCAAAAAATCGAAATAATCAACTGTATTAAAAAACCACTCGACGATTAACGTACGAGTGGTTTTATTTTTAATCTTTTAAAATATGATTAATGACACGCTTGGCATTTACATGGGTAATCCCATCAATATCCATACTACTATATCCTCGATTAACGAGTTCATCAATCACATTATTTGCTGAGGATGCACTTTGACAATCGATTAAGTTCGATTCTAAATGACCATCTCCTAAGTAATTCATAAAATCAAATCCAAGTGCAATATGTCGTGTACCAACTAACTCTCGCAGATAATCAATATGATCAACAAGGGATTCCACATCCGGCTTTAATTGATTCGTAAAATGCGGTACTGCCGTCACGCCAATAACACCATCTACCAAAGCAATTTCTTTAATTTGCTCATCCGTTAAATTTCTTGGATGAGGAGTAATTGAGTAACAATTCGAATGAGAGGCAATGACAGGTTCTTTTGTTACCGATAAAATATCCTCAAACGTTTGAATACTAGCATGAGAAACATCAATCACCATTCCAAGCTCATTCATCTTTTGAATTAACTCACATCCTAATAGTGATAAACCTGTCCCATCCTTACAACCAATCCCAGTTGCAAATTGATTCTTTTCATTCCAAGTTAACATCGCATGTCTAAATCCTTTTTCATAAATTTCAACTAAATGATCGATATCTCGAAGCGATGCCAAACTTTCAAGTCCTAAAATCACATTGACTTTATGATCAGCCCAATCCCCTTTGGCGGTTACCACTTGAACATCGGGTGACTCTTCTAGTTCCTCTATAATATAATGAATTGCTTGATCAAAATTATTATGTAATAGCTGATTAACATCAGTATAGTACGTCCAAATTCCCCCAGTCACATTCCCTTCTAATAATTCAGGAATATGATATGACTCAACAATACCACGTTGTCCTCTTAAACGCTTCTCAACAATATTATATAAAATATCCGTGTGCGTATCGAAAATCAAAGGTTTCCCCTCCTTATAAACACAATCAGATTTGCATCTAATTACTACCTATTATAGCTTATCTCGATTCAAAAAAGAGCAAATATTTTTCCCTTTTTTCCGACAAAAGAAGTGTAAAAATATTAAAAAAGCCTACGAAATTTAATTCATAGGCTTCTCTTTCTTTAAGCTTCTTCTTCTTGATTAAATTGGCTATTATATAAATCAGCATAGAATCCATTTTGAGCCATTAATGTCTCATGATTTCCTGTTTCAATAACATCTCCATCTTTCATTACTAAGATAACATCAGCTTCACGAATCGTTGATAAACGGTGAGCAATAACGAAGCTTGTACGACCTTTCATTAAGGTCTTCATCGCATTTTGAATTTGTAACTCTGTACGTGTATCAACACTACTTGTTGCCTCATCTAAAATCATAATTTCAGGATCAGCTAGTAGTGCACGAGCAATCGTTAATAACTGTTTTTGACCTTGAGAAATATTTGAGACTTCTTCATTTAAAATCGTATCATATCCTTCTGGTAAAACACGAATAAAGTGATCAGCATGAGCTGCTTTAGCTGCCGCAATAATTTCTTCTTCTGTCGCATTCTTTTTACCATAAGCAATATTATCGCGAATTGTTCCATTAAATAACCATGTATCTTGTAAAACCATACCGAATTTTTTACGTAAATCAGCACGATTCATCTCTGTAATATCAACATCATCCACTAAGATACGTCCACCATTCAATTCATAGAAACGAAGTAATAAATTAACTAATGTCGTCTTACCTGCACCAGTTGGCCCAACAATAGCGACCATTTGTCCTGGTTCAGCTTTAATATTCATATCATTAATTAAAATACGATCTTCGCGATAACCAAACTTAACATGTTCAAACTCAACAGCTCCACAATCAGCTTTTGCTTTAACCGGATTTACTGGTTCTGGAATCACTTCTTCTTCATCTAATAATTCAAATACACGCTCTGCTGATGCAACTGTTGACTGAATAATATTTGAAATTTGAGCTACCTGTGCAATGGGTTGAGTAAATTGACGGTTATATTGAATAAACGCTTGAATATCTCCGACAGTAATACGTCCTTTCGTTACTAAAACCCCACCTACAACAGCAACAAGAACATAGCCTAAATTTCCAATAAAATTAATAATTGGCATTACTAATCCAGATAAAAACTGAGCTCGCCACCCTACATCATAAAGCCCTTCATTAACTTCATCAAATTCATTAATCGCTTTTTTCTCATGACCAAATGCTTTAACCACATTATGTCCCGTATACATTTCTTCAATATGACCGTTTAATTCACCTAATTTCTTTTGTTGACCAATGAAATATTTTTGTGAACGTTTAACGACCATCATCATTAAAATCCCAGATAACGGAATGACGATGATTGAAATTAATGTTAAAATCGGGCTAATCGTTAACATCATAATTAAAACCCCAACCACCGTAGTGACTGATGTAATAACTTGAGTAATCGACTGTTGCAAAGTTGCACTAATATTATCAACATCATTTGTAAATCGGCTTAATAATTCTCCATGTGTATGTGAATCGAAAAATTTTAATGGTAATCTTGCCAATTTTTCATCAATATCACGACGTAAATCATAGACAACCTTCTGAGAAACTCCTGCCATAATAAATTGTTGTAAATAACTAAAAGCTGCACTTAAAACATATAAAGCAATTAAAATTACAACAATATTCCAAATATATGAAAAATCAATTGGCGATGGAGTTGGATTTCCTCCTACAAGCTCTAAAATTGGACGTATTAACTCATCTGTAATCTTAGCCATAATTTTTGGAGAAATAATTGAGAAAATAACACTCGTAATAGCTGCAATAGCAACTACTACTAAACCAACACGATATGGTTTTAAATATTTACTTAAGCGAACTAACGTCCCTTTAAAATCTTTTGCTTTTTGATTACCCGCATGTGGGCCATGTCCCATAGGTCCAGCCATAATTATTCCTCCTCTCCTTTTTTAAGTTGAGATTCGACGATTTGTTGATAAATCTCATTTGTTTGTAATAACTCCTCATGTGTTCCCATACCAACTACATGTCCTTCATCCATTACTAAAATACGTGTTGCGTCCATAACTGTACTTACACGCTGAGCCACAATAATAACCGTTGAATCCTTTGTTTCCTTCTTTAACGCTGCACGTAATTGAGCGTCAGTTTTAAAATCTAAAGCTGAAAAACTATCATCGAATAAATAAATTTCCGGCTTACGAACAATCGCACGAGCAATTGATAAACGCTGTTTTTGTCCACCTGATACATTTGTTCCTCCTTGTGAAATTGGTGACTCAATTCCCTCTTTCATTTTAGAAACAAAATCTGTTGCCTGTGCAATATCTAAAGCATGACGAACTTCTTCGTCCGTCGCATCTTCTTTACCATATAAGATATTATCTCGAATAGTTCCTGTAAATAACACAGCTTTTTGAGGAACATACCCAATTTTTGAACGCAACTCTTGTTGATTTATGTGACGAACATTAACACCATCAACTAATACTTCACCTTTAGCCGCATCATAAAAGCGTGGAATCATATTTAAAATTGACGATTTACCTGATCCAGTTCCACCAATAATCGCTGTCACTTCACCCGGCTTAGCAACAAACGAAATATTTGAAATTGCATATTCTTCTGCACCCTCATAACCAAATGAGACATTTTTAAATTCAACATAACCTTTTAACTGAGGTTGAATAGCTTCTTTAGGCTCTTGAATCGGAGATTTCATCTCTAAAACTTCATTAATACGAACAGCCGATGCTTGAGCACGTGGAATTAAAACGAACATCATCGTTAACATTAATAATGAGAACATCACTTGCGTTAAATATTGAATAAAGGCCATTAAATCCCCAACCATTAAGTCTCCATCATTAATTCGAATTCCACCAAACCAGATAACAGCAATAATTGATAAATTTAAAATTAACATCATTAATGGCATTAAAGCTCCCATTAAACGGTTAGCCATTGTAGCAATTCGAGATACTTCTAAACTAGCCTGATTGAAACGTTCCTGTTCTGCCTCTACCTTATTAAACACACGAATTACACGGATTCCTGTTAAATTTTCACGGACAACTAAATTTAATTTATCAATTTTATTTTGCATCTTTTGGAACATTGGTAGGGTAAACTTGGCGATAATAGCAATTGTTACGATGATAATTGGAATCACCACTAAAATAACTTTTGATAATTCCACGTCTTTACCAAGTGCCATAATCAATGCACCAACAATCATTAATGGTGCACTTAACATCATACGCATCATCATAATAACAACCATTTGAACTTGGTTAATATCATTTGTTGTACGCGTAATTAAAGACGCTGTACCCACCTCATTAATTTCAGTTAATGAAAATGATTCAACTTTTTCAAAAACTTTCTTTCTTAAATCACGACTAAATCCCATCCCGATTTTTGATGAAAGATAACTCGTTAAAATGGTACACACTGTCCCTAATAAAGCCACTAATAACATGACACCACCGCGTCCAAGAATATAGGAAACATCTCCTTGAACAATTCCAGTATCAACAATATCTGACATTAAATCTGGTAACTCTAGGTCCGTCATAGTCGAAATAAACACTAGGACTAAAACACCGATGACTAACGTCCAATAAGGTTTTAATCCTTTAAATAACTTTAACATGTCTATCTATTCCTCCCTTAATCACTAAAATTCGCTATTAATTTACTGAAAATAGCTCTTGTCTGCTCTAATTCTTCTTTTGAAAAATTTCCGAAAGATCTAAGATTTAGTTCTTTAAAAATTTGATTCACAATTTTAGCCTGACTTTTACCCTTTTCAGTTAAATAAACATGCGTCACTCGTTGATCAGCTTCACTACGTCGACGTTCAATCACTTCATCACGCTCCATACGTTTTAACATAGCACTAATTGTCGCTGCTGTCACACCTAGTTTTTGAGCTAGTTCAACTTGTGTTGATCCTTCACATTGAGATAAAGCATGAACAATCCCAGGTTGTGCTCGGCACAATCCCTCTTCCTCTAATCTTCGTTGAGCGATTGACATTTGACTTCTTATCAAATGACCAAACATAATAGCTACCTCATTGATTTCTTGACTATTCAACACAACTCACCTCACATTAAACTAAAACTATCTTACGACACTCATAATAATTAGTCAACTAACTATTAGTTAACTAATTATTTTATACAATTCTTCCACAAAAGATAGCAATTTCAATTTATAAAACTTAAACAGCGACACCCTTTAACCAAATACGGATCATACATGTTATAGTACCTACTCCTTCTTATATAGTTAGTGTGAAACAGAAATAAAAAATTAAGCATTAAAAAATAAGAATTATAGATAAAATTTATATATACGCGGGGCGTATGCGGATTTCACGATAATTGTGTAATTTTGCAGCGTACAAAATTTGGGAACCATGGAAATCAAGAGCCGATTCGACCATTTCAACATCAACGTCACCGACCTCGACCGCAGCCTGGCCTTTTACCGCGAGGCGCTGGGGCTGCACGAGATCAAACGCAAGGAGGCCGCCGACGGCAGCTTCGTGCTGGCCTATCTGGGCGACGACCGGACGGGATTCCGCCTCGAGCTGACGTGGCTGCGCGACCATGCCGGCCGCGCCTACGAGCTGGGCGAAAACGAAAGCCATCTCTGCCTGCGCGTGGAAGGCGACTACGACGCCGTGCGCGAGTACCACCGTTCGCGCGGGTGGGTATGCTACGAAAACCACGACATGGGGCTCTACTTCATCAACGATCCCGACGACTACTGGATCGAGGTACTGCCCGTCAAATAACCGCCCGCGCCATGCCTACGCAGAAGAACGATGCGCTGCGGCGCGAGATCGACGCCGCAGCGGAGGTACTCCGCAAGGGAGGGCTGATTCTCTACCCGACCGACACGGTATGGGGCATCGGCTGCGACGCCACGAACGAGGAGGCCGTGGCGCGCATCTACGCGCTCAAACGCAGCCAGAACAAGAAATCGATGCTCGTCCTGTGCGCGTCGGCCGATATGACCGTGCGCTACGTCGACCGTGCCCCCGGCATCGCCTTCGAGGTGCAGGAGATGGCCACCTCGCCGCTGACGCTGATCCTGCCGGGCGCCGCGGGCGTGGCCGCGAATCTTATCCCCGAAGAGGGAACGCTCGGCGTGCGTATTCCCGACCACGAATTCTGCCAGGGGCTGTTGCGCCGTTTCGGCCGGCCGATCGTCTCGACCTCGGCCAACATCACGGGCGAGCCGACGCCCAAACGGTTGCCGGAGATCGCCCGCGAGATCGTCGACGGAGTGGACTACGTGGTCAACCCCCGTTTCGAAGGGCGGCCGACCGGAAAGCCCAGTTCGATCATCGCCTTCACCGAAGACGGAGGTGTGAAAGTCATCCGCCAATAGCCATGCCGCGCACGATCCGCACCGAAATACAGAAACGCTTCTCCGACATCGACTCCTTCCGCCACGTGAACAACGTGTCGCAGCAGATGTACTTCGACGTGGGCAAGAGCGACTTTTTCGACCGGCTGCTCGGCCCCGAAATCCTCTTCGCGCCCGTACGGATCATCACCGCCGCGACCGACACCTCCTACATGGGGCAGATCCGGTTCGAAGACCGCATCGCGGTGACGACCTGCGTCGAACGCATCGGCACGAAGAGCCTGACGCTCCTGCAACGCATCGTGGCCGACGACGGCACGGTGCGCAGCCAGAGCCGTTCGGTCATGGTCGCCTTCGATTTCGAGGCGCAGCAGAGCGTGCCGGTCCCCGACGCATGGCGCAGGGCGCTCGAAGCGGAGTGAGCGAACACCGAACATCCGGACCTACGGCTGTTTCAACATTTCGGCACGCTGCTTCCGGCGTGCCAGGACGGTTCCGAGCACCATCAACAATACGCCGCCGAAGATCGCGCCGCCGGCCAGCAGGTGAATCTGATCGACCGTCTCCTGATGCCGCGCCAGGGCGAGCGTCGTAGCCACCAACGGCTGGATGTAGCGATAGAGCGCCGTGTGTACCGACGTAAGGCGCTCCGTGCCGCGATAGAGCAGGTACATCGGCAGTACCGTTCCGAAAATCAGCAGGATACCCGTTTCGGCCAGTGCGCCGGGCGGAAGCGTGTAGAGCCGGTTCAGATCGATATAATCCTTGAAAAAGGGGAAGGTGATCGCCACGCCGATGAGATAATACCACCCCATGACCCACAGCGTTCCGAAACGCTGGAGTTGCGGCTTGATAATCACCGTATTGGCGGCGATCGACAACACGGCGATCAGCACCAGCGCATTGCCCCACCCTTCGCTCCCCTCGACCAGATGGAATCCCCGTTCGAAGAGCAGGATGCCCGCGCCGCAGAGCGCCGCCGCGACACCCAGCGTCCGCACCCATGAAAAAGGCTCGCGGTGCATCCCGACGGCGATCAGCAGCGTGAAGACCGGCCCCAGCGTGGCCAGAATCGATGCGTCGACGGGATTGGTGTAGGTCGCGCCCCACAGCATCGTGTACATCCAGCCGTAGATAATCAGCACCGTCACGATCAGGATGTTTTTCAGATCGGCCCAGCGCATACGGGGCGTGCGGGGCGACAGCAGCGCGAAAGGGATGAAAAAGAGCGCGGCCGCACCGACCTGCAACAGGAAGAGTTGCCGGAAATCGAACCAGTTCCGCACGAGCGAGACGTAGATCGAAAAGTTCGCACCGAACAGCAGGTTCGAAAAGATCAAATTGAGATTATCGCGCAATTTCCCCATCGCCCGTGGAGCGGGCAATTATCAAACCAAAATCGCCGACGCGGCGAAAAGCGGCTCTCCTCCCGGCGCGAAGAGAGCGGAGCACGGACGGTGCCTGCCGGTGGCCCGAAGGACAGTCTATCCGTCCTGCGCCTTCGTCAGCCCCCGTTCGGCGGCCAGCCTCTCCATCAGGGCGTAGGCCTCGTCGTAGTCGTTGCGGATTTCGCCGTCGAGAATGGCGTTCTTGATCCGCTCCTTGATCTCGCCGACGGCGCGGCAGGGCGGCAGGCAGTAGGTCTGCATGATGATCTCGCCCGTGACGGGCGGCTGAAAGTTGCGGATGCGGTCGCGCTCTTCCAGATCGGCCATCTTCTCGCGCACCAGCCGGAAATTGGCCATGTAGCGCTTCACCTTCGCGTCGATGCCCGACGTGATGTCGGCCTCGCACAACGTCATCAGCTTCTCGATGTCGTCGCCCGCCTCGAAGAGCAGCCGCCGCACGGCCGAATCGGTCACCTGATCCTCCGACAGGATGATTGGCCGCAGGTGGAGGAAGACCATCTTCTGCACGAACTTCATGTGTTCGTTCATCGGCAGCTTCATACGGCGGAAGATCTGCGGCACCATCTTCGACCCCAGCGTCTCGTGCGAATGGAACGTCCACCCCGTCTGCGGATCGTAGGCCTTGGTGAGCGGCTTGGCGATGTCGTGCAGCACGGCCGCCCAGCGCAGCCAGAGGTCGTCGCTCTTCGCAGCCACGTTGTCGAGCACTTTGAGCGTATGGTAGAAATTATCCTTGTGGGCATGTCTGCCGACCCGCTCGACCCCTTTGAGGGCCTGCATTTCGGGGAAGATCAGCGCCAGCAGCCCCGACCGTTCGAGCAGGTCGAAGCCGCGGGAGGGCACCGCCGACGCGACGATCTTGTTCAACTCGACGGCGATGCGCTCGCGCGAGACGATGCGGATGCGCTCGCGGTTGCGCCGGATCGCGGCGAAGGTTTCGGGCAGGATGTCGAAACCGAGCTGCGCGGCGAAGCGCACGGCCCGCATCATGCGCAGCGGATCGTCCGAAAAGGTGACGTCGGCGTCGCACGGCGTGCGGATGATCCGCTCGCGCAGATCGCGCAACCCCTCGAACGAATCGACCAGCTCGCCGAAGGTGTCGCCGTTGAGCGACCACGCCAGCGCGTTGATCGTGAAATCGCGGCGGAGCTGGTCGTCTTCGAGCGTCCCCTCCTCCACGGCGGGCTTGCGCGAATCGGCCGAATAGGACTCCTTGCGTGCGCCGACGAACTCGACTTCCATACCTCCGGCGCGCAGCATCGCCGTGCCGAAGGTCTTGAAGACCGACAGACGCGTATGCAGTTCGGCGGCCAGCGCTTCGGCCACGGCGATCCCGCTCCCCACGACCACCACGTCGATGTCCGTCGAAGGACGCCCCAGATAATAGTCGCGCACGTAACCGCCCACCACGTAGGCGCGCACGCCCATCGCATCCGCAAGGCGCGAGATGCGGCGGAAAATCGGATCGGAAAGCGGATTGCGGCTGTCGTCGCTCATCGATGCAGGCAGCGTTTATAGAGTCCGACCGTGTTTTCCAGCCCCAGATAGAGGGCGTCGCAGACGAGCGCATGGCCGATCGACACCTCGTCGGTCCACGGAATGCACTCGACGAAATAGCGCAGATTCTCCAAATCGAGGTCATGGCCGGCATTGAGCCCCAACCCGCAGCGGCGCGCCTCCTCGGCGGCGGCGGCGTAGGGCGCGATCGCCCGCGCGGGATTGGCGGCGTATCCGCGCGCATAGGCTTCGGTGTAGAGCTCCACGCGGTCGGCGCCGCACGCGGCGGCGCCCCGCACCATCTCGGCCACGGGGTCGACGAAGATCGAAACGCGGATTCCGAGACGCTTGAACCGTTCGCAGACCGTTTGCAGGAACCCGCGGTGCGCGACCGTATTCCAGCCGGCATTCGACGTGACGGCATCCGCGGCATCGGGGACGAGCGTCACCTGCGTGGGACGCACCTCCTCCACCAGTGCGACAAAGCTGTCGATCGGATTGCCTTCGATGTTGAACTCGGTGGCGAGCACCCGTTTGAGCGCCCGCACGTCGTCGTAGCGGATGTGGCGGGCATCGGGACGCGGATGCACCGTAATGCCATCGGCACCGAAGCGTTCGATGTCGAGCGCCGCACGCACCACGTCGGGCCGGTTGCCGCCGCGCGAATTGCGCACTACGGCAATCTTATTGATGTTCACACTCAACTTTGTCATAATTTCGCTATATTTGCCTCAATAAATTCCAGCTCGGACAGGCGCGCTCCCGACGGAACGACCCCGCCCGGTTCCGTATCCGGCGCGTGCCGTCTCGGCGTGGTAAAGTTACTAATTTTTCGGGACCCAGAGATGAAATTATTGCTTTTTTCCCGCAGGGGCGTCGTCCACGCGGCCGACGAACTGCGACGCACGTTCGCCGCGATCGCCCGTTACGGATTCGACTTCGTTGTAAACAAAGAGTTTGCCGAAACGATCCGTTCGCTGGGCGTAGCGCAGATTCCCGCCGAAAAGGAGTACGGCTGCAACGCCTGTCCCCCCGTCGGCGACGGGGCGGTCATGGTCTGCTACGGCGGCGACGGTACGCTGCTCGACGGCGTCCGCCTGCTGGGCGGAGCGCCCGTGCCGGTGGTGGGGATCAACGCCGGCCACATGGGATTCCTCACCGGCGGCCGCAAGGAGGCGATCGAGGAGCTTTTCGCCGAGATCGCGCGCGGTACGCTGCGCATCGAACAGCGGACGATGCTCCGCGTCGAGGGAGCCGTCGAAGGAATGCCGCAGGGGGCGCTGGCGGTCAACGAAGCGGCCGTGCAACGCAGCGGTGCGGGGATGATCTCGGTGGAGTGCCGCGTCGACGACCAGCAGGTGGCCACCTACTACGGCGACGGCGTGATCGTCTCCACGCCGACGGGGTCGACGGCCTACTCGCTCAGCGCCGGAGGGCCGGTCGTGGCGCCGGGATGCCGCTGTCTGGTGATCTCGCCGCTGGCCCCGCACAACCTCACGATGCGTCCCGTCGTCGTCCCCGACACGAGCGACGTCGCGCTCCGTGTGCGCACGCGCCGTTCGGCCGTGACGCTCTCGCTCGACAACACCGCCTACGACGTGGCCGACGACACCGAAATCCGCGTCTCGCTCTCCGAAAAACGTATCTTTCTGGGGCAGGCGCACAATATATCGTTTTACGACACGTTAAGAGACAAGATGATGTGGGGAGTCGACATTCGGGACTGACACCGCTCAAAGCAAAATTTATTACAGCTCGATGTACCGGCAATATCCGACACGTTTTCCGTTCCCGACCGCCGTTGTCCGCGGACAACGGCCCATTTACAGATCCCGCTCTCCCCGAATCCCCCGCGGGAGGGGACTTCGAGTCTCTTTATCGAACGGAACCGCAACTCGTAACCGCCGGCATGTTCATGTAATCATGCAAAATAAAAAACAGGATTGCTTTATTTCGGATTAAATTCCCTATATTTGTGGCTTATATGAGCGAATCGAAACTCACACCCCGACACGTCGCGATCATCATGGACGGGAACGGCCGCTGGGCGCAGCTGCGCGGCAGGGAGCGTTATTACGGTCACATGCAGGGCGTTGAACCCGTGCGTGCCGCCGTGCGCGCCGCCATCCGCCGCGGGGTGCGTTACCTGACGCTCTACGCCTTTTCGACCGAAAACTGGGGACGGCCGGCCGAAGAGATCGACGCGCTGATGGAACTTTTCTGCCGGAGTGTCGCCAGCGAAACGCCCGAACTCTGCAAACAAGGGGTGCGCATCGCCATGATCGGCGACCGCAGCCGTTTTCCGGCCAAGGTGCAGGAATACCTCGCGCAGGCCGAGCGGGAGACCGCCGGCGGCGAGCGGCTGACGCTCATACTGGCGCTCAACTACTCGTCGCGCAGCGAACTGGTGCGCGCCGTGCGCCTGCTCGCCGGCCGGGTAGCGGCAGGGGAATTGCCGGCCGAAGCGATCGACGAACAGACCGTCGGCAGCGCGCTCTACACGGCCCCCTATCCCGATCCCGATCTGGTGATCCGTACCAGCGGGGAGATGCGGCTCAGCAACTTTCTGCTGTGGCAGTCCTCCTACGCCGAACTTTATTTCCCCGACGTGTTGTGGCCCGATTTCACGGAGGCCGACTTCGACCGTGCGATGGAGGTCTTCGCACGACGCGACCGCCGTTTCGGATTAGTCCAAGAGAATTAGGAACAAAAGAGTTACAAGAAAATAGATGAATCGTTTACGGAAGATATGCCTGGCAATCGCAGCGCCGCTGTTCTGCGTGAGCGGCATATTCGCACAAGAGAAGAACCCGGCGGATACCACTGCCGTCACGACGCCGGCCGCACCGCAAGACGCCGCGTCCGACGACACGGAGGAGACGCTGCCGCCCTTCGACGAGAAGGCTCCGATCATGAAGGGGAAGCCCAAACGCTACTTCATCCGCAAAATCAACCTGCGCGGTATCGAATACCTCAACAAGACCGTCGTACAAGCCTCTACGGGACTCGTGCCGGGCGATTCGATCTATCTGCCGAGCGAGAACATCGCGGACGTGATCGCCAAGCTGTGGAACCAGCGCCTGTTCGCCGACGTCAAGGTCGGCGCCACGATCGACGGCGACAGCGTGGACATGGAGATCTCCGTGCGCGAACGGCCGCGCGTCTACCGCTGGCTCTTCGAAGGCGAGGGGGTCGGCAAAGGCCGCCAGAAGGACATCATCGAGAAGCTGCAACTCAAAACGGGCGGAGAGCTGTCGGACTACGTGATCGACAAGAATACGAAGCTCATCAAGAAATATTTCGCCGAGAAGGCTTTCCGCAATGCGGAGGTGAGCGTGCGCATCGAGAACGATCCCGTCATCCAGAACGCCGTGAACGTCACCTTCGTGATCGACCGCAAACGCAAGGTCAAGATCGGCAAGATCAATTTCCACGGCAACGAACAGTTCAAGGACAAGCGCCTGCGCCGCACCTTCAAGAAGACGCACCAGAAGAGCATCAACTTCTTCAAGTCGTCGAAACTCAAGGAGGACGACTACGAAACGGACAAGGAGAACCTCATCGACTTCTACAACTCGAAAGGCTACCGCAACTTCACGATCCTGAGCGACTCGATCTACCCGATCAACGACCGCCGACTGGGTATCGACCTCTCGGTGTCGGAGGGCAACAAGTACTACATCCGCAACATCACATGGGTCGGCAACTCGGTCTACCCGACCAGCGACCTGCAACGCATGTTCGGCGTCAAATCGGGCGACACCTACGACAAGAAGACGATCAACAAGCGGCTGGGCTACGGCAAGGAGGACAACCCCGAAGACATGTCGATCAAGTCGCTCTACCAGAACAACGGCTACCTGATGTCGCAGATCGAACCGGCCGAAATCATCATCGGCGCCGACTCGATCGACATGGAGATGAAAATCTTCGAGGGCAAGCAGTTCTCGATCAACAACGTGGGCATTTCGGGCAACATGCGCGTCAACGACGAGGTGATCCGCCGCGAACTCTAC